>Ga0247609_10000695_pt1 | contig 44281 bp, 35 predicted proteins | sample 172DNAGHGlowgp2_FD_193487 | JGI IMG/M metagenome (GOLD analysis project Ga0247609, IMG submission 193487) | Sheep rumen microbial communities from Palmerston North, Manawatu-Wanganui, New Zealand - 1728 DNA GHGlow gp2 | ecosystem: Host-associated > Mammals > Digestive system > Stomach > Rumen ... | reverse complement strand
GCGCAAACAAGCATATAGTATTACTGGCAGTGTAAGTCCATCTGATAAAGAAATCATGGAATGTTTAAATCCAACAACAGTTGCGTTTTACATTACGCCATTAATTAATGCTTTAATTCGAGTTGGCACTCAATGGGAAAAAGAACAAATGTTTGAGGCATTTATTGATGGAGATACTTTTGTTCCTTCGACTAAACGAGGAGCAAAAGGTACAATGGATCATAGAGCAACAGAAGTGGCACGCTTTTGTGCTAATGCGCGCAATCATCAGAATAAAATATTGGAAGATGCTATGTTCCAAGTTGAGCAAAAAATATTTAATTATGATTTACTCAATAATAAAATTTTGTTTGTAAGATTGGATGAAGAAGATTTTCCAAGTGAACTAAATGGTTTACTTGCAATGAAATTAAGCACAAAGTATAAGCATCCAACTATTGTAGCACGGCTTGGCGAAGACGGATACATTAAAGGTAGTATTCGTGGTCTTAATAATTCTGAATTAATTTCATTTAAAGACTATTTGGATTCAACAGGTTTATGTGAATATGTACAAGGCCATGATAACGCGGCGGGAATTTCAATTATCAAATCTAATCTTACGGCGCTGCATGATAAAGCAAACCAAGATCTTGCACAATTTGATTTTAAGTCCAATTATTTTGAAGTTGACTTCGCGCGCCATGCCTTAGATAAAGATTTGGCTTTACTTGTGGTTGATTTAGATAAGTACACAGATTGTTGGTCACAAAACAATCCGCAGCCCCTAATTTATGTAAATGGTTTACATATCACTAAAAAAGATGTACAAATCATGGGTAAAAATAAAGATACCATTAAAATTATGCGTAATGGCGTCGCATACATGAAGTTTTTTGCAAAAGAACTAATTCAGCAATTTAATGAAATTGATGGTGATATTAAGGTTGAGCTAGTCGGTAAAGCAAATTTGAATGAATGGAATGGAACAGTAACTCCTCAAATTTTTATTGACCAAATTGAGGTAGAGAAAGACGATCCACTAGCGTTCTGACACAGAAAAAGTTGAAGTTTACTGAAATTTATGGTATAATATTATTAGAAAAAGATGAGGAGAAGTGTAAATGAACATATTATATCCAGGTTCATTACATAACCACACAGATTACTCAAATCTTCGCTTGCGCGATAGCATCAACACAGTTGAATCTCTGATGGCGCGTGCAATTGAGTTGGGACATAATTGTATAGCATTCACAGAACATGAAACGATTGCAAATGCGATTCATGTCGAAGAAGCATACGAAAAAATAAAAGAATCTAATCCCAACTTCAAAGTTCTGCGTGGAAATGAGATTTATTTGGTTAGAAATGGACTCAATAATGAAAATTATGATAGTTCAAAAGATAGATATACACACTTTATACTTCTTGCACTTGATGATATAGGCCATAGACAGATTCGTGAAATTTCAACACGAGCGTGGCTCAGGTCGTATATGGCGCGAGGTATGCGGCGAGTTCCAACTTATTATAATGATTTAATTGAAGTTATTGGTGACAATAAAGGGCACTTGGTTGGAACAACAGCTTGTATAGGTGGCGCGCTCGGTACTCAATTATTGCGTTATCGTGAATCTCATGATGAAACATTGATGACGAAGATTAAACTTTGGTGCGTTCAAATGCAGCAAATCTTTGGCGTGGGTAATTTCTATTTTGAGATTCAACCATCGTCTTCACGTGATCAAGTCTATGTTAACTCATGGATTATTAAATTGAGTGAAGCACTTGATATTCCATTTATCATCACAAATGATGCTCACTATCTTAAAAAAGAAGACCTTAAGGTACAAGAAATCTTTTTGAACTCTCAAGGTGGCGATAGAGAAGTCAAAGAATTTTATGCCACAACATATTTAATGAATGATAGTGAAATTCATGGATATCTTGATGATGTAATTGGAATTAAAAATGTTGAGTGCGCATATCAAAGTATTGAAGACATTGTAAATCGCGCGCAAGATTATACTCTTAAAAAGCCATTAAAGATTCCTTCACTTCCATGGCGCGAAGTCAAAAAATATAGTAGTCGTGATGTTCAACTTTTTGTTGAAAAGATGCCGAATCTTCAATATTTTATTGATTCTCCATATAAAAGCGATAATTATTTGGTAGATGCAGTAATTGATGGCATTTGGCGCCACCCCGATTTACAAAACGAAGAAGCGTATAAAGAATTAGATTTGTGTTTAAGCGATACATGGATTAGTTCACAGGTAAATAAAGCACAATGGTCTGCATACTTCCTCAATCTTCAAAAGACAATTGATATTTGTTGGGAAGCGGGTACAATTGTTGGAGCAGGTCGTGGTTCGGGTGTAGGTTTTCTTCTGCTATATTGCCTTGATATCACTCAAATTAATCCTTTGCGCGAAACCACAAAAACTTATCGGTTTAGATTTTTGAATCCGAATCGTGTATCGGTCCTTGATATTGATCAAGATATCACGGGTTTAAATCGTGATAAAATCTTGACATATATTCGTAACTTTTATGGGCAAGATCGTGTCGCTAACGTCTTAACTCTCCGAACTGAAAAGTCAAAGAGCGCAATTTTGGCGGCGGCGCGTGGACTTGGAATTGATGTTGATATTGCACAATATATTGCAAGTCTTGTCCCGGCAGAACGTGGACTGTTGTGGTCACTTCATGATTGTTATTATGGTAATGATGAAGATGATCGTAAACCCATTAAGCAGTTTATAATTGAAATGGGTAACTATCCAGAATTGTGGGAAACTGTTCAAAAAACTGAAGGTCTAATTGTCGGAATGGGTGAGCACGCGGGCGGTGTTGTGTTTGTTGATGAACCATTTGAGAACTCAACAGCATTATTGCGGGCGCCGAATGGAGATGTTATGACGCAATTTGATCTTCATACAGCAGAAAAAGCATCTCTAATTAAAATTGACTTATTGTCGGTTGAAGCGATTGATAAGATTCAAATTTGTCTTGAACTATTAGTAAAGTATGGATATGTTAAAAGTTATCCTACTTTGCGCGAAACATATGAAAATTGTATTGGCATTTATCAACTAGAACGCGATGATCCAGCAATGTGGCGCATGGTATGTGAACATAAGATAAATTCATTGTTCCAGATGGAAAAACAAAGTGGTATTAATGGTATTCGTCTTGTTCAGCCCACAAGTGTTGACGATTTAGCAACTCTGAACTCAGTCATTCGTTTGATGGCACAAGAAAAAGGTGGAGAATCTCCACTTAATAAGTTTGCGCGATTTAAAGAAGACATTGGACTTTGGTATGATGAGATGCGTCAATGGGGTTTAACCGCAGAAGAAATGAAGTTGTTGGAACCGATTGCAAAGATTTCATATGGTATAACAGAGTCACAAGAATCGTTTATGCAGTTAGTTCAAATGCCAGAATGCGGTGGATTTGATCTAACCTGGGCAGATCGTCTGCGTAAATCAATTGCAAAGAAGAACCCGAAAGAATTTGACCAGTTAACGAAAGAATATTATGATAATATTAAAGAGAAAGGATTAAGTTATAATCTATGTAATTATGTCTGGCGTGTATTAGTTGCATATAGTCGTGGCTATGGATTTAATAAATCTCACACACTTGCCTATAGTTTGATTGCGTTGCAAGAAATGAACTTGGCATTTAAATATCCAATCATTTTTTGGAATTGTGCGTGTCTTATTAATGATGCAGGTGGTGTCCAGGCGCCAGAGGAAGATGAAGAAGAAGTTATTGATACATCTGAGGAAGAAAAGACATATAGCGATTTAGAAGAATTTAGTGATGATGATTCTGAATCAGATATTGAAAGTTCATATGAAGAAGAAGATGCGGATGGTTATCCATCAGAAGTTGTTGTCTTAAAGGATAAAAAGAAGAAAAAGGTAACAAAGACAACAAACTATGGTAAGATTAGTACAGCAATTGGCAAGATGAAAAGTGCAGGTATTGAAATTGTTCCGCCAGATATCAATTCTTCCGATTATACATTTTCACCAGACGTTGAACATAATGTTATTAGATATGGTTTATCAGGTATTACAAGAGTTGGAGATAGCGTAATTGAACAAATTCTTGGCGCAAGACCCTTTAAATCTTTGGATGATTTTGTTAATCGTGTTAAACTTAATAAAACACAGATGATTAATTTGATTAAGGCGGGCGCCTTCACAGAATTTGGTGAACGAACCAGTATCATGCGGCAGTATATTGAAAGTGTAAGTGATTGTAAGAAACGTGTTACACTTCAAAATATGAAAATGTTGATTGACTTTGGTTTGATTCCAGATGAGTATGATATGGAACGTCGTATCTTCAACTTTAATAAGTATTTAAAAAAGAACAAAATTGAAACAAAATATTATAAAGTTGATGAAATTGCATTAAACTTTTTGGATAAAAATGGATTTACAGATAATCTTATTCAAAATGAATATGGTTTTGTCATTAAGCAAACAGTTTGGGATAAAATTTATAAGCAATATATGGATAAGATTCGTCCGTTCATTCAAAAAGAAAATGCGCGCCTATTGAAGTCAATTAATGATAAATTAGTATCTGATAATTGGAATAAGTATTGTCAAGGTTCAATCAGCAAATGGGAGATGGATTCAATCTCATGTTATATTCACGAACATGAATTGGCTCGACTCAGATACGAAGATTATGGATTGAATCGATTTGATGACTTGCCGCAAGAACCAGAAATTGAACGATATATCCCGATTAAAGGTAAACTTATTCCAATCTTTAAACTTGCACGAATTTATGGTACTGTTCTAGACAGAGACAAACTCAAAAAGACAGTTACGTTGTTAACAATTGATGGTGTAGTCACGGTCAAGATTTATGGTGGAGTTTTTAGTGAATATGATAAGCAAATAAGTGAAGTAGGCGCCGATGGTCATAAACACGTTATTCGTAAAAGTGAGTTTGCGCGCGGTACAAAGATTATAGTGACTGGTTTGCGCGATGGTGAAAATGAATTTCGTGCTAAAAAGTATTCACGAACTCCGTGGCATTTGATTGAAACAATTGAAAGCGTCGATGAAGATGGGCATATGACCATTAATAACCGAAATGATGAGGAAGAATAGTGCCGACAGTTGGTGTATATGATTTTGATTTCATGAACTATCAGAATGTCATGCCTAATCTTGAATGCGCTAAAATTTGTACATACTTCCATAACCGCGGTGATATTGCCGTATTGGCGCCGAGCCTTAATCCAAGCCAATATACACAGTTTTATGTACGAAAAGATTATGATGATGGTATTTATCCATCACAGCTCTTTGAGTCAAACTGTGTATATGGCGGCCGCGCCTTCTCGCCTACAAATTATAAACCACTTGACCCAAAAATAGAGCGTACTATTCCTAATATGCGCCTTTACGATAAATATATCAATCATTTCATTTATCGGTCGATAGATGTGCCTATGATTCATCATATTTTACGATGCGCGCATATCCGCTTGGCTGCTGATCCCAATAAACCAAAAACACTTCAGCAACTTAAAAACTTCATGGCCACCGATAAATATAATGGAATAATTTTTCATGATTATGATTTAGCCGCTATACCAAATGGCTTTGAATTAATCTATAGCTTGAGTCAAACTCGTACATACATTACGAAAAAAGGTATTAACCCTTATGCAATAGGTAATAAATTTCCAATTCAACTCTACAAGTCCGAAGATTTGTTAAAATGGATTAAAATTACTTCAATGCCTAACCTGTTCTTTTTAGAGTATAACGGTTTGATTCCAAATGATGTACTTAATGTTCTTTGTATTGACAATAAACGTTTAGCACGTCAAATTTACTACAATATCTCCTATTCCTGTTCCACGGAGAATGAATTTTTCATAAATAGATTACCACAAATTTTTAAACAGGTTTTATTTTTACGAAGACAAAACATAAAAATTCTACTTACTTATGATCAGAAATTAATTACGACGCCAGAACTTCAAAATCTTCTTGAACTTTTGAACTGTTGGCTACGTTGTTCATGGACTGATGAATTTTATAAATATAGTCAAAGTTTGTATAGGTTTGTTCGTGACAATAGTAAATTTCACTATACTAATTGGACATTCTTAACACTTATACAACTTACAAACGATCAAATTCGTAATTGTTTTCAATATGTGCGTGAAAATAATTATGAATTGTTCAAAAACTTTTATGAACTTAGTGATGTTTCTTACTATAAAGGAGAATTTATTAATGAGTGGGAAAGAAATTAAAAAGCGGGTTGATGCAAATAATGCTATTATTGAGCGGGGAGCAAAAGAAGGCACATTTACGCTAAAACCCGAAGTTCGTGAAGCTATTGAAGAAAATCTTGCTTTGCGCGCAAAATGTCCGCACAAATATAGTGACGGCGTTTGTATCTATTGTTATAAAGATGAGGAGTAAGTAGAGTGGAAGTAATTTTTTATACAACTCATTGTCCAAGATGCACCGTGTTGGAGAAAAAGTTACAGCAAAATGGCATTAGTTATATTGAAAGCTCTGATGTAGACCAAATGATTGCTCTTGGGTTCAAGTCTGCACCACTGCTCCAAGTTGATGGCGCGCGGCCTATGGACTTTGGCGAAGCAATTAGATGGATTAGGGAGTTTTCAGTAAATGCAGATAAACATTAAACTTAATAAAAACTTTACAACTCAGTTTAATAAGCTAGTTGAAAAGTATGGTGAAGATTTTTTAAACCTCCAGGGTCTTAATGACTCTAAACTTAGTTTTACTGATTTCATTGATGGTTTTATTGATGCAGATAATGTAGCTAATAGTTCTATTGATGCAAATTCTAATATTTCACAAAAAGATATTGTAACTATGTTATCTGAAATGGCTAAACCAGACCAAAAACTTTTAGCCTTCAATAAAATTTATTATGAAATTCAGAAAAAATATGGTTTCAAGTTTGCAAATGAAGCGATGGAATCAATGTGGAACTATGATATCTATCTACATGATTTCAATACGACTACATTCTTTGATTATTGCTTTGCTGCTGACCTTAAACCAGTAGTTGAAAAGGGACTTTTCTTTGTAAAGGGCTATAATGCCGAGCCGCCTCGTCATCTTGACTCATTTGTTCAAATCGTAATGGAATGGGTTGCTTTTATGTCTCGGCGCCAGTCAGGTGCGGTAGGTATGCCAAACCTAATACCTTATCTATGGTACTTCTGGCATAAAGATGTGGAAGAAGGTTATTATACTCAAAGCCCGGAACGCTATCGTGACCAACAAATTCAAGCACTTATTTATCGTTTAAACCAAAACTGGGTACGCGGTGACCAATCTGCTTTTACAAATGTAAGTGTCTTTGACCATCCCTACTTTGAAGCAATTTTTGGTAGTGCCACTTTCCCAGATGGTACAGATATGATTGACTTCGAAGAAGAAATCATTGAATTCCAAAAAGACTTCATCAATGTTATAAACAGGATTAGAGAAAAAAATGTATTTACTTTTCCCGTACTTACTGCTTCTCTGCTCTTTGTAGATAACAAATTTGTAGATGAAGAGTTCGCGCGATGGGCCTGTGAAGCCTCCCGTAAATGGAACTTGTTCAATTTCTTTACTGATAGTACGGTTAATAGTCTTTCTAATTGTTGCCGCCTTAAGTCAGATATTACAGAACTTTACTTTAATTCTATTGGTGGCACTGCACTCGAAGTTGGTAGTGTTAAAGTAGCAACCTTAAACCTGGCGCGCATCGCTTATACATCCAAGACAGAACAAGAATATCTGGTTAAACTCAAAGATTTGGTTGAAAAAGACCTAAAGATTTTGGATGTTGTGCGTAGTATTATTGAACGTAACATTGAAAAAGGTCTACTTCCAACCTACAGTTATGGGTTGAAATCACTTAAGTCACAATACAATACAGTTGGCATCAATGGTATCTTTGAAACTATGAAGACTTTTGGATATACTTATCAAGATGAACTTGGTAATACTTATTACAAGCCCGAAGCTTATGACTTTGGACGAAAAATCTTCAAGACTATTACTACTGTTGGCGATATGTTCTGTATTGATAAAGACTACAAGTGGAACAAAGAACAAGTTCCAGCCGAACAAGCCGCAGCTAAAATGCAGCAAGCCGATGAACTTCTTTATCCAGAAAAAGTTGTTAAAGATTTACCACTTTATGGCAACCAATGGATTCCACTTGGTATTAAAGCAACTGTACAAGAACGTGCTAAAATCTGTTCTGCTTTTGACGAATATTGTAATGGCGGCAGTATAATGCATATCAATGTTGATGCACCATTTGATAGTTTTGATAAGGCTTGGCATTTACTTAATTGGGTTGCGCAGCAAAACGTAACATATTTTGCGTTTAATGGTAAAGTTGCTCAATGTGATAATTACCATAGCTTCTATGGCAATAAATGTCCAATCTGTGGTCAAGATAAGGTGAGAGAATACACTAGAACGGTTGGTTTTTATACACCAACAGTAACATGGTCGCAAGAACGTAAACAAGAGTTTAAACTGCGCGAATGGATGCCATTAAATGAAAAAGAGGAACGCGCTTGATGGAAGTAAAAACAAATGAAACAATGCCTTATGTTCCTCTTAAGGTCTTACGAAACTTTGTAAATCATTCTAAAGATTTATCTGGTGATACACACATTACATTTGAATTTTTAATGACAATGTGTTTTCCTACCATCTTTGAAACAGTACAAAGTTATGCAAAAGACTGTTATACAAATGGATATATTAAGGGACTAGAGGAAGGTAAGAAAAATGGAGAAAAACTATAAAGTTTATAAGTATACTTCTCCATCTAATAAGTACTACATAGGTCAAACTTGCCAAACTCTAGAAACCCGCGCGTTAAATGGAAAAGGGTATCATCATTCAACAATCTTTTATAATGCCATACAAAAATATGGCTTTGAAAACTTTTCTTGTGAAATATTAAAAAACAATTTAAGTTTAGAAGAAGCCAATTATTGGGAAAAATATTATATAAATTTTTATAAATCTTCAAATCGAAAATATGGCTATAATATTTCTTTAGGTGGAAATAACCATAATATTTCTCCAGAAGCACGGCAAAAAATATCTCAACGCATGAAAGATAAAAACCCTATGAAGGATCCAAAAACGGCACAAAAAGTTCAAGAAAAGCTAAAAGGACGAAAATTTACTAATGAGCAAAAGCAAAATATGTCTCAAAGTCACCGAAAGAAAATTCTTTGTATAGATACTGGACAAATTTTTGAATCACGACAAGCAGCAGCAGAATTTTATCATGTAAGTCCTTCTGGCATCGGTCGTGCAGCAAAGGGTGAACAATTAACTTCGGCAGGAAAGAGGTGGAAGTACTTAAAATGATAGTTAAGGGCATAGAATATGAGGATTTTGTGAATTATAGAGTGGCTTGTATGTTTATCATGACAAGTCGATGTACTTTTAAATGTGATACCGAGTGTGGGCGCCAGGTCTGTCAAAATAGTGAATTGGCTAACGCACCCGACATTGAAGTAAGCATTAATGAAGTTATTAATAGATATCGCGGAGATTCATTAACTCGTGCAATCGTATTTGGCGGACTTGAGCCGATAGATTCTTTTGAAGATGTTTATGAGTTTATTCGTACTTTGCGCCAAGACTTTTTCTGTAAGGATGTTGTTGTAATCTATACTGGCTATAATGAAGATGAGATTCCCGAGCAGATTTCTCGTCTGCAAGAATTTCCAAACATTATTGTAAAGTTTGGTCGCTTTATTCCTGATGATATTCCATATTGGAACGAATTACTTGGAGTTAAACTTGCAAGTTCAAATCAATATGCGAGGTTAATTTCTAATGAAGATACAGATTAATCATGATAAAGAACTTGCAGACATGGCGCGTAAAGCATTAAAAGCAAATGATTACTACTGTCCTTGCGCGCTATTCAAAGATGAAAGTACACGATGTATTTGCGCAGACTTTAGACAAAAAATGCGTAACGGATATATCGGAGAATGTAATTGCGGTCTATACGAAACCGTAGAATAGGAGTTTTATGAATATTTATCTTGCAGGAAGTATTTTTTACTATGGTGATTTACTTCGCAACACAGAATGGGCCGCAAAAATTCGTACCGCGGTTCCGCGAGTAAACTTATATAGTCCAGTTGAAAATACAGAAATAAATGGCGTTGAAGGAAAGAAAAAGTTTGCAGGCTCGAAAGAGATTGCAGATGGAGATAATGCACGGTTAGATAAGACTGATGTGCTTATCGCGTGTATTGACGGAGATGTTCTTCCTTCTGGTACTTGCGCTGAAATTGGCGTAATGCGTGAAAAAATTCGACGCGGTGATCACAAGTATATAATTGGTATTTGTACTGATAATCGGCAAATGGCATTAACCCACAGTCTTGAAAAAGACCAGGGCGGCGCGGCATCACTTGGTGAACAGCAATATAGCTATCAGAACTTATATGTCACAGGGCTTATTAAACAAAGTGGCTGGCTTGTAAGTAATATTGATGATGCAATTGAAATACTAAAAACAGTGGAGACAGAATTTGAATGAGTAATTTAATTTATGGGATTAACGATAAACCCAAAACTGCAAAAGAATGGATATTATATGCAGTGCAACAAATGTGTGCTGTATTTGTAGCGACAGTACTGATTGCAAATATTTGCGGAACTCCTATTAGTTCATGTTTGTTTGGTGCTTGTATCGCGACATTAATTTATCAGTTAATTACACGTTTTCAAAGCCCAATGTTTATTTCAAGTTGTGGCGCGACGTGCAGCGCAGTAATTGGCGCGCTTGCTATTGGAAATGGACAAAATTATTTGATGGTTGCTATTGGCGGCCTTGTGATTTTTGTAATCTACGCACTATTTGCACTTCTAATCAGAAGCAAAGGTATAGCAATTATTAATCGTATTCTGCCTCCAACAATTGTTGGGTCAATTACAATTGTTATCGGTATTAATCTCGCTATGTTTATTCCAACTTATTGCCAAGTTGGCGGTGAATATAGCATGGCTGGTGTACTTATCGCAGTTTTCACGATGTTTGTAGTAGCTTTAAGTTCACACTACTTCAAAGGTTTCGCAAAGACAATTCCATTTCTAATTGGACTTGGCGCCGGATATATTGTTTCTATCATTCTTACAGTGACTAAGGTCGCTCCACTTGTCGATTTTAGTTTGTTTGAGAATATGAAAGTACTTCAACTTCCAGAATTTACATTCTTAAAGTGGTCATTTGACTCATTTACATTTAGTAATGTTTTATCTGTAGTAGTTCTATTCGCGCCAGTTGCTCTTTGTATTATTTGCGAACATTATTCAGATCATAAGGTTCTATCAAACATTATTGGAACTGACTTAACTGTTAAACCGGGTTTACATAGAACCTTACTGGGTGACGGTCTTGCTTCTGCGGTTGGTACAGTAGTTTGCGGCCTTCCTAATACATCTTATGGTGAATCAATTGCAACAACTGGCTTCTCTCGCGTTGCATCTACACGGATTATTACCTGTGCTGCACTATTACTTGGCGCCCTGTCGTTTATTTATCCAATCAATATTATCATTCAATCAATTCCGGCTTGCGTATTTGGCGGCTGTGCAATGATTTTATATGGCTATATTGCGGCAAGCGGTCTTAAAACTCTACTAAACTCAAAAGTAGACCTTGAAAACAATAAAAACCTAATTATTGTAAGTGTTATTCTTACAGTAGGTGTAAGTGGTATTTGGCTTTTCCACACTTCTTTCGCCGGTGTAAGTCTTGCAATGATTTTAGGTATTATACTTAACCTAATTCTCCGCGATAAAAAATTTGAAAAATAATTAATTTTCTGATATAATATATATAGAAATAAGAAAGGGGATTAGTATGACTAATCGGCAGAAGCGATTTTTTAATGTCGCCCGTGAAGTCAGTCTGTTAAGTGATTTTCATCGGCAGCACGTCGGTGCAGTTGTAGTTGAAGGTAATAGAATTATTTCTAGTGGTCATAATTCTAATAAAACTTCTACAATTCAGCAAAAGTATAATCAATATCGTCATTTTGATGATTATAAAAACTACGCTCCACGAGTTCATGCTGAAATTGCTGCACTAACCCCCCTTCTTAAACAAAATATTGATTGGACTAGAACTTCTATTTATATATATAGAGAATGGAGAGATGGAACGGTGAGTTGCGCACGACCGTGTCCAGCGTGCGCGCAGCTTATCAAAGAGTTGGGGATAAAAGAAATTTACTTTACAGATTGGGACGGAAGTTTCGTAAAGGAGGAAAATCTTGATGATTAAAGCATTTTATCTAAACAAGAAAGGTAAAATTGAATTTACCAAAGAAGAACTAGAAAAACTATTAAATGAAGTTTGGTATGATGGGAAAAATAGTGCTGTGTGGACATGGAACTCTCCATATTATTGGTCAACGTCAAACCTAAGATATATAAATCCAGATATAACCACGACCATGACTACGGCTACGGCTACGGATAATACGAATCCAGTTCAAGTTAAAATAAATGGAGAAGATGTAATAAATGCTACTAGAAACAACAAGTAAATTCCGCGCTCTTTCCGAGAATGCGGCAAAGGATATGATTGAACAATTCCGTGCTGATGCAAAGACCAAGGGTTATACCATCAAGAAAGCGGGATATGAATATAAAACCAAGAAAGCAAAAGGTGAAATCATCGCCGAAGCTTGGGTTGTGTCTGTAACTCAGGTATTTGGCGCACTATGGGATGAGGAATAATGGAGCAGCAGATTTCAAAAGAACAAATTCATCAGCTAAATGAGTTGATGGATGATTTTGTAAAGCAAACAGGTACAAATGAAGAAGTCACTCAAACTCTACTTCGTCTGCTAATGATTCCAGACGAACAGTTTGACATATTAGCGCCAGGTGTTCTACAATCTTATAAACAGACTATGAACACTCCCAATAACAAGCTTTCACTTATCCAGTCTCTTAACGCGGCAGGTTTTAAAGCAGAAGACCTTGAAGCTTCCTTAAAGGATATTCTTGAAGAAGTACAAAAACTAACTATTTCGCGCACCAAGAAAGACTTCCTTGAAGAAATGGTTATTACACTCACCAATGCCGTTATTGAAACCGAAGGAATTTCAAAGCGCACACTCAACATTCCAATCGAGCTTTGTCATGAAAATGCAAAGATTCCGCAGTATGCAACAATCCATGACGCCGGCGCTGATGTTTATGCCATTGATGATTATGACTTAGCGCCAGGTGAAACAAGAATTATTCCACTAGGCTTTAAACTTGCATTACCAGTTGGTTATGCTATGCTTATCCATCCACGTAGTGGCCTTTCTGCACGAACCAAAATGCGTATTGCTAACTCAATTGGTCTTTGTGATGCCGGCTATCGTAATGAATATGGTCTTATTGTTGAAAATATTGAACCAGATATTAAACATATTGATTATGACTTTAATGACGATGGCACAATCAATGTTAAGTCTATTGAACATGGTTCAATGCTTCATATAACAAAAGGTGAACGAATTGCACAACTTCGTCTTGTAGAAGTGCCAAAAGCTTCATTTGTTAGAGTTGATAGCGTTAAAGACATTGGTGAAGATCGTGGCGGCGGCTTTGGCAGCACTGGAGAAAAATGATAGACTACCTCGAACATCATATTGTTAATCATTGCAATCTAAAATGTGCAGGTTGTTCACATTTTAGTTCAATTGCAGATGAATGGTATGAAAAGGTTGGGGATTTTTGCGCCGACTTTACTGAGTTGGCGCAAAAAACTAATAGACAAGTTCGTACTATTCGTTTAATGGGTGGAGAACCACTTCTTCATCCTCAAGTGGAACTTTTTCTAATTCAAGCACGAGAACTCTTTCCTGACTCGGATATTCAATTAGTTACAAATGGACTTTTACTCAACAAACTAAAAGATAAACTTGTACCTATTTGCAACGAAAATAAGATCAGAATATGTATTAGTAATTATAAAATTCTTGATATTGCAAAAGCTTTAAACGGTTTTAAACTTGTAAGAGTTGATGGCAAAGGTAAACTCTATAATATAAGTCTTGACCTAAAAGCATCTCAAAATAAAGACTTTGCTTTTAATCATTGTGATTTACACCTACATCATTGGTTTTATTTTCAAAACGGTCGATTTTACCCGTGCTGTATTGCTGGCAACATTAATATTTTTAATAAAAAGTTTAATGTATTAGATTACTTCTCTGATGATGAACTTTCAATTTCAATATATGACCACTCTGAAGAAGAAATCAAAGAATTTTTAGACAAGCCACTTGAGTTATGTAAGTACTGTAATACAGTTAAGCGTCTGAGAACATTAGAGCCATTTCATACTTCAAAAGGAGATATTTTTGAATGGACTTATCAGTAATTATACCAATTCATAACTTAGAAGATTGCATTACTCCGTTACTAGATTCAATTAATGTTCAAAAATTTCATCCCTATCAAGTACAACTAATTTTTGTATTTGATGATTGTACTGATAAAACAGAAGAAATTGTAAATAACTACAAATTTAATGATGTCTATACTGATATTGAAAAAATTCAAGTAAAAGTCCATTCCTGTGGGTTGGCGCGAAATGCTGGATTTGAATATGCAACAGGTCGTTATGTTTGGTTTGCTGACGGTGATGACTGGTTCTTAACCGACCATGCCTTTTATAAAATCATTGAGACAATGGAGTTCACAGGTGCGGAAGTTATCCGTTTTGACTATGAATCTACATTTCCATATCATGACCTCCGTATGATGGTTTGGCAATACGCATATGCTTATACTTTTATAAAAGACTTAAAGTTTCTTAATGTTCAGCCGCACGAAGATGTATTATTCAACAATCAAGTCTATGCTAAACTTGAGGGTCATATTCCACTGTATGTAGATGAAAAACTCTACTATTATAATTATATGAGGCAGGGTTCAAATATGTGGCAATATGAGAAATTCAAAAAAATTGAACCCTAGAGAGGAGTAATGGCGCGAATATCAATAGATCAAATCGCGCAGGAACTAGCATCTGATAACTGGAAGATTTTATCTACAGAGTACAAAAACCTAGATACTGAATTACATTTTGTGTGCGCTGAAGGGCATGATGTATTCGCGCCATGGAAAAAAATTCGTACTAGGCGCGAGTGTCCTGTGTGTAAACAGAATCGGTTTAAAGAAAATAAACCAGTTAAAATTGAACGTAAAAAAGGCCAAGTTCGTATTTTAGCACTAGACCAAGCAACACACATAACTGGATATGCAATTTTTGATGATGGACAACTTGTAAATTATGGTACTTTTCAAACCCAAAATGCCGATGAAGCAGGTCGCGCACATGAACTTAGTCAATGGTTTATCTCTCAATGTGAAAACCTTCAGCCAGATATAATTGGTATAGAAGGGATTCAATACCAGCAGCAAGTTGGTGTTACAACCTTCCAAGCACTCGCGCGCCTTCAAGGAGTTCTGATTGAAGATTGTATATGTTTAGGCATTGGTTATAAAATTTGTCCTACCAATACCTGGCGCAATCATTGCGGAGTAAAAGGTAGGACAAGAGAAGATAAAAAACGTTCTATGCAATTATTGACCAAAGAATGGTTTGATATAACTGTTACTGACGATTGCGCCGACGCGATCGGAATTGGCAAGTATGTTTCAAGTATATATATCCCACAACAAACCATTGTTAGTTGGGAATAAATAAAGACCTCACACCGAAGTGTGAGGTCAATTTTTTAATCTTGAATTAGTGGAAAGAAAGCATTAACTTCTTCCATTGTAAGTCCAAGTGAATCAAGTTCATCAAGACTAAACATAAGATCGGGCAGTTCAACATCAAGACTAAGTAGCTCATTAATCTTTTGAGATGTTAATTCAACATAATCTGGTGCAATCTGAATAGAATTGCCCTCATTAGTTGTAACTTTGTTGCCATTCTCATCCCGAAGCGCATACTGCTCAATAATATTATTAAGTTGTTCAGTATAAAAACGTGCTTCATCATCAATAACTTTAAACAGGCGAGAAAGCTTATAAGCAGTCTTGATGGGTAGGGTCTTCTTCTTAATGAGGTCATATACAGGCTGAAGTGCAAGAACTTGACGCATTGAAATAACCATTTATCTAATCTCCTTTTATCTTTTCTATCTATATTATACTAAAATTTTTGATAAAAGTCAAATTATCGGAAGGTTCCTTTTAGAAGATCATATTGGTGTTGTGCTACACCATTTTCGTAAAAAGTAACTAATGCACGCGAAGGGTTATAAATTAAAGTATAGGTTGTATTTGTATCAACAATTACATTGCCGCTTGCATCTGTACCTGTATATTTATAACTTTGAAAGCGGATATTGTGACGCCATGTATCGTTATTTTCACTATTTGGCGCGAGAACCGAGGTTTGAAAAGCTGAATTACCTGCAAGTCCATTGATTCCCACTCCATGTGGTCTATATAACATCGTAGCGGCATCTTTATACATCAATGTTCTTGTAGTTTGGCCAGTAGCTATAGTTGTATAAGCCGTATCTGAGCGACCTTCTAATGTACCACTATACATCAATCTAGTTTGAATATTTGCATAAATTTCAAAGGTTGAAGTTGCATTGAGGTACTGTCGAGTCATTTGTATTTCAAAGTCTTTAGTAATTGAATGTTGAGAATTAATACTAGCTTGTTCAGAAGTTGTTAAATTTAAATTTACATTACCTAAATCTACTTCTTGATCACTATCATTATTTTTTAATTTAAAATTTAAATAATTTTGCTCATAGCCATTACGATTATCTAATCTTAAAACATTAGCTTGATAATTAAAACCTAAATCACTAATAGTATAACTACCTTTTAATAAATAATAGTTACCTGATTCTTCAATTTCAAGCTTACCTAAAGAAATAATTGGTAGAACATGATAAATAACATTATTTATCATTGAACCCGTAGGAGAAAATACAGAACCTATACTATTTGAAGCTTCAAGTGACCATACCCACGGAGTAGCAGAATCAATTGGTGAGCCTATATAAAATCTATAGGCATTTGTATTTTGAAAATTTATTGTTTTTGCTGCTACACTATCAACTAAGGTATGAGTACCACCCGATTCAGTAATACGTGCTATATAAATAGGATTATCTTCATTTGCTCCTATCGTACGGGTTAAAGTTACAAAAGTATCTGTATATGAATAATAAGTAATATTAAAATCAAAATAAATATAACTAGTTTGGTTGGAAAGATTTGGATTTGCAGTAGATTTTTGACTACCACTTGAACCCCAATCTCTAAAATAAGTTCTAAAACCAATATTACTAAGTACCGGTGCTTTATTAAAATTTAAGGTTCTTAAAATCCATGTAGATTCAAATTCTTGACCATAAACATTAGTAATTCGCATAAAAACATTATATTCATAAGTTCCAACATAATGTTCAATACCAAAATGGTTTTTCCATACGCCTTGATCATCATCTATATATAGACGCGATTGAGGGATTGTAGTTGATAAAAGATCGTTATTATTACGTGACCAGCTTAAAGCGGTATCACCAGTATCTGTATATTCAATTACCGATGTATCATCAACGGTATTATATAATTTTAAATTATCACTAGTAAATTCATAGTCAGTATATGCAGCAGACATATTATTAGAATTACCAAAAGGCCATGCCATAGTTACTGCAACACTACCAGAAGCATCAAAAGGTATAAAATTAGCAGGAATACCACTTATTTTTGTAAGATTTGGCGCCTTTGCAGTTTTATAAGTCACCTTAAAGGTTTTGGTTAAATATTGAGTTTTTGCTGAAATAAACATATCTAAAGTAGCATCATTAGGCGGGAAATCATTAAAAGTTATTACAAATGTACCAGGATCAGATGTATAACTAACTGCAAAATCGTTTGGGCCAAATGTAAACTGCTTATTATTAGACGTTATACAACTAATTAATACAGATAGTTGTGCTGGGTTTGTACTTTCATCTACATAATATCTAATTCTCGCTATTTTACCCATATGATTCGTTAAACTGCCAGAAATATTACTATTAGTTCCTGTTTGATTATTTTGAGCATAGCTACTAGGTGCACCAGCTATTGAAAGATAAGAATTAGAAGGATAAAATACAGATTCACTTCGGCCATTTTCATTTCGTAAAATAAATTTTAGCCGATAGTTGAAGTTTTTACTATTATTATAAACTTCGGTTATATATTTTTCAACAGGAATAGTACTTAATGTTTGACCATTTGTACTTGTTGCAGCAGAAGTTAACGCTTCAGAAGGAATTTGAATTTGACGTTTATAGTTTTCAAAATAAGTACTTGCGGTAGAACTATATACAATATATATATCTACTGTACCAGTAGTATTAGTTTTAATTGTAGGCGTTACTTGATTTACAAAACCCGAACTCCCTCGTGCCGAATATGAAGAAGTAGTCGCGGAAACAGAAATAATGGATGGGTCAACAGTTTCTACTTCAATATATCGACTAGTACTGGTATTACTAAATTCAAGACCATCATATGTCCAAAAATAATAAGTAGTAGATGTACTAACTTGAGGTCTAAAACTTTTACCACACAATATCTTTTCATCTGTACTCGCTGTGGTAGCATAGTAAACGCTTAATGTCTGGCCTACGTCCGGATCATCGCCGGGGTCAAGTTTAAAGGTTGGGCGCCCGCCACCTACTGGATAATAAGTAGGAATAGCACTATCATTTGTAATAGATGGAGCCGTAGGAAGTTGATTAATTCGTGCTACAGCAGTAGCAGTAGATAAAGTGCTTTCTCCATGCCGACCAATTGATTGAACTTTATATCTGATCTGATCGCCACGATTCAATGTAGTAGGTGCAGTTGTCTCTAAATATGTTTTAGTTGTTTCAAGATATGAACTTCCTGCTGTTGGGTCTGTACCATCGGTAGTATAGTATACCTTATAACTGTTGATAGAATTAGATTTTCCCGCTTCGGCGCCCGACCATAAAATTGCATAATCAGAGCCAGGCTTTATAATACCAGGACCAGATAAGAATGTTGCTGCACTTACTCCTCCACCTTTAAATGGAAGTTCAAATGTACCAGAACCAGTTTCATTAATGGTCCAAACATAAATAGCGGCTTTTAAATCAATTTTAAATTTGGCATTACCATTTATATCGTGAGTAATATAAAATGAACCACTACCTACTGTATCAACATTTTGACGTCTATCATTATCATAAGTTAATATGTCAATTCTATTTGAAGTATTAGTTGAAGCTTTGCTGGTTTTTCTAAAAGTACCTAGCATACAAGTTACTTCAAAATAAACTTGTGAAGTGATGTACCACCAACCAGATTGACCTGTACTATTGTCATCTTTAACATATGCAGTCCAATCTATTTTAGAAACAGTTTCACTACTAAAACTAGAATCTTGGGTCCAATCTAACTGTACATATCTACCATCATATTTTTCCAGTATGGTTGTAACGCTTCCACTTGTTACACTCATTTACTTTCCTCCTTTAACTCCCAAAAACATATAGGTCAAAACCTGAACCGCGCATCTTTATTCTCGCTTTATTTAATCCAGCATCAGAACGCATTAGTAAGTTATTTGATGTTGTACGAATATTACTCTTTTGAAAATCAAGCCGTTGTGCATTACTTGTAATATCTCTAGATTTATTACCAATACCAAAATATACAGTTGGTAAATCTTCAATATTTAATATACCAATACTCGCACCAACTTCTACACCATCTGTAACATTTTTCAACCATTTAATCATATCGCCTCTTAAGCGTATATAATATGGTCTATTATCATTAAGTTCATATTCACCATAATTTGGCGTAGTATAAACATTTACACTATAAACATTACTTAGATTAGCAGTAACAGCATTTGTTCCAACAGTAATAATACTACGACGTGCGGTTGTAGTAAATAAAGTTGTATCTACTTGTGGTTTAGAAGCAGTAATACCATAAGAACCAATTGTAAATGTTTCAGTATACGTACCACCACCAGAACGGAAAAATACAATGCCATTTCTAGTATCATATAATGCTAATCCATAACCATCTTCAACCGTACCAGTACCATGAATACGAGCAGTATAGATATCTGCACCACGAATTTCGCCACCTGACCAAATGCCGCCTTGAACAAATAGTTCTTTTGCATAAACACACCCGTCTTCTGCCACTTGAAAAGTTGCATTTTGAATTTGAAAGGGTGTAAGTCCTGCTGCACCAGCAAACATAACAATTGGCGCAGTACCAGTTGCACCAGGTGTAACAGGCACTACATTATTTTCTTCAAACATTATCATTGGGGTTTTTGATAATGTTGAAATACCAGCCCATGTATTACTTGGGCCTTTAGTTAATAATGCACCATTAAGTAGTACGTTATCTGCATATAAACCATAGCCTAAATAATCAGACACAACATTATCATAACCAAGGTCTAACTGTGCATGACTTAGATCGCCCAAGAAAAGATTTGGATTTACAAATTTTTGTTTGTATTGAATAGTAATATTATCCTCTACTTTGCTTTCAACATTTAGCGTAGAAATTGTAAGACCACGTGGCCGCAGAAAACTATTTCCGCCATCATTTGAGTTGATACCAATAATTGAACTACCTTCAGTAGTAACTCCTTGATTAGTAACAGTATCTTTACCAAGCACACAAATAGAAGTAATATCTGGTATTACATTTACATCATCAGCAAGCTTCGGCGCAACACGTATCCGGGCGCAATAAACAATACTATCTTCGGAGTAATTATCAATTTGTGATTCGCTAATTTCGTCACCATCTTTGGTTGAAATTAAATAACCAATAGATACAATTTTATAAAGATCATCTTTAATTGGCGCACCACTTTTAGTGGCGATAAAATAAAGAAAATCATTTACCGAGCATTGCAAATAAAATGGAGCGTCAATGTCGCCTACTGGAATTGAAGTTTCAGAAGAAGTAGAACCACCATTTAAATCCATCATAAAGTCATACACGTTTTGCCCAATATCAATCCAAACTTCAGTGCGATTTGGGAAAGAATCATATGGCTTAATTGCAACCACTTTATAAGATGGCTTAAAAATCATTGTACCGCCAACTGCTTGTACATGGTTTGGTTCAAATACAGTAGTTGTAATCTTACCGGCTACATCTACATTTTGAAAATACGCCCAATCCGGTGTGAGGCGCCAAGTTGGTGCAAAGATTGAACTTGTACCGCCATCCATTTGTAAATACTCGCCGTCTGGTGTCCCAAGCCAAATCATACCGTCGGCAGTTACACGAACTTTTCCATCGCCAGCATTAATGAACTCGCCGCCACTTTCGGGATATGCAGGATTATAAATATAGCAAAGTCCAGTTGATTCGTCACCAATAATAATATAATCTTTAATTGTGGCGCCAACGCCTAGCTCTAAATTCTGTGCAGATACTAAACCAGTAACGCCATTGAAGACCAATGATCCATCTTGGCTTGTAAGTGTCTCTGGCCCAATAATAAATCCGCCAATTACACCACCAAGTGCAGTAATATCACCATTAAATGTACCACTAGCAGCACTAAGTGCGCCCGTAAACGTACCACCAGCCGCGTATAAATCGCCACTAATCTTAAGAGTTTTTGCCACGATATCATACTGGAATAAAGTTTCACTATCTGCCTCGCTACCACTAGTTGGCGCGCTGACAATCGTTAGGTTGCCACCTTGAATTGTAAGACCATCTGCGGCAAACTGCATGGTTGTACCATTAACAGATTGAAGAATTTTATCAGATGTAAGCGAAAATTGCGCCATTTCATCTGTTGTACCAAACTCAAGGAAAATTGGAAGATTAGCAACAAGATTACCATTAATATAAATATTAATGATAAAGCAGATGTTTTGATTTTTTACCATGTCTTGGTAAGCAGCATACCAATCATTAGTCCCGCTAGCAAGTTCATGTGTAATGGATTCAAATATATTGAAACGAACAGTTGTTGTATCATGTGAAAAAGCAATAGTATCAAGCCTAGCTGTTGAAGTAGAATCTTCGCCACTGCTTTGATTATGTTTAACAGTTATATTACTAAATTTAGTTGCAAGATCTTTATAACCACTACGCCCATTAATATCTACTGTATAAGTAAATTCACTACCAGGGCCAGGTCCAGGTACTAATGGCGTAAGGCCATGCATCGCATCATAAACGCTAAAAGTAATAAATTCGGGAGAAAATGAAGAAATTAATCCCGATTTTGCATCTTTAAACTTATAGACAGAATCATTAGAAACCTCTATTGCATATTGGTTTGACTGTCCATCTTGTACTACTGCAATTGTAGTATTACCACTATAAACTCCCATTTTCTCCCTCCTTTAATACGTGATTTCACAACCGATTACAGTTGTTAAAACTTGTGTAAATGAAGTAGTATATGTCCTTGAATTCGTGCCAACTTGCGCGCCATCTTGATACCATTGATAGCGTGTAATATTACTTGGATCAACTTCCGTGCCGCTCTCATATAAGTGAGCAGTTAAAGTAGCAGTAGCTGTTCCGCCGCCAAGACGAATAATGTTACCTACATCACTTGTAATCTCAACTTTATATGAAGATTGAGTTATTTCTTCGATGGTCATATTACCAATTTTACCGCCGGTAGCATGAATTGTACCTTCGAAATAGCCACCTTGCGCATACATCGTACCATCTTCCCAAATCACAAACTTATTGCTTGTATCAAAGATTCGGCGGTTATGCGGTGAAGCAGTTGACTCAGTCGAATTGATGTTGCGTGTGTCTAGATTAATGGGTGACTGGCCATAGTCAACTGTAATTTGATTGGGTGTTGTAACCTCATCCAAGTATCCAAGTCCAACAAGAGCCGGCGCGCTTGGCGTTGTTCCAATATTTAAGCGGTTTTGTAACCATAATGTGCCATTATCAAGTGTTTCAAGTGTTATCGCGCCAGTTGCATCGCGTAATCGCATACCAAACGCACCATAGTCGTCAAGTTTACCGATTTTTACGCGCGCCACATCATTAACAGTATCTACAACTTGAATATCATTTATACTTGAAACTTCAACGTAATGGGTTCCATACCTATTCTTAACAAAGAACCCTTGCCAAGTCATACCAAACTGGGCATCATCCCAGATTTGTGACTCACTTGTAGGTGAATAACTAGATGTCCCATCATTGCCGCCATCTATGCCATAAACACCATAGTGGTCAAATCTTACAAACTTTGAGAGGTTAACGCCAATTTCACCAGTAGAATCATCCGTACCAAAAACGTCATAGGCATTAATACCCGCGCCATCCCAACGGAATGTTGCGTGTTCACCATCATAGATATTGATTTGATTAGCATTAACGGCGCCGGCTGTTAAGTATTGAGTTGCAACACCTTCGCCGCGGACCGCATTTTTCCATGACCGGCCGCCATCTGTTGAAATGAAAATACCACCCGACGTAATTCTGGTAATTTCATTTGGATTCTCAAGATTTGTAACTGTAATACCAGTTGAATCTTGAACAATGGATTCATTATGCGCCGAATAAACAAGATCAGCGTTTAGTGCAATAGATGCTTGAAGTGTTTCTGCTTTAATAGTTCCATCTGGATTTACGACGCTTGCGGCCTTTGCATATTCACCATTAGAGTATTGGAGTGCTTGAGTCGTAGCAGTAATACGTTGAAATAAGTCCTCAAATTGTGTTTTATAGTTTTGGACTTTGAAAGAGTCTTGTTCAGGTGTATCAAAGTATGAAGTAATTTCTGATACAAGAACTTTTTCTTTATATGGTGTCTTAACTCCATTTGGATACACATAACCAAAGAACTCTCGGTCTATAACATAAGCAATATCTCCAAGATAGAAAACTTTGGATTCAAATTCTGGAATAGAACTAATACGGATAACAGAAATGTTGTAACTAACTTGTGGGCGCGAGGATGTATATGCAACACTACGGGCATCAAGATAGTACAAAGTATCATCCATGTACTTTTCATCAATCCATGAACCTTCTTGGATATAACGGGAGTATTTCTTGTAAAAGGCAAGTTCTAGTTGCGCGGCTAAAGCCACTGTAGCATTTTGATTGATTTTAATTTGTTCAATTCGTTGAGTTAAAATATCAATAGAATTGCTAATTTTTGTAACTAATCCAGCATATGCTTCACGAATATTTTTAATGTTGAAATATGCATCATACTGTGCTTGAAGTTCGGGCCAGGGCTTATCGGCGTCTTTCTGCTTTTTGAGACGATTGCCGATATGAACAATACCCTTTCCGGATGTACCAAGTAAAGCATTCATATCTGCCAACATGGATTGAAGTTGCTGATCCATAGCCAGTACATAATCTTCATACATCCGTTTATATGCTTTTTGGTTCTCAAGTTCGGTCTTTTTACTTGCTAACTCCTCAATTTCAGAATCGTAAGCAGTATTTAGGTTGTGAAGTTCTGGATAGAAGTGTAAACCAGTACCAGTTGAAAGATAAAGGTCTTTATTGAGTTCTGCCGCATCAATTAATGCATGACTAATATAATATCCAAAGTCAAGTATGTAATTGGTGCGTGGGTAGTTTTCGATACTGCGCGCGATGGTACAAAACCCATTGATGCCAAATTCGTTAGAATTGGGAGAAACAATTGTCTTGGTTACAATTTGGTCAGATTGGATGGTACGAGAAATGGTTTTCAAGTCAATACCATACTCAAATCCAATGCCAGTTTCTTGCCCAACTTCTTCCTTGAAAGTGACATATTTTTGAGGAGTTCCATCCTCATTGCGCAGAATTTCACCAGTATTTTCATTATGATTGATGCGAAAACGAACCCAACACTCAAATGTTTCGGCAAGAGTTTGAAGTATATTAAAACGATTCGACTTACTAATTGAAATAGAACGAATCTTTGTAAAGTTTTCATTGTATTGCGCGACCACGTTAGGATCGTTCATATCAGTTGTACCTTCATATAAAGGTTCAACGTTATCCATAGAGGTCGCCGCCGAGTATTTAGACTTGTTATAGTAGAAATAGTGTTGCTGTGCAACAGACTGTGTATCTAAATCACCGGGGTTAATACGAACTGATGTATCACCACTCGCGCCCATTACTAATGGATAGAATTGAACATTTTCGATCCAGTACACGGCGCCCGATGGTAAAAATCTAATGAAAAAGCCAATATTATCTGCATATAATTGAGAACGAGTAATTGACTTTGTACAAGTCATAATGTACTCAATCCAGTTATCTGACGCGGTCGGCGTCGAAACAGAAAAGAAGTCATGACTAGAATCATCTGGATCATAGTCGCTACCACTAGTCATATAAGTTCGAATTCTTGGCTTTATGTTTGAACCATCAGTAATATAAGTGCCACTTGGAAGATTGCCCGCACCATTATCACTCATAACTTTAATGCGAAAAACATATTTTTGCCCAATTGCAAAACCATCGGGGAAATATGATGCTGATTCGCGCAAACAAGAGTTAAAAACCCAACCATCTGCGCCTTTGCCCTGACCGCCAGTAACTCTTAAATAGCTCTTTGGATCATAGGTACTTGTATCCGTCTGTGCGGTAAATGCCGGATAAAGTGTCCAACTCATACCACCAGACTCTAACCAACCATTAGTATCCTTAAAGTCAACACTATTAACAATAATGTTATTAACTAAAGTTGGATCGGTGTATTTTGTATCAGTATAGCCGTAAATGGTTTCACCAGCAGCATATTTGCCATCAACGGTATCAGTTGCTTGGTAAATGTTACAGTACTTACCACTAGTTGGATCAAATACTGACTTTTGTTTACGTACCAGACGCGTGCCTCTATAATTATTGGAAACTGTTGTATCTGCGCCAATAGAAAAGATTAGATTTCCACTTGCAATTGAATTTTTATAAACGTTTAAGTCACCAGTTTGTTCATCTTTCTGGTATAAAACAGTAGTAGAATAGCAATCGGCGCCAACTACTAATTGAGTACCAGTTTCAGTAGTATATGAGTTTGCATATAAAAACTGAAGATATGTACTACGATTTGTAATCTGACTATAAAATGGAAGAATTTTCTTGCCAGTAGGTATTGTTGTGGTTGAACTGGTAGATTCATTATTTGCTTCAAAGCTTCTGCTCGTAGTAACCTCATAAACTGGTTCATCCGTAGTCTGTTGTAACAAATCTGAACCCGCAGTATCTAAAGTCCAATCCGTATTTTCTAGCACTTTCGCGCCGAGTTCGAGGATTGTGCCTTGATTATTTTCTAGATCATTACTAAACTCAATATCAAAACCAGTTTTAGACAATTCGTTTATAAATAAATCCTTACAAGTATATGTAATAGATTTACCACTTGAATCTTCTTGAATACCTTTAATTACAAAATCATACCACTTTTTCTTCCAGTAAACCTTAATCTTTCGTTCATTTACTAGAAGTGAAATCCAAGGATTTACTTTTTCTGCATATTCCTCATTTACTTCTTTGTACCGATAATACATTTTAAAAGTAAATGTATTTGTACCATTTATATCTTCTACTAGTTTTGGTTCATAAGCGCGGCAAGTGGATGTAATAGTATTAGAACCAATTACACCAAGCTTACGTTCTGCGTAGTGTGCGGGTACATCACCAGATGCAGCAACTGGATAATCATCCCACACAGAAATCTCATATTTATCTTTTGCCACTTATCTCACCTCTAGTAGTATAAATGGTCATATTGCGCACGACACATAACCAATGGATATTCCGCTTGTTCATTATATGTTGCTACCTTTAAATGGCAAGGAATTTGTGGAGGAATTTTAAAGAAGTCTCCAGAACTTATATATTGATTATATAATGTACCAGTCGGTCTATATCTATAATAATGGTCATCATTATCTGTATCAGGTTGCTCGGTTCCATCAAGAGTGATTACACCTTCAATTAAATTAGTAGCAGAATTAACCCGAATACGGCTAATATGAGCATCAGTATCATAACCTAAATCTATTGGCGATGCAGTAAAATTAGTAAAATTAAGTTGCCCAATAAGAACACTGCTTGTTCCTGTACCAGCACTATCATCATATAAAGATAAACTAGTTAATTGGCCACCGTTACATCTATGTGTGGGCAAAATAATAGATACATCTGTAGTCACGTCTCCAGCATTATATACATAAATATAACGTTGCCAAGTATCATCCCAACGTCCCTGTGAAGGATCTTGCTTATTAAACCAAACACTTTCTTTCATACCACATGAGGGTGCCCACGCGCCCTTATTATGATAAATACGTTCAGAAAATCGACTTAAATATTTTCTTACACTTCTTGCATAAGGATAATAACTCACAAATTGAAAACTAATTTCGCCTTTATAAAGACGCTCATCAACGGCATCTCCAAAGCAAACAAACTTAATCTGCGGCGCCGATTGGATTTTTGCCATATAATACTTATAAGGCAGTTCATCAAAAATCAATCTACCCAAAATCTTCGTATTATATACTTGGCGCAAACGACGAAAATCACTTTCAGTTAATTCATCAAACGCGGCCTCAACACTCCACGTTCTCTCAGTATAAAAAGAATCCCAATACAGAGTACCATCGGCGCCAGGCATCTTTACAGTGGTATCTTGAAAATTGGGAATAATTTGTTCCTCATAACGAGAACCGGCACTCACCCTTACAAGATTTAGATCTGATGTATGAACACCATTAAAACTAAATCCAGTAAAATCATTTGGTAAGGGAGTGCCAGGATAATATAAATCTGCTTTATTCATTTTTACTCTCCTTTTACCCACTAAATTAAAAATCCTTTGTCGCCATTTAGAAGTAGAAACGGATAACTGTTGCTCTAAAAAAAAGAAGAGGACTCTAAAGTCCTCTTCTCTTATAGTTTTAACGTATATAGTTTATTGCATTTACATTACGATAAATACTATCATCATAGATTTTTTGTTTGATACGTGCTGCGATCTTATCAACATCATAATCACTACCAAGTTCATCAACATTAATATCAATGTTGTAGTAATTATCACCACTGCCGCCAGGAATTGTACCACCAGAGAGAATTTGCGCGAGGATGGATTTGAGTTGAATGAGGTTTGCAGTATCTTTAGCGTTGAGTACCATTTCGGGAGATGAAAGTGACCCGTCAAGCCATGCAGGGCCGGTAGAAGTGACAAGACCACCAGAGGCGAATTTATACTTATCAGATATATAAAATTTACCATCTTTAATAAGTTGCCAAATTGCTTTTATTATATTACTATCGTAAATATCTAAATCATCAATATCTATACCTAATAATTTTGCAAGCTCTTTTTCTTTAACTGAAGATAAAGACCTAACCGCTGCTTGAATACTTTGAATTTCGCTATAAGTAGGGCCAGTAAATGTTTCAGTCTTTTTAACAGGCGTTTCAGATTCGTCCTTATCTTTAGAACCAGTTGGGCCAGTCCATTTTCCTTGATATCGTGGTCTACCAGTGGCATCTACTGGTACATCAGGTGAAGGAGTACCAGTTTCTTTTGCTCCGGTTTGAGATGCAATACGTTGTGTAGTAGTAACAAGGTCGCCTAGTTTAGTTCCAGCATCACCAGTTGGTACTAAATCAACAGCTTTCCAATTCTCTAGACCAGTCATGGCTGATGCGTACTGCGATAGCATTGATTGCATCCAGTTCTGTTGGCCAAATACGCTCATGCCAGCAAAGTTAGCATCGTTCTTTAAGAACTCGGCTAAGTCACTCTTCATATTAAATGTACCATCTGGATTTACAGCATCTGCAATTAATTGATAAGTTTGATCCCAGAATGCACCACTTTCAGCCGCATAGTCTAATTGCTTCTGCATCAAATCAATTTGTTTCTGTCTTTGCTCTGATGCTTTTTCATTCTGATCTTCCAAATCAGCGATTGCCTGGTCTACCAATGAATCAGCATATTGCTCTCTTGCTTCACCAAGTTCTTTCTCCAACTTCATGATTTCTGTATCATTCGCGCCGGATGTGTCACGTCTCAAATACGCAAGCCGTGCTTCTTTGTCAGCAATATCTTCTTCTTTTCTGGTATTATCTCTAATCTGACGTTCCATCTCAACAGATTCGCGTAAACTACTAATAATCTGTTGATTTGCATCAGTTATTGCATCAGATAAATCTTTATAACCATCAATAACTTTTTGTTGTTGATTGACTAATGCTTGATAAGTTCTTTCTTCAAGTTCAAGATAATCTTGCTTGCCGCGTTGTTGTTCTTCATAGATCTTATCATTAATGTCTTCAAGTGAATCTAATCCGCTCTTAATTTCATCACCATAATACTCAAGACGTTGAATATAAGCATCAACTCTTGCCTTTTCATCAGCATCAGTAATGGAATTAATTAAACCTATATCTAATGTAATTTCACCGGTAGTTGTATTAATACTACCATATTTACTCATGCCCATTTGACCATAAGTCTTAAATACGCCATTATCTAAATACTGTTCATTCAAAATAGATGCAGCTTGTTGGCGCCGGCCCGCAAGAAGTTGAGATTCTTGATCTCTTTCTTTTTGTAGTGCTGCAAGAATATCAAGATGCTTTTGCTTTATTGCTTCAACAGATTGTCCTTCGCGCTCAACCATACGCTCATAATCTTTTTCAAGTTTTTCGCGTTCACGCAAAGTCGTATTGATTTGTTGAACCAGATTATAAAGTTCATCATATGCGGTTAGAACTGGGTCTTTACCACCGCCACCCGAAGATTTAGATGCGCCACCGCCGTAGGAACGGAAATTTGAACCTACAACATCTTTACCAGTCTTTATGATTTTGGCTGTACCATCATCGCCAACTTCCCAGGTATAAGACATATTTTGTAGGAACCGATCAACAAGTTTAGAATCCTCAAAAATTTCCATTAACGCTTTATAAATCTGAGTAAAGTCAGCTTGTCCGTTAACATCAAAGTTCAAATTATCTAGTTGGTCAACATAAGCCATTAATGCATCTGCATCATAGGTAACATAATCAGTTGTCATCAAAATGGCTCTTCTAATCTGTTCAAGCGAGTCTTCAGCACCGTTAGCAAAATCAACAAATGCATCCAGATTTTTGTCTACAAAATCTTCAGAAATATTAGAACCAAATGCTTCTTTGGCATATTGAGTAATAGATTGAATTGCAGCAGCATACTCATCTGTGCCCTTATATTGCTTATCAAGAATATCTATATTATCTTGAATTGCACTAGTCAGGTTTTTATAGGATTCACGTGCCTGCTCATTTTTAATAGCTAACAATGCTGCTACACGATTTCTAGTATTACCTAATTTTTCAACAAGGCCAATAAGTTGTGGATAATCTTTTTCAATTAGAACCCTTAAGCCTTCATCCCACGCAGCCATATCTTCTTCGGAACCGGATACGCGAATTCCACGTGCACCAGCAGATGAATATGCATCACGAGTTTCAGCATCAATTCTATCACGCTCCGCCTGAGTATTAAGCGTAGTCAATCCAAGAGCCGCGGCTTGAGCATCATAATAAATACCAGGGGTTTCCATACCGGCACGATATGCAACCAAATCCTCTAATGGCTTCTGTGCCATCGTTTCGCCAACTTCATCTAAATTACCCTTAAAGTAATAAACGTCATCACCAATCTTAATAAAATCCTCTTCGTTGGCGCCACCGGACTCAATAAGTTTTGCCTTTTCTTCATCAGAGTATTCTCTAGTACCTTCTGCAATCTTACCCATAACCCCATCAAGTTCTTTAAAGCGAGTGATTAAACTACTTAAATTAGTAAGTTGAAAAGCCGAATTAAAATTACTTAATATACCTTGAAACTCGCTTAATTTACTACTTGGAATATCTTTACCAATCTTAATTAAATACTCTTTAAATGCATCAAAATTACCAGACATTAAATGCTGCATAGCAACATTATATTGTGTATCATTTAAATTAGCAGAATCTAAAAAACTAGTAATTCTGTCAAGATATTTTTGTCGAAATGCAACAGGAACTTGATTAAGTCCTTCTGTAATAACTTGCGCCGTACCATAAGTTAATTTGTCTACAATATTGTTTGGTAACCAGTTTGATATATTAGAGAATACGCTAGATATCTTCTGTTTTTGGCTTTGAAACTGTTGAATTATTGGCTGTGGATCAATACCCATTGATCTTAATTCTCGAAAGGTTGTACCACTAATATTAGGTCTTTGATTAACATCTGTCCTTGTTAAAGATAAATCACTAGTTAGGATCTTTTGTTCAGAAGGACTTAAATAATCTACAACAGATTTATATTTATCTAAAATTTTATCTGTTTCTATAGATTTATATGCCGCTTGATAAATCTCGGGAAGCTGTTCTAAAGAAAGACGTGCAAACTCTATATATGTATCCTGAACTTCTTTGCCTGATGCATCAATCCATTTAACTACATCGCCACCTAATTCAGTATCAATTTGAAAACCCATTTTTTGTAAGGTTTCTTTATCTATATTACCCATATGAATTTTTCCATCAATACTTATATCAGATGTTCCAATTTTATTAAATTCCGCTAATATATTTTCTTGATACATTGAAATAATTTCGTTTTCTATATCTGAATTTCCAACAGCCTTTCCAAGAACACTAGATAATTGAGTAGCTTGTAATTTTTGAGCTTCTCCTGCAACTTGGTCAAATACAATTCCTAGTTCGTTTAATTTATCAATAAATGAATCGGTGGCGTGTTCCAAATTAAATTCCGCTAAAGTCTGACGAATAATAGCAGCTTCTGCACCATTAATTGCATCAACATCGCCACTACCTTTCGCACCAGAAACGCCCTGTTGCTGTAAGCGGGCAGCTACTCGATAAAATTCATTAAAAGTTAAGCCACCATATTGACGTCTTTCAGCACGTTGCTGTCTTGCGCCGCCAAAACCCCATTCAGTACCAGCTTTACCAAAACCCGCAGCAGACATTATAGAGTTTATATTAGCACGTGTTTCAACAAGAGTAATTTCATTGGTTTTGTCTAATGCTTCGCGTTGTAAAGCAATAATTTTATCGGTTTGTGTTTGTACTAAATTTTCTAACCCCTCAGCCGTAATTGTTAACTGTCCATGTTCACCCAAAGTAATAAATTGACCTAATTCTTTATTTTCACCTACTAAATCTATGACTTTTTGATTAGCTTTTACTAATTGTTCGGTCCATTGTGTAGTACCTTTTGTCAAGCCTTCAAAGCCATTATTTAATTCATCTAAATCCTCCGAAGCAGAAGTTAAAGTATCAAGTTTGGTTTGCGTCTCTGAAAGGGCATCATTAATATTATCAAGACTTTGGTTTAATTTATCTAATTTAAATGCTGTACTTCCACGCTTAGCTATAACTATTACTGAAGCTATTGTGGCGGCAATTACAGCTATAATAGCAGCAATAGCAGTTAAATACCATAATGAAGCCATTTGTAATGCAACATTTTCGGTTAAAACTTCATTTTCCTTAATTTTAGCTAAAATAAAAGCATATAAAGCATTAGTTTCAGCTTTAACACCCCAAGCATTTGTAATTCGTTGTGCTTTCTCTGCAAGTTTTAGTATAATACCCTTCTTAACACTATTCTGCTCCATAAGATCTGCGGCAGTCTTTTTTAATTCCGCAGCAGTTTGATCATCTATACTATCGGCATTTTCAAATCTAGTCAATGTATCTGTATTAGTAGCAAGAATAGATAATTCATCAAGTGTTAATCCTTTGTTCTGTAAAGCTTGTAATGCTTCTTGATGCACATCTAAACTTCTCATGGCATCAATATTACCATCTAATGCTGCTTTTAATAATTTTAATGAATTAATTTGTTCTGGTGAAGCAGCAATTCCACTAATCCAAGAGTCTTTTTTGAAAATCCCTTTTGCCTTTTGAAATGATTCACCTAGTCCTTCAATAAAGCTTTTTCCAGAGTTCTGACCCTCTTTACCAAAGGCTTGAGCAATGCTGCCAAGAATATTCTTTTCAAAACCCTTTAATACTGCTTTCGCACCAGAAAACAAACCAATACTTAACATTAACTTTTTAAATGAAGTACTAGCTTCAGTTGCACCTTTAGTTAATTCATTTAACTTTGTTAAAATACCAGTTAATAAATCAATACCAAACTTAATAACAGAACTATTTGCAATACCAAGAACAAACTCATTATATGCATTCTTTAACCTTTCAATTTTCGTTTGGAAAGATTCCAAAGTCTTCTCGTATTGCTTTGTACTAGCACCCGCCGCATTATTGGCCGCTCCAGTTAACTGCATAGTTCTTTGATAATCACTCATCAAAGCAATAAAACGTGACTGTTGTCTTGAACCAGCAGCCATTGTAGCAATATAACGCTGTTGTACTAAAGTAAGTGAGTTCCATTTAGATGCAAGTTCAATAAATACTTCATCTAATCCCTTAGCGCCGGTAAGGAACTCATTCATATCAATACCAGCGGTACGTAATGCAGTAGAAACTTTGTTTATATCAATAGCTTCGCCTTCAGCATCAGTGCCAAGAAGTTCGCCTTCACTATAAAGCTTCTTAACTTCAGAAAATCTTGCAATAACTGTCTTTAATGCAGTACCAGCAGTTTCTGCACTTTCGCGAGTAGTTTCGATAATCTGCGCTAAGAACGCCGCAGTATTTTCAAAACTCATATTTGCGCTCGCGGCCAGAGATGCGGTTTTAGTCATAGCTGTTGAAATTTCATCAACATTAGATGCAGTAATAGCCGCAAGTTTGGAATAAACGTCAGCAATATTATTTGCATTTGCTTCGGTGATTTCCATGTTGAAACCACGAAGTGCGTTGGTCATACGGTCAGTGGCTTCAGAAGCTTCAAGTCCAGCAATACGTGCCATCTTTAAAGTAGCATTGGTTACTGCCATGACTTCATTAGTCTTTAAACCCTGTTGGTAGTAAAGAGTTGAAGCTTCATAAACGTCATGAATTGAAACACCAAGTTCATTTGCGCGCTGTGTATATTCTGGTAACTGAGTCCACATATCGCCGACAGAAAAATCTGTAACGACAGCGGTTTCAGTCATGACTTTATCAAGGTCTTTTACTGTTTCAAAAGCAGAACGAAGAGCACGTTGGAAAAGACGAACGGCATTGTTAAGTCCAAAGAAATAGGAAACTTTATTTTTAAAACCGTCAAGTTCTTTCTGAAGACTATTGGCATCTTTAGATGTTTCAACAAAACTTTGACCTGCTTGTTGTGAACTATCTTTTACGTCATCAAGCCCTTGCGCAATATTATCAATAGATTGCTTGCCTTCTGTCCCAGCAGTTTCATTTAAATTTTCAGCCCGCGCCTCAAGTTTACCAATTTCAGCCTCAGTCGCCGTAACAGAAGGAAGTAATTTTTCAAATTCTTTACCAATAGCATCAATTGCTTGTTGCCATACAGCATATTTATTAGTACCTTCAGTTACACGAGAAAAGTATGTTTGCAGCTTTTTAAAGTCTCTCGCTGCATTTTCAATGTCACCAGATTTTAAATGATTAATAAAATCGCCTAATGCGTGAGCTTTTGTTTCTTTGCCAAGTGCTTCTAATTTCTTTTCTAAATTTCCAAAAGCAACAAGTGCTTCATCATTAATTTTCTTATTTAATGTATCAACTTGGTCTGTAATATCTTTAAGTTCTTGAGGATCGGCCGTAAATGCTTTTTTAATAACGTCCTCTGGAATACTAAGCAAACCCTGCTTTAACTTATCAAGTAACCTACCACTTTGTTCCAAATTCTGCTCAAAAACTGCAATACTTCTATTATCTTTTAAGCCATTAGCAAAACCATCACCAACTTTACCCAAACTTCTTTCCAAATCAGAAAAAACTTTAGTAAAATTAGCCTTCATTGTACTTGATAAATCAAGTTTATCAACTACACCTTTTAACTTTTGTAAATCCTGTACCAAAGCACCAGTATCACCATTAAACTTAATAGTGAAATTTGCTTCTTTTGCTGTCACTTTAGTTCCTCCTTTTCTCTCATAAAAAGTAAAGCATTAACTCAAAGTTAATGCTTTACCCTCTACTCATAAATCCGCTTGTATATCATCACTTAGATAATAAAACTCTGCGACATATGAACGTTCATGTGACCCGACTGGATATCCAGTTGCGCTAAAATTCCCAACTACTGGGTTAGCACTAGAACCCAATCGTATGGCCAAATTAGAAGTAATCATTAACTTTGGGACATATAAAATACCCGTAATAACTTGTCCAGTTGTTTCATCCTTAACACGTGTTATACCTTCAAGTATACAAGCACCTTTGAACAACTTATTCCCAAGCTGAACAACTTGAACACGATTTATATAATCATATTCATAATCTACAATCACATTCAAGTATTGATCAGCAATTGTCAAAGACTTTCCATCTTGAGTATATTGAACTTTTTCGCCAGTAGCCATGTTATAAACATACAGATTGCGTTGTGGTACATTTTTTAGTTCAATAATACCTTGTTCATTACTTTCAAGATATTCACGCGCCGGAGCATAAATTGCTGTATTTTGAGGTAAGTCAACCATCCTTGAATTGGCCATTAATGCAAATTGTTGCTTTGAAAAAGTGCCTTGAGAGAAATTAAGTGGAAGTTCGCGTGTAGTTTCCCATACGACGCGCGCCCTATTATCAAATCCGCCATTCGCACTTACAAAATCACGAGTTTCACTTAACCCAGCAATTTGTATTTTATCAAAGAAAACAATTGTCTCGCCTTTTACAATAGATCTTGAACCTATCTCCATATCAGAAGTAGCAATTATGCGTACTTCTTCAAAATCTTTAAAGCTTCCACTTTCCATTAAAAATTCTCCCAATACAAATAATAGAGGCCGCGAAGCCTCTATTACTTGTTAGTTTTTAAGTAGTTTAGCCCTGGGGCATATTGTTCACGTTTAGAACGTGATTGTGAATGAGTGAAACGTCGCCAGCGACAGGATCAGTACCACCATACAGGTCGTACTTAACTAGTTTCATCATCTTACCATCAGCAGGACGCAGAACACGTAGGTTCATATTGAAGACAGAAGGATCGCCTTCAGCTTCCATCGTAATGGTATTTTCAGCAGTGACCTTGGCCTTTGGAATAATGAATTGGAAGAATTCATCCTTACCAGAAGCTTCAGAACGGGCAAAGGTATCACCAGTAATGTAGTAAGTGCCAGGGAAGGTATTAGCAGAAATTTCAATGATGCCGGCATTCATAGTACGCAGGTCAAAAGAGCAGAAATAAGTAGCATCCTTTAAGAACTGGGTTGCAGTTGCACCGGTAGCATCATAGAACTTTGGATTAACTTTAGTATAAAGCTTACCATCAGGACCAGTATACTGAGTAGACCAACCTACATTGGCCGCGGCAGCAGATGTGCCAGCAGCAGAAGTAGCTGTTGCTGTAAAGGTTTCAGTCTTCATGATATAAGCATCAGTTGGACTACCAGCATCATTACTATACTGATAAACCTTACCATTACCAAACATGATAGCCATTGACTTAGCAGAGAACAGGGCATCTTCAAGGGTGACGTTAATGTCTTTGTTATAGTCCCAGGAGATTAGAGCGGTATTGCCCTTGCCACCGCGAGCTTCGGTATTCTCGGCGGTCTGTTCAACAGTAGAAACTTTTAGAGTATCTAGATATAGAACAGGATTAGTAGGCATACCTGAGTTGTCTAACTCATAGAAGGTAACATCGCAGACCTCTTTAATGCCATAACGGTCTAAAATGCTTGCCATTATTTAATAGCCTCCTAAATTAGTTGTCCGGGTTTCTAATCCAATATTTAGGCTTAATTTTTTTACTATCGGCGCCCGCCAGTAAGGATTGAATATCCAATTCATACTTCTCTTTATCTTGGTATAACCCAAATAAAGTACTGAGCGCCATATAACTCAACTCTCCAATATTAAGTGGGGTTAGACCTAAATTCATACAGCAAACTGATGCTATAATTGTTTTTAGGGTTAGATTATTTGGACTTTTAGCTTTAATTTTATCACGATACCGCGCCTTTGCTTTCATAGCTTTAACGCGCGGATTTTCATTAGGGTCGGGAGGATTAACTGCTTTTTCACCGCAACTAAACCTCACCATATTTTGAAACTCAAAAAAATTATCTTTATTCAAAAGCCGTACCTTTGATATGTCAGGCTTTTCAGTTAATTCACCAATCAGAATTGATTGCGCCTCATACAAGAAAGTAACGGGTTCGTGAATAAAAAGCATAAAGGCATCACGAATTACTTCATTGAGTTCTTCATGATTATATGCCAAATTAAGTATATATTGTAATGGAGTTAAAAGTTGTGACAAATCAATATTAGCACTTACAAACTCATCTTCGATTTCTTCTTGAGTAAATGTAAGCATTTTTAAATAAACACTAAATTTTTCATTGGTCGCCACATCTTTAACTTTAGGAGGATAGATAAGACATATATTCTTGAATTCGACAGGATAACCCAAGAAAAATGCGCTATCTAACATTATTTATATTCAATGATTTGAAACTCCATTTCATAGCAACTGATTTCATCAGTTAAAAAGTTCAAACTGAAGTCACCGCCTTGAATACGTCCCAAACCATTGACCACTTTATTATTTAAAGACTCTTGAATTTCACTCATAATTGCGAATGGACGCAAATTAGAATTTTTGATAAACCATTGAGTCATAGGTACAAACACTTCAATATGAATTACAAGATTAAGGATCTGATTATTCTCCTCGTTTATGCGCCCGCGCACTACCCGTAATGAAATTAAACTATTTGCGGTTTCTTTCGGGCCGACGCGTGGTACAATTTTTACGAGTTTTTCATAAATCTCATTCTCAATTTGTGACTCTGTCAAGTTTTCTTCGGCCAGCGGATCTTTACCAGTATAATACAAAAGTTTTAATAAGTTTTGATTTGCGAGTAAGCGCGAAACGATCTTTTGTAGGTTCACACCAAGTTCTTTAAGGTTTTTAACACTACTTTCCATTGTTAGTTCCCCTTAAACCAGAAGTAATCATCACCACTATAATCGGTGGGTGGGGTGGGCGCCGCGCTTAAATCATATTCATAAACTGGGTCAATTGTTACATATTCACAACCTTCGGTTGACTGAATATCATAACCCGTAACTCTATAATACTCTTGTAATGGCTTTTCGCCTACAATAAAATAATCATCCTTACGAACATAAGGATTAACTGGCATAATAAAGAAACTTGACTTTAAGTTTTCATTATAAACTGTATCCATTCTACTGCGCGACCGTAATTCATCTTTAAGCATATTGTTTTCCTGTCCATACATATATGCCCAAGAAGATTGCGCCGAACCATCTCGCGCCGTCCAAGTGAGGAAGTGAGTCATCTTCAAAGTAATATAGCGATTATATCCACTAGCTTTAATATTTTCAAGATAATAAATCATCCAGGGACACATAACACCATGCTGGTTCGGTAAAAATAAAATAGTGCCTTGTGGAATCAATACATTGATACGTGTAAGTAAATAATGTAAAGTTTCTGTTTCATCCTGCTTATACTTTTCAAAGCTACCATCTATTAAATCGCCATTATATTCAAATGTTACGCGATAAACAGTTTTCAATAAATAAAGGTCAAACATACGTTCGCGCTCGGTCTGAACACGAGACTGATAGTCAAGCCCGTAACGATTTAACCTTAATTTATAAATTTCATAATAATCCATTTCTACTTCCTCCCCAATAGACTCATACAACTAAAAATGGTACTACGAAAATATTCATACTTTAAATGGCGTAACATAGAAATATTATAGTAGAGGGATAAGTAATTTATACCGCGGTCTTCTTCTGGTATTCCTTCTAATTCAATTAGAATAGAATCTAAAAATGCTTCCCATTCGCCGCCTTTTTCAAACTCACAAAGTAAACCATAAAGTTTATTCTTGAGTTTATTGTTATATCCCTCTTTTACTTCATTCAGCATTATTGTTGCGCGAGTCTGCTATATGGGAAGGAAGCTTTATTTACAGATCTATAATAATAAGACTCTAGGCGCAAGGCATTTTTTCGCTCTTGCGCGAGTGTCTCGTTAAATTTGGCAAGTAAATTCGCTTGAGAAAAATCTCGTTCATCATATAATGGTTTAACATTTTCCCAAGTTAGAATGGTTCTATTTAACCATTCACATTTCATATATGTTGCAAGGATTTGAACTTCTTCATTAGATAAGTCATTTACAAATCCTTCATCTGTATATTCAAGCGATGTACGCGGAAACTTAAACCACGAAATTGCGGCCTGTAATAAACCAAATAAGTCTTGCTCTACTTCTGCTTCAGTCCAGTTTCCCCATTCATCTTCTAACATTTTACCCAAGAAGGCATCATATACAACCCCAAACTCGGTCATCTTATTCCTCCTCGTTCAGTTCACTAAGGCGCACCGCATTGATAATATCGCGGCCGCAAGCCTCCTTTAAAACTTTGCACTTCTGTACATTTAAGAGCCTATGCTCAATCGCATAGTCACAGAGTTCATCTAACTGTGTCTGACCAAGCTTACTAACCTTATCCTTAAATCCAACAAGGCTTAATTCAGTTAGATAATAATTCTTATCACGGTCAGATAATATAATCACATTTACAGGTTCAGTAGCATCTTCTGGTTCAATGCCCAGTTCCTTCTTAACTTCCATATCTTCAATATAAAGCATACCCATATTGATCATGTTCTTAAAGCCAATATCATACATCATATCTTCTAGAAGAGAACGTTCAACAGAAACCACAGCACCAGCAGACATCCAAGTACGACTAAACCGAAGTTCAGGAATGTTAACAAAAACCTTGTGCTTAACAGTGCTAATAATCTTAACCTTTTCATTGGACTTTTCCATTATAATTTTACTCCTTTTAACTCCATAATTTTGTGGGAGAGGGGAGAAATTCCCCTCTCCCACATATCATAAAACTTAATTGTGGCCAGCAAGAGCGGTATTCTGATAAATACCCCAATTGTAGTAAGTTAGAATGCCAACGCCCATCTTCTTCCAGGCATAGATTTCAAGGGAGTTATCCTTGTTTTCATGATCCTTAATCTGAGTTGGACCTTCAAGAACAACCTTGACAACCTTTTCACGGCCAGAAGGAAGAACGAATGCATACTGATCATCAATCCAAACCTTAGTATTGGATTCATCAGTATAAGCATTTGGAATTTCAACGATTGGCGCGCCACGGAACATACGAACCAGGCCAAGACGATGAATGTCATCAATGTCGGCAGGAGCATAAATGCCCTGGGCGACTGGAGTGGTGCTGTTCATAAGAGTGGACACGACTGCATCGGGACCCATGGCTTGAATAAAGGCGGTAGTAGCGAAAATAGTGACGCTTTCGCCATAGGAACGAACAACATTCATAACACCAACCATATCGGCGGCGCTGAAGCCATTACCGGTAGCCTTATTGGCAGAAGGCATATTGCTTGCGGCATAAGCAGCGGCAAGAGCCTTATGGACTTCCATAAAGACTGCATCGGATAGACCCTCAGCAAAGATGTCCATAATTTCAGCAAGAGATTCGACACCATCAATCATTCTCTGGAAGTCGATAGTGGCGCCACCGCCTACTGCGGTAACAGGAACCTCGAAGGTATCAGTGTCAAGACGGAAGGTTTCATAAACACCAGAAATAGCAACCTGGGTTAGGAACTTCTTGGCGCGGATACGGCCAACACGACGACGGAAAACAGCCTTCTGGCCTTCACCAACGATCTGAACTTCGGCCAGATTGTTGAGTGCGGCGATACGCTTTGGTAGAACTTCGTCAACAGCTTCGATAATTACTTCATAAATATCGTAACGGTTCTTCATGAACTTGTTGACAGTACCAGCCAGTTCCTTTAAGCCATCAATGAAAGCAGCATTGACGTTTTCGGAAGTAAAGTTGGCTGGAGCGGTGCCCTTAGCAGCGTGAAGGGCAATTTCTTTAAATTGTTCAAAAGTCATTTTATTACCCTCCTTAAATTATACACTGTAAACTTGGAATTGAACACCAAGTTGACCATCGGGCATTGTGGTCTTCTTCACGACAAGCATCTGTAGAGCCGCATCGGTGGATTCGGTAGCAGAAATGAGGTGAGAACCATCGTTAGTAGCAATTGTAGCATACAGAGGAGAAGAATCGACTGCTTCTAGAGCAGAAATCAGTGCCGCATCATTAGCAAATTCACCATTGTCATAAGAAACAGTATTGGTAGTATACTTATCGCCGACAGACAGGTAGCCAAGACGGGGGAGGAAGTCACCAGTGGGCTGTAGCTTGAAATTCTTTAGACCGGTGGCGGCTTCATAGATATGCTCAGCGCTATAGTTAATAGCAACAAGCTTGTCAGAACCAGTTGGTAGCTTAACCTTGCGGGCTACGCTATCAATGGCATAGACGGCGCCATTCTCTAGATACTTACCAGCAGTAAAGCTAGAAGTATCGGGGGCGCACTGTGCTTCGATACGACCATCACGGCGGAAAGCACAGTTGTTAATTTCTAACTGGCCATAGCCATCAATGGTTAATCTTTTAAAAGCCATTGTATTAAAACCTCCAATTATTTATATCGGGTTAAAATTTCTTCAATCCCACCAGAAGTAACATCCTTCGGGATTAAGGGATTTTCAGATTCATCAAATAAAGAAACATTATTCTTTTTCAGTTCGTATGCCAGTTCCTTATCTAGATCTAGCATTGTATACTTATCAAGATCTTCTTTATAAGTATTAAGGATTTCAGAAGAAAGCTTACCAGTATATTCATCAATAACATTCAGCTTCTGCTGTCTCTCAATACCAAGTTTGAAAGCAGTTAGTTCTTCGACTTGGGCCTTAAGGGATTCAATTGTTGCATCTTTCTCATTGCAAGCAAGAGAGAATTGATCTCTTTCGGCAACTAAACTATCCTTCTCCGTTTTTAAAGTAGATATTTCTTCATTTGATTCTACAAGTTTGAGGCCATATTCTTCACACTTGCTTGCATTATCGTGCGCGCAAGCAACTTTTTCATCAACAACAGCAAAACCGCCATTGATTTCACGTAATTTATCTAAAACCTCGGCCTCGGCGGAAGTTAGATCCATGACAACAACAGGAACTTTTTCGGTGATTTCTACAGTATTGGCCTCGTCATCTTTCTTGTAGTATGCACGGAAATAGGAACCTGAATTATATTCATAAACCAAAGCGTAGTCATCATAAACTGCATCAATAGCATAATCACAAATCCATCCACCTTCTTCGGTGCAGTCTGGATTCAGTAATCTATTAAGAGCCTGATACTTCTCGCCATCAGAGAGCCTAAAATTGAGTTCCATTTTTTCTTGTCTCCCTTCATAACTATATTCTTTTATTTTTTGTATAGCTTCTGCAATTGAATTTTGCAGACTATAAAATGCCGCACCCTCAAAACAAGGTTCTACTTTAATACCATCACGAGTCCCCAAAACTTGAAGTCCTAGGAAACTGCCTTCATCAAAGACAACATATTCAATACCATCAATTTTCTTCCAATGGTACTTAATAGATGGAGCAAATAATTCCATAGATTGTGCCTTGTCTAAAATTTCATTAGCTTCATCATAAAGTGCTGTAAACAATAAAACATCAACACAAGCATAGAGTCGATCTTGTCCATCTTCATCTTTGTGATATTCCCAGCTAATATTTGGTTCAGCAGGAACTATTCCGTAAATACGTCCTTGCGCATTTTCGTTACCATGATCGGTAAAATCTCCATCTTCATAAATGCCTTTAATTGGAGTATATGGTACAGAGCTTAAAAGTTTTTCGGCAAATTCATCAGTAATGTAACTACCATTTCGGTTTTCATACTTATAAAAAATGCGACATCTTGCTTTTGAAAGAACATCGTTATATCTTTCTAATTGCCCATAGACAACCACGGGAAACTCATAAGTAATTTTTGACTTTTCCATTGAGCCTCCTATTGATTATCAAGAGATTCTTCATTTTCAAGAGTTCGTTCATCTTTTTCCTCAATTGACTTTTCTGGCGCGCCACCTTCGGAGTCCGAAGATTGAGTATAAGTTGACTGAAGTGGAATTAACTTGTCGCGCAGTTTAAGCAGATCATTTTCAAGGTCTTTGACATCAACAAGTTCTTTTTGTGTTAATCCCATCGCCATACTTGGTAGCAAGAAACTATAACCACTTTGCGCCAACTTATAACTATTAGTAATATACTCATTCTCATTGTACCATGAAATATTGGTAAGTTCATAATTAAACTCTAAATCACGGTGCGCAAAAAATGTGTTTACTAAATAAGTAAAGAAATAAGAATATTTTTTTGCCAGAATCATCATTACTGCAATATCATTTGTTATTGAAGTGCCAAGAGATTGAGAACCTGTTGGCGCGAAGACCTGACTACTGGCGCCCGCTTCGGAATAAACATTCTGAAGCATCTTATCAATGGAATCTGAAGTATCTTTTTGAGTTTTTGACACAATTGAATCAACATCAGCATATGTGGTTAGAACAGAAATATTCTTATTTCCTTTCATCATATTGACTGCACCATCGTGCATTTCAATTGCTTCAACTGGTTCAAATAAAAGTTGTCCATCAGACAAATGGGGAATCTTTTGAACGATAATTTTTCTTATCTCTTCTAAGTCTCGTTCACGTTCAGTATCTACTGCATCATCATATAAAATGGAAGCAGGAATCACATTAAGAAATAGCGGGCGCGCATCATCGAAGAATGAAAAATAAATACCAATACTTGCTGGGATTATTACCCAAGAATCAGTTATTTTTCCTGCCGCGTACTTTTTATAATAAGAAGATACAAGTTTGGGATAAGTCTTTAAGACTTTTTCTCGTGTGGTATCACTTAAAATCTTATCAAAGTAGGCAACATTAAATTCAATAATATCATTACCGGCTAAATCTCTATAGCGTGAACGATAATAACCACAAGGAAGGTCAATTATAGCTATACCATTTTTAGAAGAATCAAGAATTATACCGCCATAACTACCATTAATCAAAACATATAAACTTATATTCGTGCAGAGTTGCGGAATTTTTAAACGATCTATATATTCTAATGCGCCAAT
>Ga0247609_10000693_pt1 | contig 44361 bp, 28 predicted proteins | sample 172DNAGHGlowgp2_FD_193487 | JGI IMG/M metagenome (GOLD analysis project Ga0247609, IMG submission 193487) | Sheep rumen microbial communities from Palmerston North, Manawatu-Wanganui, New Zealand - 1728 DNA GHGlow gp2 | ecosystem: Host-associated > Mammals > Digestive system > Stomach > Rumen ... | reverse complement strand
GTGGACATCCACCACGAACCAAAGTTCAAAGACCTGTGGGTGCAAAGCGGTCTCGATGCTGCGTTTTTCTGGGCAGAAGAGGAAGCGAGGGAACGTGCAAAGCGTTGGGCGCGAATGCAACAGGAAGAGGATAGCGACATTTCGTCACATGGTCTCGGAATTGTTGGCATTCATGTCAGCCCGTCTGGAACAGGCGTGCACGTCATTGCCAATTGCCATGAGAGTTGCAAGTCGATTGCCGAGAACCAGGCACGCCTGGCCAAATTGCTCGAAACAAGCTACGACGAGGTTTGCAAGGATTGGGCACGAATCTTTTTCCTAACTCCGAAGGAGGATTGGACATATCTGGACCTCGACTCCATCTTCAATGAAGTCGAGTAATTCAAAATTCAAAATTAATTAACTCAAAATCAAAGTAATATGAAAACAGAAGAACAAAAAACCAAGGAATGGGCGGACAAATCCGCAAAAGAAAGTTATAAGTTAAGAGATATTCTCGAAGACGCAATTCCCGAACAGACGCATAGCGCAGTAGTGATTTTCGCAGCACAAATGTTGCTTTCCGAAGCTATTGCACAGGCCGCCACAAGCAAAAACGCCGCGCGTATTATCCTTTCTGACATTTGGGGACTGCTCAAAAAGGACACTCGTGAATGGTGCGAACTTTTAAAGAAACCCAGAAGATGAAAAAACAAAGAACAATTCTATCTAAGACGGAGGCGGCACCAAGTGCCGCTCCCGTCCAAGGAAAGCCTTCGGCCTCTTTCCCCGACAACTACAACGGTATCCCTTATGGGGTGATTATCAATAGCCTCTTGGCAACCTTCGGCTTCGTGGACGGCTTCGTGCCCGAGGGCGCAAGGAACACGACCCTCTACCGGCTGGCTCGCCAACTGCGCTACATCTGCGACTTCAATCCCGCATACATTCGGAGCGTCGTGCCCGATTGGGGATTGACCGACGAGGAAATAAACCAAACCATCCAATCGGCTGTCAACTCCACACGAGCCACCGACATGCCATACGAACTAAGACACACCATCTATGAAATCACCAAACCCGACCTCAGTACTGCTGCCAAGCGGCAGGAGTACCTCCAGCGGCTCAACCCGCTTCCAAAGAACATGCCGTTTCTTATGCGGTACATTTATAAACGTTATGGCCGCAATGGCAGGAGCGCTCTTGTTGCCTCCCTTCCTATGCTCGGGACTCTTCTTGGGCGTTTTGAAAGCAAGTACCTCGATGGCCGAAAGCATCGCCCAGTCTTTATGGTGGTCGTGGCAGGTCATGCAGGAAGCGGCAAGGGCTTTATCGCAGATATGCAGGAATGGCTCCTGAAGCCCATCCTCGAAGAGGACGAAAAAGGCCGCGAAGCCCTCGAAGCCTATGCTCGCGAGCGCGAGAAGAAGAAAGGTGCCAAGCAGCTGCCCGACAAACCCATGCCCTGCATGCGCGTCATCTCGGCAACCAGCTCGAACGGCATGCTTCTGGAACGAGCGAAAGCAAGCCTCGGACAACCGCTTTGTGTCATCACCGAAGAGATTGACGAAAGCAGCCGAGCCAATCGCAACGGGGCTTGGGCCGACAAGAGCGACATCTATCGCAAGGCATTCGACGGTGCCACTTGGGGACAGGACTACCTGACCTATAGCGGCTCGGTGCACATCTTCGTCAACCTCGTGTTCGCCGGCACCTATTCGTCCGTGCGCAACTATTTCAGTAATGTAGAAAACGGCCTCATGACCCGATTCTTCTTTACCGAAATGGCACGCGACCTCGGGCATAACGTAGAGGTGCGCTGGGACAAAGAGACGAAGGAGGACAAGCAGGCACGCGACCTCGTGCAAAGCCTCTACGAGCAAGGCAGCACCATCGACATCCCTGCGCCCGAGAACATCATTTCGTTCGGCTTGCCGAAAGCCAAAAAAGCCGCATACGACTTTAACGAAGAGAAGATTCAGGAATGGGAAGCCAGCGGCCCCGACGAAGACCATCGCGACAACGCCATCGACCTCTTGCGCAGACGAGCAGCCGTAACCATCTTCCGAGCCTCGCAGATCATGTACGCCCTGGAAGGAGGCAAGGAAACGGCACGAGGCGGAGAAATGGCGCGCTGGTACGGCAACGAAGCGTTCCTGAACCAGTACATCATGTTCGCCGACCAAATCAACGACGTGGCCCGCGCCAACAACGCCATCCAGCGCAAGCAAGACATAGCAGCCAGCCGCGTGGCAAGGACGAACGCCCTGTTCCGCCTGCTCGACAAGCTGCCCGAGGAGTTCACGTTGAAAGACATTAAGAATGTCATGAAAGACGACGGAATGGCAACCGACGGAGCAACAACATATATCACCCGAATGGAACGACGGGAAATGATAATGCGAACGCCCGACGGATTCAAGAAACTCATCTCGTAGTCGACAACAGGAACAACAGGAACAACAGGAACATTGTTATAAAAGACACAATGCCAACGTAATTAACAAGCCTTGCAAACAGATTGCTGGGCTTGTTTTTTGTGTTTTTAACAAATTTTTCTGTCTTTTCTTTGTTGTTTGGTTAAAAAAGTGTAACTTTGTGGCGGATAAATGCGCTTGTGGTGGAATTGGTAGACACGCCAGACTTAGGATCTGGTGCCGAGAGGCGTGTAAGTTCGAGTCTTATCAGGCGTACGCTCCCTAAGGGGAGCAATTCAAAATTCAAAATTCAAATTTGAAGGTTGAAAGCATTTAAGGTAAAAGGATTAAATAGTTAATGATTAAAGTTAAAAGGACAATGTTTCGGAAATACATCTTACTTCTTGTGTCTTCCCTCTTGCTTCTCTGTGCTTGCCACGAAGAAATAGACACGTCAGCCCGATATGTCTTCAGGGAACGTACGGTGGCAGGCTATCTGGAAGACCATCCCCAGTTTAGCGAATACGTGAGGCTCATGAAGGAGCAACCCGTGAGCGACGTCAGCGAGACAACGGTCTATCAGCTCATGACCGCGTATGGCTACTACACTGTATTCGCGCCGACGAACGAGGCCATCCAGAAGTATCTCGACTCGCTCGTGATAAAAGGTATCATACCCGAGGCCGACTGGAACGCTTTCCCCGACCAGAAAACCCTCGACAGCATACGGTCCGTGCTCGTGCTTAACAGCATCCTAGACGGCACAAAGTATGAGAAGACTTATTTCACGGCTGGATTCCCCAAGACAAACGAGGAGTTTGAAGTCAGTACGATGGCTGACCGCAAGATTAGCGTGACGTATTATCAGAGCGATCTGGACAGTATGAGCATCGATGGCATTTGTCCCATCTCGAAACGCAATAGGGACATTGAGGCGATTAATGGCTTCATCCATGAGGTGGCCTACGTCATCAATCCAAGCAACGAGACGTTGGGAAGCACGCTCCATAAGTATGCCTTCGACTACAATTCCGGTCTCAGCGTAATGGCAGGCCTGGTCGAAGCCTGTGGCTTGATAGACAGCCTTACCAAGGTGAGGGATGAACGCTACGAGAAACTCTACAAGACTGGGGCTTTCCCAAGCTTCAACTGGCAGTTGCGCTCGTGGCCAATCCCGGCACCAGAGCACCGCAAGTATGGCTTCACACTCTTTGCCGAAACAGATGAATTCTGGGAAGAAGAGCTGGGCAAGGACCGTAAGGACATCACTAAGGAAGACGTGATTGCCTGGGTGGAGAAGCAGGGCTACTATCCCGATGCCGTGAACGACGACAATTATACCGACGAGAACAATCTGCTCAACCAGTTCGTCACTTATCATCTCCTGCCTGCCCGAATACCTGTGGACAAGTTGGCTCTCCACTATAACGAGAAAGGCTTCAACTACAAAAACAAGAACGCGAAGCCTACCGTTCCTGTCTGGGCACATTATGTCACGTTTGGCAAGCGTCGCCTTTTGCGTATCTGGGAGAGTGCAGAGAGTATGGGACCGTACCTTAACCGCTTCCCGAAACTCAGTAATGGACGTCGGGATGAGTACCACGAAACGGAATGTACCGAAGCGAACCAGGGCGTCGAAATCAGAACAGATGAACATTCAGGCATCGTGAAGCTTATCAATGCCATTATCTATCCCATCCACCAACCCATTGCTTATAGCGAGAACGTTCGCAACCAGCTCGCCAAAACGCGACTTCGTTACGATGCTTGGGAACTGCAACCCGAGGCCATGAACAACGAAATGCGACTCACGAGCAGGACAGATGCCTGCTGGTACTTCTCCAGCGACCCCGATAAGCAGTACTTCGACAATATGACCGTCAACAGCAAGCAGACCAGATTCATGCTCTTGAGCGGTAGAGACCAAAACTGGCCCAACTACCAAGGCGACGAGGTCTTGTCGGAAGGCGTTTACGACATCACCATCACTTGCCCTCCCGTACCCAAATACGGCATTTACGAGATACGTATGGGCGTGTCCACATATAGCGGAACGCGAGGCATCTGTCAGGTCTATTGGGGACCACGCAAGGATCAACTCGTGGCTCAAGGCATCCCTGTCAATATGCAATTGGGCGGTAACAGCGCAGGCAATATGCTTGGATGGGAGGTCGATACCGACGACGACGACTACAATGCCGAGGTGGACAAGAAGATGCGTAACAATGGCTTCCTGAAAGGACCTGAATACATCGTGGCAAATGCTGGCGGCAGAGAAACCAACCGCATGAATCCGGGTGCAACCCGACGCATTGTCGTGCGCGAACCGATGTCGCCAGACGTCAAGTATTACATCCGTTTCAAGACGGTGCAGCCGGACTATACAACCAAGCAGCTTTTCGTCGATTATCTGGAATGGTGCCCGAAGGAAGTTTACGACAATCCCGAGCATCCTGAGGACATCTGGTAAAAGCCTAGAGTTTAGCGCGAAAGCAGATAGAAACAAAGAAGCCCCTCTCCACAAGAAAGGGGCTTTTCCTTTGCCTTAACGTTAACCTCTAACCTCTAACCTTTCAACACGGAAGCGATGAAGGCTTGCATCTCGGGATAGTGCTTCTCGATGCTCAGCAAGAGGTGCAGCTGGTTGTTAGCACGGACGAAGTTGTGGTCGGGGTATTGGCACTTCCAGTACTTGTCGCCGCTCAGGTAGTCCCAAAGGAAGCGGACACATTGCATGTAGGGGAAGAGAGCGGTTGCGTAGGGCAGGTTCTCTATCTCGATAGGCAGGAGGAAACTCTTTGCGCTCTCGAGGTAGCCTTCCGTAAAGGCCTTGAAGATGTCCATGCGGAACTGTACCTTGTCCATCTCGGGGCAGTCCTCTGCCACCTCGTTTGCTGCTGTGCGGAGGAAATCGCCGTAGTCGGAGAAGATGAAGTTAGGCATCACGGTGTCGAGGTCGATGACGCAGAGCACATTGTCCTGCTTGTCGAACATCATGTTGTTGACCTTCGTGTCGCAATGGCAAACACGTTTCGGCAGTGTTCCTTCGCGGCCCATTCGTTCGGCCTTGCACATCTCGTCGGCACGCTTCTCTATTTCCGCCAGCATTTTCTGCACGCGTTCTTCCTTCACACGACCAGCCGGATCGCGCGTTATCACGTCACGAAGTTGCTCAAGACGGAACTCCATGTTGTGGAAGTCCTTGATTGTTTCGCCAAGTTGAACAGGTATGTCGGCAAGCATGGCCTGGAAGTTACCGAAGGCACGACCTGCTGCACGGCTGCTTTCGGGATTTACAGCCTGTTTTGTGATGGCGTTATCGATGAAGACCATCAAGCGCCAATACGTGCCATCGTCCATGATGGTATAAAGTTTGTCGCTGCCTTTCGCGGGGATGAATCGCAATACGCGACGGTCGAGGTCCTTTGTTCCTTCTGCTTCGAGCTTCTTTCGGATGTGCGAAGTCACCGCATCGATGTTGCGCATCACCATGTCCACATCGGGGAATACGACGTGGTTGACGCGCTGCAGCACATAGTCGGGCTTGTCTGCCTCGGCTGTCTTAACTTTATAAGTGTCGTTGATGAGTCCCTCGCCCAATGGCTTGATTTCGCTGACGGTACCTTCGTAGGCAAAACGTCCCACGATAGTTGTTAGTTCTGTGTTCATAGTTTATCAGTTTATAAGTTAATTTGTGTGCAAAGATATAAAATAATTAGGAAAGAAGAAAGAAGAACCGAGAATTATTTGTAACTTTGCAACGTCATAACGAAAAAAGAGGATAACATGAAACGTCTTTTCTTTCTCTTATTGCTTATTGCGACTAGCTCCATATCCCTTTTGAGAGCACAACAGACAGCCGTACCCACCACGCTCGAAGGTTGGGCCGACCGCTTGGAGGCTTTCGGCAAGTCGATTCCGCAGGAACAAGTCTTTGTGCACATGGACAATACGTGCTATTTCCTGGGCGATACCATTTACTATAAGGCATATGTCCGCCGTAGTGATACCGGCACGCCAAGCCGTTTGAGCGGTGTTCTCTATGCAGAACTGCTGAATCAGGACGGCTATCTCGTGGAACGTCAACAGCTCGAACTTCAGAACGGCCAGATGCACGGCAGTTTTGTCTTGCAGGACACGCTTTATGGCGGCTATTACGAGCTGAGAGCCTACACGCGATGGCAGCTCAATTGGGGTGTCACGGAACATCCCCACAACAAGGTTTCCGAGCAATGGTTCTTCAATAAACGCATGGCGAGGGAGTACTATCTCGATTACGACAAGCTCTATAGCCGCGTCTTTCCCGTTTTCGACAAGCCCAAGGAGCCAGGCGACTTCTTCCACGAGATGACGCTTCGTCCCTTGCGTCGCCAATCGAAAATAGACGAGACCTCGCCCAAGCCGAAGCTGCAGCTCTTCCCTGAAGGCGGCAACCTTGTGGCTGGCGTCCCCAACCGCGTCGCTTTCGAAGCGACAAGCAACGAGGGCTTGCACCTTGAAGGAAAGGTGACGGTGACCGAGGGCTCGAGCAATGTCGTTGCAGAAGCGGATATAGAGCAGCGCGGTCGCGGTTCGTTCGTCTTCACGCCTCAAAGCGGAAAGGGCTACACCGTGACCTTTACCGGCAAGAAAGGAACCGTGAAGGAGACGCTGCCAAGTCCCGACAAGGACGGCGTTGCCATTCAAGTGATAAATAACGGAGCAGGGAATCGAACGGTTGAGCTAAAGATGGCGGGTAGTGCAGCAAGCGAAGAACTCGGCATGACCGTAATGCACGATGGCGTTGTGCTCGACTTCCAGACCATTCCTGCAGGCACTTCTGCGTCGCTCCCTCTTAACGAAGAAAAGCTGAAGACAGGCGTCTGCCAAGTCACTATATATAATAATGTGGGGTGCGTCTATGCCGACCGCCTTTTCTTCTGTCGCGAGTCGGACTTTGCTCCGAGCAACCTCTCGTTCAGCGGTTTGAGCAAGCAACCCGTCGAGCCTTTTGCTCCGGTCAACCTCTCTGTTGAAGGCGGCGAGCCAGGCGCGACAATCAGCGTCTCTGTTTGTGATGCAACACACAGCGAGTACCTGTACGACAACGGCAACATCCTTACGGAAATGCTCTTGGCGAGTGAGATACGCGGCTTCGTGGAGAATCCCGGCTATTTCTTCGAGAAGGATGATGAGGAGCACAATCGAGCCCTCGACCTTCTGCTGATGATTCAGGGCTGGCGTCGCTACGATTGGCACACAATGACGACGCCTGGCGCGTTTGTCTTGAACCACAAGCCCGAACAGACGCCACTCATGGTGGGCGAGGTCAATAAGTACATGGCGAGCGAGCAGGAATCGCTTTATGCCGACAACTATCAGTCGGTGAGCGCAGGCGAGGTGGCCACCGATGCTGTCAGTCTGACGGGCGAACAGCAGATAGCAAGCAATGAGGACAATGACATCAAGGAAGCTGAGGATGGCGGCCGTGTGACGGAAGCCCGTGCCCAGACCGAGACAACCGGTCCAGAAGTGACCACTTCTCGCGACGAACTGGCACGCTTTAGCCAGACCGACAAAGAACTGAACCGCGAGCTGCTCGTCAGGGCACGCTTTGCAAAGCCTGGTGCCGAGCAGGGCATCGACGGTGAAATGACGACCGAGAAGCACATGTTCTCCATTCCTTCGCCACGCTTCTACGAGGGGTGCATCTTCCATCTCGCTGCCAGCGACAGCACCAAGTGGAAGGGTAAGAAGCATGTTTGGGAGTACCCAAGCACGGACCGTAACGACAAACTTAACTACCCGGAGTTCTACGTACGCCTGCGTCCCTACTTCCCGCGTTTCGTTAAGCCTTACGACTGGTATCAGTGCCATCTGGCAGAAGCGCCGAAGGGTTCTGTCATTGCGCCCGATTGGGTGTTGGACGGCTCACGCCTGCTTGACGAAGTGACCGTGGGCATCAAGCGCGCGCGTCTCGGCAAGTTCGACCCAACGAAACCTGCTTACGTTGTCGATGCCTACGAGGCCTTCAATGCGACCTGCGACGCAGGCTTCTGCCCAGGCGTGTATTACGGCTATAACCGCTTCGTGCGCGACATCTCACGCACTTACATCGGCGATATGAATCTGTCGCGCGACTACATCCTCGAGCTGCGTATCGACGGCAAGAAGGAGTCCAATAGGTCTGCAGCCGAAGAGAGTCGCATAGCCATTGGCGGTGTTGTGGATGGCACTATGCCTACCGAAACGTTCAATCTCTCAGCTAAGACGAAGCAGAAGTACAACCTCCTCAAGAACCTGGGCAAGGTCTACATCTACACCGACTACAGCCCGCGCCGTGAAGGCAACTCGCTCTACGACGGAGAGGACATTCCCATCGTGACCGTTGACCTTCATCTTATCGACCAGCTCGAGTCGACGCGAGCCACGTCGCGTGACCGCCGCTACATACTTCCGGGCTACAGCGCACCCGAAGAGTTCTACCAGCCCGACTACTCGAACAAGCCCTTGCCGACCGTCAAGGACTATCGCCGGACGCTTTATTGGAACCCTGATCTTCAGCTCGACAACAGCGGAAAGGCAGAGTTCCGCTTCTACGGCAACGGCAAACAGACACATCTCAGTGTCTCTGCCGAGGGCTTGGCAAACGATGGAACACTGCTTACAGGTAAGAGTCGACCAGAGGACAGATGACTCACGCCATGAAGGGGAGTTCAAATCCCCGCGTGCGGCGTTGGCAATCCCCGCGTGCGGCGTTGGCAATCTCCGCGTGCGGCGTTGGCAATCCCCGCGTGCGGCGTTTAAAATATTGAGTGCGATGTTGAGAGTGTTAATGCTTTGTATGTTGGCAGGCTTGCTGCCTTTGAGGGTGCTTGGGGCTCGGGCGCCATCGTTCAGCGTGCCTCACGGCATCTATAATCAATCCTTCCGCCTCTCCATCACTTCTCCTGTGTCGGGTTCTACCCTCTATTATACCGACGATGGCAGCGACCCGCGCGTGAAAGGACAACTCTACGACGGTGCGTTCACAATCAGCCGAACCGCAGTCATTCGCTCGGCATATCTCGTCTCGGATACCATTTGGAGCAACGTCACAACAGCCTCTTACATCTTTCCTCAAAGCCTCCTGACGCAGCCCTATCGTCCCACAGGCTATCCCAACTACTGGGGCAAGTACTGCCAAATCTCGGGAACTGCCATTGCTGACTACGAGATGGACCCGGAAATCGTGGGCGACGAGACGTATGCAGCCTACGTTACCGAAGGCATCACCACGCTGCCTATCGTCTCTCTCGTTACGGACAGAGACAACCTCTTCAATAGAGAAAAGGACGAGCAAACAGGAGGCATCTACATCTTCACCGGTTGTCCCGTAGGTGATGGCAGTGGGAGAGGGTGGGAGAGGCCTGTCAGCTTCGAATTCTTTGGCGGTTCGGCTCACCATAATCTCACGATTGATTGCTGCCTGAAGCTGCACGGAGGACACGGCCGATTGCCCGAGAAGAACCCGAAGCACGCTTTCCGCTTGCACTTCAAGAGCGACTATGGACCAAAGAAACTCAATTACGAGGTCTTTGGCAGCCGTGCTCCTAAGAGCTTCAACGCGCTCGTGCTCCGCACTTTCTTCGGGTATTCATGGCAACATTGGGAGAATGCGCAGCGCAACAAAGCACAGTATGCACGCGACATCTGGACACGTGAAACGCAGGCAAAGTTCGGCGACCCAATCAGCACGGCGCAGTACGTCCACCTCTTCATCAATGGGCTCTACTGGGGCATGTATAATATGTGCGAACGCATAAGCGACGATTTCTGCATAGAACACTTTGGAGGAGCGGAAGAAGACTGGGACGTGACGGAGGTTGACGGCGGTGCCGGACAGTATCATGCTGCAATTCCGACCTACGGCACCATCGATGCGTGGAACGCGATGGCTGACCTCATCTACGAACTCCCCAATCACAAGAGCTACATGCACCTCATCGGTTGCGGCAGCGACGGCAAGCCAAACGTCAAGTATCCGCCGCTGCTCGACGTAGATAACTTCATCCACTTCATGCTCGTCAACCTTTACGGCGGCAACACCGACTGGGACCACCACAACTGGTACGCCTTCAGGAACCGCGTCTGGGAAGACCAGGGCTTCCGATTCATCTGTTGGGACTCGGAGAATGTGCTCGTCTCATCGAACGAGAACCTTACCTCGAAGAACAATCGCGGCTGTCCGACAGGCTTCCTCAACCGCCTGATGAATCAAGGCATCTTTGCCCATCGCTTCCATGAAGAAGCGCAACGTGCACTCACGCACGGCGGGCCGTTGACGCCCGAATCGGCCCTCGCTACTTGGGACAGCCTTTACAATGTCATCGAGCTGGCTCTTTGGGATGAGTCGGCACGCTGGGGCGATTACCGTCGGGATGTGCATCCATACACTACGCAAGGCATCCTCTATAAGCCCGACGGCGTTTTCATGACAGAACGTAACCGCCTGCGAAACCAGTATTTCCCTGTTCGCACAGCCAACGTCATAAAACAGCTTCGCAACAAAGGCTGGTTCCCCAATGCCGAGGCGCCTGCCATCTTCATCGACGACGTTGAGATAGGCTACGGACTCCAACCGTATTGTACGGAAAGCACGCTCACGATGACAGGCACAAACATCTATTACACCACCGACGGCAGCGCGCCTGTCAACTGGTTCAACAACGACTCGGGAGCCCTTTCACCTACCGCAAAGCCCTATACGGAAGGCGACAACATCCTGGAAGGCTTGGAAGAATGGATGCTTCCCGACACCATAACGCTGCGTGCTATATGCAGGGAAGGCGACGAATGGAGTCCTATCGTCACCGTCCGGCTTGCCGTCGATAGCCCAGATGCTGTGTCGAGGCCGCATGAAGAAAAGCCCAAGATGGAGGGTCTCTTTGACCTGCAAGGCCGTCGTGTCACGGCACGCGAACTTCGTCAGGGCATCTTTGTCGTGAACGGAAAGAAGAGGGTAGTAAGATGAGACTGATAGAGATAACTTCCTTAGAAAGCCAGGAGCTTGAGGTTTACGGCACGCTTACGGAAGCACAACTGCGCAACAGGCTTGAGCCGGCAAAGGGACTCTTCATTGCAGAAAGCCCTAAAGTCATTTCTGTTGCGCTCGATGCCGGTCTTGAGCCAGTTTCCTTGCTTTGCGAACGCAAGCATATCGAGGGCGATGCAAGTGGTATAATAGAAAGATGTCCTGAGGAGATGCCCGTTTATACCGGCAGTCGTGAGCTCTTGGCAAGCTTGACGGGATATACTTTAACAAGAGGTGTGCTTTGTGCAATGCGGCGACCCGTGCCGCTTTCGCCAGAGGAAGTCTGCAAGGAAGCGCGTCGTATTGTCGTGCTTCATGGCGTATGCGACACGACGAACGTCGGCGCAATCTTCCGTTCTGCGGCAGCTTTAGGAATTGATGCCGTGCTGATGACACGCGATTCATGCGACCCGTTGAACCGCAGAGCAGTGCGTGTCTCGATGGGCAGCGTGTTCCTCGTGCCTTGGACGTGGCTCGATTCGGAAGACGGAACACCCGTCGGCGCCATTCATCACTTGAAGGAAATGGGCTTCACGACGGCAGCGATGGCTTTAAGAAAGGATGATATCAGAATCGACGACCCGCTTCTCAAAACCACCGAACGCCTCGCTCTCATTATGGGAACAGAAGGCGATGGCTTGCCCGATGCAGTCATCGATGCAGCTGACCTTGTCGTAAAGATTCCCATGCATCACGGTGTCGACAGCCTTAACGTAGGCAACGCAGCCGCAATTGCTTTTTGGGAATTAAGAAGCAGATAGCTTAAGGTTACATGTCGTACCTCAGGTTCTCCCAGTCGGTCTCTTGATCGAGCTGAGCCATGAAGTCGTCGAGCACAGCCTGTTCAATGTCGCCAAGCTCGAACTCCTTCTGCGCATCCTTCCGAATCTCGGCAATCCAAGCACGTCGGGCAGTCACGTAGTCCTCATGAACTTGCTTCGCCGTCTCTTCCGTTATCTCGTCTATGCCATAATACTCGCAGATAAGGCGATAGCTCCAAGCCCACCTGTACTCGGCATAGTTGTCGTTGGCGCGGACGAACTCTTCTCTGATAGCATAGATGCTGTCGAGTGTGCCTTCCTTTATCTCGTTGACGATGCGCTGCTCTTCGCTTAAAGGAATGAGCAAGCCGCTCAGGTCGCTCCATTTGCCTGTGCCGACAGAGGACGTGGGACGTTCCAGGCGGTGTCGCTTCATGACTGCCCCCATGTAGATACGCAGGGCGATGTCGTAGTACTTGATGCCTTTCTTGAGCGAAGAGTTCTTGATGACGTAGTCGTGGAAGTTGTAGGTCGCCACATCGCCCGATGCCTCGCGAAGCAGTTCGAGCGTCCTTTTGGCAACCATAATGCCGCCAACCGAGAAAGGAGACAGCCAGTCGAAGTTCACGATGGAGTTCTTGCCGCGGTCGTGTCGTTTGTCGCGCTTCGGCCACTTGCGTATGTCGCGATAAAGGCCGACAGTAGTGAGGTTGCGTCCAGGCACGAGGTACATGTCGTCGCCGTATGCGATGAGATACGAGAAGGGCAGCTTCCTTGTATCGGGATGGTGCATAAGCTTGCCGAAACAGACGCTGAAGGTGCCAATTTGTGCAGGCATAAGGATGTAACTTCCGCTGGCAGTCTTTGTGCCACGCTCAAGCACGCCCCAATGCAAGGGGCCCATCTTGTAGGCATGATTCGAGAAGTTCGTGCCTGAGCCTGCGTTGTAGAAGGAAAACATGCCACCGATGAGGAGCGAGCTCTTATGGTGCGAAGCGGAGAAGGGACCGCAGAAGGCAGCACATGCTTCGCCATTGCTCATGTAGCAGTTGGCAAAGAAGAGGCTGTTCTCGGCAGTAAAGCCATCCGTTATCTTGCAAGCTTCGCCCACGAAACAGTTCTCGAGTTTGGTCGCATTTGTTATGCTCGAACCATTATATATGACAGAGTTCTGGCAGATGACGCCGACGCCAATAGTCACGATGGCTCCGGGTATGCTCTTAAGCGTGCAGTCGCGAAGGCGGAGAGCTCCGTCAATGATGCAGCCATCTGAGATGTGACAATTCGTGATGTCGTGCGTCGAGGTGATGCGAACGTCGTTGCCTATTGTGGTGACAGGAAGGCTGTGTTCGGTGATGCTCTTCGTCACGAGACGTCGCACGATGTCAGTAAACGCCTTGTCCTGCTCGTACTTAACCATAAGCGAGGCAAGCTGTGAGTTGAGGCCGTCGAATATCATGACGTTGCCATTGCCCACTTCATTAAGAACGGAGATAACATGACCTTCGCCAAAGGAAGCATCGGGTGTCGTGTTGATGCAGTCAACATCCTCGATGAGGCAATCGTCGCCGATAACGCAGTCGCGCAAAGTGGCTCGTCGGATGCCACTGTGTTTGATGAAGCCCTCGCTAATCTCTATTGTCTTGTTGAAAGAGCCGAGCCTTACCTCGCCGTAAAAGCTTGTGTTTTGTATGAAGTCGGTGCTGAAGTCGTCTGCCACAATGATGTCTTGCCACGCTTCTGCCGTGCAACCCTGAGCCTTGAGGGCTGCTACCTCGCTTTCACTAAGTTTCCTCATAAAATGTTATCCTTTTTACCTTAATTTGAGCTAATCGACTGCAAAGGTACGACATTTAACGCTTATTTCATAATTATTTTGTACCTTTGCAGCGAAAAAGTCAAATAAAGTTATGTACTACATCAGTAAACGTTTAGTGATATCTGCCAGCCATCGTCTGGAGTTGTCTTATCCCAGCAGTTGCAGTCAGCTGCACGGACACAATTGGACCATCGTGGTCTACTGCAAGGCGCGCGAACTCAACAAGGACGGGATGGTAGTCGACTTCAAGCTCATCAAGGAGCGCATCGAGTCGCAGCTCGACCATGCAAACCTCAACGAGGTGCTTCCCTGCAACCCCACAGCCGAGAACATCGCCAAGTGGATTTGCGACCAGCTGCCTGAGTGCTATCGTGTCGATGTGCAGGAGACGGAAGGCAATATGGCAACCTACGAAGAGGATGAGGGTTAACGAGACATTCCTTTCGCTGCAGGGCGAGGGCTTCTTCACGGGCACGCCAGCCTTCTTCCTTCGCCTTTCGGGGTGCAATCTGCAATGCTCGTTCTGCGACACCAATCATCAGACATATAAAGAAATGTCTGAGGACGAGATTGTGCAGGAAGCAAGCCGCGAGAAGCCCCGTCACATTGTCATCACAGGCGGCGAACCTGCCTTGCAACTGACGGAGTCATTAGTTGATAAACTTCACGAAGCAGGCTTCTTCGTTCAGGTGGAGACGAACGGCACCTTGCCCCTTCCTCAGAGCATCGACTGGGTGACATGCTCGCCAAAAAGCCTCCACCTCTCCATACAGAACATAGATGAACTGAAGGTCCTTTATAAAGGCGAGGGAGACAACCCGGAACACTTCCTCAATTCACTCCCCAAAAAGGTGAGCGGGAGGGGGCCAAGGCTATACCTCCAACCCCTCGACACGGGCGACGAGATGCGCAACCGCATCATTCTTCGCGACACGATTGCGTACATTCTGCAGCATCCTAAGTGGAAGCTCTCCTTGCAAACTCATAAGCTGCTTGGCATAAAGTAGTTTTTCTTTATGCGGTAAATGCGGCTCTTCACGTTGAACATATATGAGGCACACAAGGTGTCTGAAAAATCCACACGTGGATTTTGAAAACTTCTCTAGAGAACTTTTGCAACTTCTCTAGAGAACTTCTCCAACTTCTCTAGAGAAGTTTAGAGACGTTACTTGTTTTCCTCTTCGAGGGAATAGAATGAACTGCCGTCGAAACAGTGTGTGCAGATGCGTTCCTTCGGCAGACCGATGGCCTGGACGAGTGTCTCGAGTTTAGAGAAACGCAGCGAGTCGAGGTTCAGACGGCGGGCTATCTCGTCGACCATCCGTTTGTACTCGGGGCTGTCGGTACGTGTGTAGGCCTCGAGATTCTTGCTGTCGTCGCCTTCGAAGTCCTTGATGATGCGTCGTGTGAGCAGTTCGAGGTCGCTCTTGCTGGCGCTGTAGTTGACAAAGGGACAGCTGTAAACGAGCGGGGGACAGCCTATGCGCATGTGCACTTCCTTCGCTCCGAGTTCGTGAAGGACTTTCGTGTTGTCCCTCAACTGCGTGCCTCTCACAATGCTGTCGTCGCAGAAAAGGACGCGTTTGCCTTCCAAGACGTCCTTGTTGGCGATGAGTTTCATCTTGGCAACAAGGTTTCGTGTCTCCTGATTGCTGGGCGTGAAGGAGCGGGGCCAAGTGGGTGTGTACTTGCTTATGGCGCGCATAAAGGGACATTTGTGTCCTTCGGCATAGCCAACAGCCATGCCTACGCCGCTGTCTGGAATGCCGCAAGCGCAGTCGACCTCAGTCTGGTCTTCCTGTCCCATGACTCGTCCGCATTCGTTTCGCACCATTTCGGTGTTTCGCCCTTCGTAGCTGCTGGTCGGGAAGCCGTAGTAAACCCAGAGGAATGAGCAGATTTGCATCTTGGGATTGGCTTTTCTGAGGACTGTCATCTCGTCTGAAGTGATGCGGACTATCTCGCCAGGGCCGGCGTAATAGCTTGTCTCGAAGCCTAGATTGGGGAAGGCCGACGTTTCGCTCGTCACGGCAAGCGCGCCTTCCTTCTTGCCCACCACGATTGGCGTCCTGCCCCACGAGTCGCGAGCTGCGATGATGCCGTCCTCGGTGAGAAGCAGCATGGAGCACGAGCCCTTGATGGACTTCCATACACGCTCTATGCCGTCCACGAAGTCCTTTCCTTTTATAATAAGCAGGGCAACGAGCTCTGTAGGATTGATTTTGCCGCTGCTGAACTCGCTGAGGTGTCCGCCTTCGTCGAGCAACTGCTGTGCCAGTTCTTCCTGATTATTGATCTTCGCAACGGTAACGATAGCGAAGCGCCCCAAGTGACTGTTCATGAGCATCGGTTGTGCATCGGTGTCGGAGATGACGCCAATGCCCGACTTGCCCTGAAACTTGTCGAGTTCGGGCTCGAAACGTGTGCGGAAGTAGGTGCTTTCGAGGTTGTGGATGCTTCGTAGGAACTCGCCTGAGTCGCTCAGAGTGGCCATACCGCCGCGTTTTGTGCCAAGATGTGATTGATAGTCTGTGCCGTAAAAAAGGTCAGTAAAGCACTTCTGCTTCTGAATCGTACCGAAGAATCCACCCATTTGTCTTATAGTTAAGAGTTAAAAGTTAAGAGTTAAGAGTTATACATAACCCTTTCGCTCTACTACTTTTTCGGGTGCAAAAGTACGGCAAAACGCGCTTTTCTGCAACTTTTTTCTGCCCTTTTTTCTTGATATAAAGCAAAAAAGTTTTTGGACAGGCCAAGTTAGTTGGGATAGACGAGCTTGAAGTCGAGCTGCTTTCGATAGAGGTCGGCGCGGCTGACCTGTACTTTGACGCTGTCTCCGAGGTTGTAGCAGTGGTGATAACGCCTGCCTTTGAGGCAATAGTTCTTTTCGTCGAAGTCGTAGTAATCGCCTTCCAAGTCGCGCAGAGGTATCATGCCTTCGCACTTGTTCTCGTCTATCTCGACATAGAGACCGAACTCCGTGACGCCGGATATTGTGCCTTGGAAGGTCTCGTTCAAGTGCTCGCTCATGAACTCGACTTGCTTGTACTTGATGCTTGCCCTTTCAGCCGAAGCCGCAGTCTGTTCCATGTCGCTGCAATGTTCACAGAATTCCTCGTACTTCACCTGATTAGCGTTTCGTCCACCCTCAGCATAACGGGTGAGAAGTCTGTGTACCATGAGGTCGGGATAACGGCGAATGGGGGAAGTGAAGTGTGTGTAGTAGTCGAACGCCAAGCCGTAGTGGCCGCAGTTATACGTGCTGTACTTGGCTTTCATCATGGCTCTGAGGGTAATCATTTCGATGACATTCTGTTCTCGCTTGCCTTTGACGTCGTCGAGCAGACGGTTCAAGTTGCGGCTTATCTCGTTTCGATTGCCCGTAGTCTTCAGTTTGTGTCCGAACTTCTTTACAAAGTCGGCGAGGTTCAAGAGCTTTTGCGGGTCTGGATTCTCGTGGATACGATAGGGGAGAACCTTAGGCTTGACGTTCTTCGGAACCTTTCCGATGCTCTCGGCAACCGTTCTGTTTGCGAGCAGCATGAACTCCTCGATGAGCTTGTTGGCGTCTTTTGCAACCTTGAAGTACACGCCAGTTGGGTGTCCGTCGGCATCGATGTTGAAGCGCACCTCACACCTGTCGAAGTCGACTGCCCCGCTGGCAAAGCGCTTCTGACGCAGTATCTTAGCCATACGATTGAGTGTGATGAGCGGTTCGGCGAAGTCTTCAGCCGGACGAGCCTCTTTGCTATCGGGAGCAGGCATCGGAGCGGAATCTCCTGGAGCCTTGTAGTCCTCCTCGCTTGCCTCGTGATGGTCCTCGAGGACCTTCTGTACCTCTTCATACGTAAAGCGTCTGTCGCTTCGCGTTACCGTGTGAGCGAGCTTCCAATCCTTCACTTCGGCCTTCTCGTTCATGTGGAAGATGACTGAATACGTCAGCTTGTCTTCGTCGGGACGAAGCGAGCAAATGAAGTTGCAGAGGCGTTCCGGCAGCATTGGTACCGTGCGGTCCACGAGATAGACGCTTGTTGCGCGCTTATAGGCTTCCTTGTCTATGATGGAACCTTCTGTGACATAATGGCTGACGTCGGCAATGTGAACGCCCACTTCCCACAGCCCTTTCTTGATGGGACGAATGCTGAGCGCGTCATCATAGTCTTTCGCATCATATGGATCGATAGTAAAAGTCAGGACATCTCGCATGTCGAGACGGCGCGCAACCTCAGCTTCAGTGATGCCTGGAACGAGCTTGTCGGCAGCTTTCTCAACGGCTGCAGGATAGACATAGGGCAGTCCGTACTCAGCCAAGATGGCGTGCATCTCGGCATTATTCTCGCCGGTCTTGCCAAGTATGTCAACCACCTTTCCAATCGGGTTCTTGGCTCTGTCGGGCCATTCCACGATGCGGACAACGGCTTTATCGCCTGTCTTGCCTTTCTTGAGGTTTTCCGTCGGGATGAAGATATCGTTTGCAAGGGTTCTGTCCTCAGTCAGGAGGTAAGCATAGCCTCTCTGCACCTGCAAAGTTCCCACGAAAGTCTTGTCGCTCCGCTTCACGATTTCGGTCACCGCAGCCTCGCGAACATGGTGCTTTCTGCGGGCAAAAAGGGTGACTTGAACTGTGTCGCCGTCCATTGCATGCAGGCTGTTTCTCTCAGCCACAAGGATGGGCTCGCCACCATCGGCAGGCTCGAAGGTGTTCTTGCCGTTTGCCTTTCGGTGGAAGATGCCGGTCATCACCTGCGAAGGCATGTTCAAAGTGTAGTACCCACGCGGCTGTTCCTTGACGAAGTCATCGGCGAGAAGCCCGTCGAGGACGTCGATGAGGAGCATTTTGGCTTGGCTCGTCCGCAGATGGAGCTGCTTGCAGATGTTCTTCAAGGGAAACGTTACGGCTGGGTTCTCTTGGAAAAAGTCAATGACAACCCTTTCTAAATCGATTTTTCGCAGTCCTCTGCTGCCGGTTTTCTTCTTGCCCATAATGTGAAAGTCTTAGTCGTGGAAGTTCATTCTTCCCTGCAAATTTACAAATTTTCTTTGATATCTTCGCCATCTCGACGAGGAAAATTGCAAACTTTCCCGTGTTTGCTGAGTGGACTTAACAAGCGAGGGTTTTAAACGCTCCAAGTCAACTTCGCAAACTAAGCACGTTAAGTTGAAATTTTAACACGTTAAGTTGAATCACTTAACACGCTAAGTTGAGCAACTCAGCACGCTAAGTTTTCAATTTAACTGCGTTAAGTTTTTTCACGAGATTGCCCAAGTCGAATCACTTATCTGCAGAAATTACATATATAAATAAGGTATATTAACCCTCGAACCATGAAGTTTGAATTTATTAATTTTGAATTTTGAATTATATGTCGTACCTTTGCACCGCAATTTGACATTTTAAGGAATAAAATCAGGCTATGAAATATGCTTTAGTCACAGGCGGGTCTCGCGGACTTGGACGTGCTGTCTGCCTCAAGTTGGCTGCTCAGGGGCTGCCCGTTATCATCAATTATCAGAGCAATCAGGCTGCTGCGGAAGCCGTCAAGGCAGAGATTGAAGCTGCCGGAGGAACGGCGGAACTGATGCCTTTCAACGTCGGAAAGGAAGAAGAGGTTGACCGTGCCTTCGATGCATGGACGGAAAGTCACCCGGAAGACTACATCGCCTACCTTGTCAACAATGCAGGCATCCGCAGAGACGGCATGATGTTCATGATGCCTACGGAAGACTGGAAGGCCGTAATCGGCACGTCGCTTGATGGCTTTTATTATGTTACGCGTCGCTGTCTGCCAGCCATGCTTCGCAGGAAACACGGGGGAAGAATTGTGAACATGACTTCCTTGTCGGGCCTCAAAGGCTTGCCCGGACAGACAAACTACAGCGCAGCAAAGGCCGCACTCATCGGCGCAACAAAGGCTCTGGCACTCGAGGCTGCCGCTCGCGACGTGACAGTCAACGCCGTTGCCCCTGGCTTCATCGAAACAGACATGACCAAAGATTTGCCCGTCGACGAGCTGAAAGCACAGATTCCCATGGGCAGGTTCGGCCGTCCGGAAGAGGTTGCCGACCTGGTTAGCTTCCTCCTCTCCGACGCAGCGGCTTATATAACGGGCGAAGTGATATCCATAAACGGCGGACTCTACACGTAGTCCATAGTCCATAGTTCTTAGTCCATAGTTGATTAGGTTAATGTTTAGAGATATAGACATACTGGAGTTGCTGCCGCAAAGGCCGCCATTCGTGATGGTGGACCATTTGGTGGATTACAGCGAGACACAGACCACATGCGAACTCACCATTCGAAAGGACAACGTCTTCTGCGAGAACGGAGAGCTTGCGGCTGCAGGTCTCATCGAACACATCGCACAGACGTGTGCCGCTCGACTCGGCTACTATAATAAATATGTGTTGAAAGTCGGCGTTCGTCTCGGCTTTATCGGAGAGGTGAAAGACTTGGAAATCGTCCGTCTGCCTCGCGAAGGTGAGACTCTCAACACGACAATCGTGGTCATGCAGGAGATATTCGACGTCACCCTCGTCAACGCCGAAGTGCGAGTCGGCACAGAGGTGATTGCCACAACACGCCTCAAGATTGCTCAAGGGGAACAGAGTTCCAGTTCATAGTCCATAGTCCATAGTTCATAGTCATGCAGGAAAAGGAGTTACGCTTCTCGCGAGAATTCGAGGTTCGCTTCAGCGAAGTGGACATCATGGGCGTCGTCTGGCACGGAGCTTACCCGCTCTATCTGGAAGATGCGCGTGAAGCGTGGGGCCATCACTACGGCCTTTGCTACGATGACTACCTGAAGAACAACGTCTTTGCACCTATCGTGGATATGGACATACGCTATCATCGCCCCATTTTCTACACGACAAAGCCTCGCATAGACATCGCCTATCAGTTCACTCCAGCAGCCAAAATCATCTTCGATTACGAGATTCGCGACACGAAGGACAACGCCTTGCTGACCTCCGCTCGCACCATTCAGGCCTTTACCGACCAGCAATATCAACTCATTCTCGAGAATCCGGAGTTCTATCTGCGATGGAAACGTTCACATTTTAATGAAGATGAAATTACAAGATAACCTTTATACTATCCTCTCACAGCAGGAGACGGAAGGCTTCGCAACCTTCCATCTGAGCATACATCCCGAGTGGCCCATCTACAAGGCACACTTCCCTGGACATCCCATCACGCCAGGCGTTTGCATTGTTCAAATGGTGCAGGAGTTGCTGCAACGTGCTTTGAATCGCGACGTGACACTCCGAAAAGCTAAGAACGTCAAGTATCTCGCCATCATTTCGCCAGAAGAAGTCAGCGAGTTGACAGTCTCCTTCACCAAAATTGAAACGCTGCCCGATGGCTCGCTCAAAGTTCAGGCACAAGTCTTTAACGGCGAAACAATCTTCACCAAAATGTCTGCTACCTTCGCGTAACTCACAGAACTCCCATAGTTCCCATTCCACTCATCAAATAAAGAAAGCCCCCTGCAGTTCTTTCTGCAAGGGGCTTTCGCAATCTAATCAGTTTGCAATAGCTTATTGGGCAGCCATAATGGTCAGGATATACGTGACGTCTGCGATGTCCACCGTGCCGTCGCCGTTCGCGTCAGCACTGGGATATTCCGCAGCATCACCGTTGCTTGCCATTATAGTCAAGACATAAGTGACGTCCGCAATGTCAACACTTCCGTCGTTATTCGCGTCACCTGTTGTGCCAATCAAAGGTCTTTCGGCTGTGATAACGAGGTCGAAGTCATCAGTATTCGTGATGATGTTCTCGCCGTAAACAATGTAACCAGTGTTGGCAGCGATGTCGCGTGTACAATCAGTACCGTCAACGCCTTTCGCAAGCACAAGTGTGTTGCCTGGCTTTGCAATGCCGCCACCGCCTACGACAACAGTTCCTTCGTCAACCCACTCGTATGCGAAGGTGCCATGAACGCCGCCTGTTGTTTGAGGCTCAACGGCGAAATTCGTGCCGAGAGGTGTAATGCGGACCTGTGCAGGCTCTTCTTCGTCGTCTGCAACGAAGTCTTCGCGGTCACCCACAACGAGAAGCACGGGCTGGCCTGCTGCTGCTTGCTCAATTCTGTTGAATGCGTAGTTCGCCAAAGCAACGCTTGTGGTGTCTTGCGGCTCTTCCTCTGCCTCGAAGGCACCCTGATAAGCATAAATCTCGGCATCTGCAACAGAGAATGCAGCGGGGAAGCATACGAACTGTATGCTGTTGGGCTTCGTGTTGAAGAGCACGCTCTCTGCAACATCATCGCCTTCATCAAAGTCGCTGACAGGCTCAATGAAGAGCGCACTCTTTGAGCTGACTGCTGCGTCGCTCCATGTAACGAGACTGTGGCCAGCGTTCTGTGCATGGAGATAAACGGGGGCAGTGTAGTAGCCTTGTCCCTTGAGGTTGCGCACCTCGATGACAACCTTACCGTAACCAACAGCTTTCACATTGAATAGGGCAGGCGAGAGGCCAAGAGAAAGGTTAGTGCTACGACTCGCTCCATTAAGGTAGAGGCCGCTCTTGTGCTGAATGACGTATGCGCTGTCACCTTGTGCAATGAAGCGGAAAGCAATCTGGTCCATTTGTTCTATGACATCTTCATTGATGAAGCGAACGTTTTGGCCAACGGCTATATCTTCAAGTGAAGAGAAACCTTGCAGTCTGCTTGATTGTTCGTCGCCTTCACCTTCGGTCACTACATCGGCAGGAGCTGCGTAGTTGTCGAAAAGGTCGCCAAGTGTTGCGTTAGCTGGGTCGGCTTTATTCCAACCGCGGGCTTCGTAGTTCTCAATGCTATCGAACTTGAATGCGTACCACTTGCCTTCCTCAACAGGATTGGCAAGAGCGAAGATGTCGGCTGCTCCGCTTGTGATGGCTTCAACATAAGCATCGACTTCTGCCTGCGTGTACTTGCCGCTCTTGAGATAAGCAGTTGCTTCTTGTATTGTGCTTGCCAAGATGCCGGCTTGGTTGTTGGGTGCCCAGAAGCCGGGATTCTCGCCGATGGCAACAAGCGAAGTCACGTCCTTGTTTGCTGCGATGGCAGCAGCCAGTGCGCTCGGGTCAACGAGGATAGCCTTGAATGCATCGAGGGCAGCCTTGAGGGCGTCGTAGTCTGTCATGTCTGTCATGTCGTCTGGGTCAACAGCCTTTGCTGTCTCGAGTGCTTCTTCGATGGCTGTTGCGGCATCGCCCATTTGGCTCCATTGCGTGTTGCCGTCGATGGTGAGCTTGTAAAGCTGGAACTGAGACATGTGTCCGTAGCCGCGCCCTGTTGTTGTGCCGTCGATGTAGAAGCGTAGGTACTGGTAGCTTTCTGCGAGGTTGACTGCATTAGAGTATACGGTTTGGCTTGCAGAAGCGTTTGCCGAGAGATCGAACGAACCGAGTTCTGTCCAGCCGTCGTCTGTAGCGCTCTCGAGTGCGCTTTCATTGTTCGAGCCGAAGACGCCGAGCAACGTGATATGGTCGCTTGCGGCATTACGACGGCGCATGAAGCATTGGATGTCGCCTTCAACGGGTTCAATGAGAGCCACGTTGAAGAAGTGCGTGTGGTTGCTTACCGAACTGCTCCAGTCGCTGTGCCAGAATGTGCTGGTGTTGTCGTCGAAGAGATTGGCGAAGCTGCTGCCTTCCCTTGTCTCAGAGAAGGGACTGCTGTACTGTGAGGCTTCCCTGATAAGGCCTGCGCTGCGTTCTGTGATGTACTGGTCATCCTTTGCCTGAGCGATGGCTGCTTCAGTCTCGGCGATGAGGTCTTGGAACATGGCAACTAGGAGCTCGTGGTCCTTGATGGGAGCATAGGCATCGATGAGTTCTGCAACCTCTTCGTCGCTCACGGGCTCGAGTATCCATTGACTTGCACCGGCACTTGATACCCAGCCAACGATGTTGCTGGCTGTGCCTGAGCCGCCGCCGTGGTTGTTGCAGTGCAGGTATGCGTAGCTGCCTCCTGTGCTTGGCTTCATGACGAGAACAATCTTGCCGTCTTCCCTGCGCTCGATGAACTCGAACGCCATCTCTGTTTGGCTGTCTTTGGCCAGTGTTGCCTGAGCGCTCTGCGAGCAGCTGGCGAGGATGCCATCAGTTGCGATGTTCATCATCTGGATGAAGCCTGTCTCTGGATTATTGGTCATCTTCCAGAGGTAGCGGCAGTCGGTGCTGTCGATGTCTGCCCACATGGCCTTGCCTTCGTCGAGTGTGGCGTACATTGCCTTCGTGGGATGTATGACAACATCCTCTGTGATGGGCTCGCCGTTCTCGTCAACCTGACCAGTGTCGACGGAGACTGTCTTATTCCACGTCAAGGCGCTGACGATGCGGTAATTGCCGTCGGCTATGGTAAGTTGTACGAGGGAAGCCATGATGTTGGCGTATGCCGTCTCGATTGCATCGATGATGGCGTACATTTGCTCTGCGGTTACGTCTTCAACTTCATCCTGCAGGATGGCGAGGGCCATCTGCATGTTCTCAACGAATGCGTTGCGGTCTTCGTCGGTGAAGTTGTACTGACCAATCTCTGTTCCTCTCATATCGTCGATAGGCGTGCTGCCGTAGTCTGGCAGATAGTCTGAATACTTGCCAAAGCAGGCATTGAGGCGATCTTTTGCGATTGTGAGGTCGTCAACGCCTTCGACGGTTGCGATGTAGATGTTCAGGCGTCTCGAGCCTGCCACACCACCACCCCAGGTGACGGGATTTGTGCCGCTGTAGCTCATGTCGATGTACAGGTCGGATGCATTCTTGAAGGCAACGAAGTCTCCGTCGGACTCGATGGTGAAGTAGGACGGACTTGCCTGCATCTGTACTGCACCGCCGTTGCTAGTGCCTGCGATGTGGATGTAGCGTCCGCTGACAAGGTTCTGGGCAGCATAGCCGTTGTCTGTGACTTCGAATGTCCAGACGTATTTCATGGCTTCCGGTCCTATGGGCGCCTCTTCCGATTCTGTTGCGGCCAGGGCACCGTCGTTGTCGAACAGCCAGGTTATCTGGTTGGCCTGTCCGTTGCCTTGAATGACGTAGTACTTGCCCGCTTCGGGAGCTGTCGTTACTTCGCCGACTTGGGTCAGACTCTGCTCGGCAAGCGCTGGAGCTGCCATGAGCAAAGAGAGAACTAGCACGGCGAGAGAGGTAATTTTTCTTTTCATGGATTGTGTTGTTTTAAGTTAATAATTATGATTTGTTGTGTTGTGTCGTTTGTTTTAGTCGATAATTTGCCGCGCTAAGATACGCAAATCTTTCCATATAATTATTATAATAATGTATATGTTGCGCGCGAATTAAGTTTATTTAACAAGCGGCATTGCCCGACTCAGCACGGGGCATTTCCAAACTCCGCACACGGGGTTCGTTATACATACATGTATATATAATTATAGATACATGTACATTTAATTGTAGATACATGTATGTATAACGAACTTCACACGTGAAGTTTTGCAACACGGTGTGCGGAGTGCAGTAATTCTGTGTTTGGAATGTATTGTCAGGACGTTATTCGGCAAGGCAGGCATCGAGCAGGGTGGTGATGGCTTCCTTGTCGAGATGCTGACCGATGAAGACTAGCTTTTGCATCCTGTCACCGTAAGTTTCGTCCCAGTCTCGTCGAAGGTTGGCGTCGCGCTGCTTCATCATCTCGAGTTCGGCTGCGGGCATTGTTGCATACCACTGTCCGATGTTCTGCAGTTTGACCTGCTTGCCGGCCTGTTCGAACAGGTAGCAAATGTCTTCTTCGCCTTTGAAGTAGCAGATGCCCTTTGCCCTGATGATGCCTTTTGGCCAGAGGCGAGCAACGAATTGGTCAAACTCGCTGAGTCTCATGGGCTTTCGGCGATAATAGACAAAAGTGCCGATGCCGTATTCTTCGGCTTCGCCCTCGTCGTGGTCGTGGTGGTGATGATGGTGATGCTCGTGTTCGTGATGGTGTTCGTCGTGTTCGTGATGATGATGTTCGTGCTCGTGTTCATCGTCATCATCATCGTCATCATCGTGATGGCCCTCAAGCTCTGCAATCCAGGTTGCGCTCGTTGCTACCTTTTCATAGTCGAAGAGGTTGGTGTTGAGCAGCTTGTCGAGCTCCACATCGCCGTAGTTGCACTCGATTATCTGTGCCTTTTTCTGTATGCCACGCACGATCTGGCGGATGCGCTCCAGTTCGTGTGGCTCGACGTCGGCAGCCTTGTTGAGCAAGACGATGTTGCAGAACTCTATCTGCTGAATGACGAGGTTTTCGATGTCCTCTTCGTCGATGTCCTTCTTTGTGAGGTCTGAGCCGCAGTCGAACTCGTCTTTCAGCCTCAATGCGTCAACGACGGTGACGATGCAATCGACGTACGGGAGGCCGTTTCGCGTGATTTCCGGTGCCATCTGCGCCATTGAACAAATCGTTTGTGCGATGGGCTCTGGTTCGCAGATGCCGCTTGCCTCGATGACGATGTAGTCGAACTTCTTCAATGCGATGATGTCGTAGAGCTGCTGCACCAAGTCCATTTTCAAGGTACAACAGATGCAACCGTTCTGAAGGGCGACCAGACTGTCGTCGTTCGACCCGACGATTCCGCCCTTTTGGATGAGGTCGGCATCGATGTTGACTTCCCCTATATCGTTGACAATCACGGCGAAGCGTATGCCTCGACGATTTGAGAGAATGCGGTTGAGCAGAGTTGTCTTGCCACTTCCAAGGTAACCTGTGAGCAAGAGGACAGGAACATCATATTTTTCCATTTTTTTATTATTTATTTGCCATTTGCCTGCAAAGTTACAAAAAAAGCATGAGATATATCATATATTATATAATAATGTGTCTTTTTCTTTGTCAAAGCATTGCGGTTTGCAAAGAAAGTGTTACCTTTGCACACAATAAGCTATAAATAACAAATCATCGAAAGACTATGCGCAAGACATTTCTCATGCTCGCTGCCCTCGTTGCAGCCACACTTTTGCAGGCACAGACACCTGATTATTTCGTACCTTACAAGGCGACGGCGCTTCGTTTGCCCAGCGTTCCCTTGCTGGTGAACGACCCGTACTTCTCTTTCTGGTCGCCTTACAACAAGTTGACAGATGGCACCGTCAAGCATTGGGACAACCAACAGAAAGCAATGGACGGCCTGCTCCGCGTAGATGGAAAAGTCTATCGATTCATGGGGGCACAACGTTCGACAAGGCTCACCGCCATTGCTCCGATGGGTAGCAAGGGCGGCTATTCTGCCAAGATGCGCAGCAGCCTGACCTCGGCGATGCAAGACACCTGGATGAATCTCGACATCTCGGAAAGCCAATGGACCACCTCAACAGGCCCCTGGGGAACTAAGAGCGAATATACTTACTGCAAGTCCGATTGGACAGGCAACAATACCGACCGCTACATCCGTCGCCACGTCACTCTGACGGCAGACGACCTCAAGAGCGACCTTTGGGTTATCTACTCGCACGACGACATTTGCGAAGCCTACATCAACGGTGTCCGCTTCGTGAACGTGACGGAAGAGAAGTGGCGGCAGAACGTCAGGGTGCACCTGACGGGAAATGCTCGGGCAGCCCTCGTGGAAGGTGACAACGTCATAGCATTCCACGTCCACAACACAAAAGGTGGCGCCCTTGCCGATATTGGTCTCTACAAGAACGAGCTTGGCTTCCATCCCGGCTTCCGTTCCATCGCGCCGATGGCCGACGAAGGTCCTTGGGAAACGAAAGTCAGGATCACCACGAGCACGCTGAGTGGCACCAGCTGGACAAGAGAGGCATACAACGACGCTCCGTGGCAGACAAAGCCCGGCGCCTTCGGCACTCCCAGCGAGTATCCTAACGTCAACACCGCGTGGACATCGACCGACAGCCACTGCTACATCCGCCGACACATCACTCTGACCGAAGAGGACTTGCAGCAGGAACTCGCTGTCATCTATTCCCACGACGACGTCTGCGAAGGCTACATCAACGGACGCAAAATCTTCAGCACGGGCGAGACGTGGGTGCAGAACGTCATCTACAGACTCACAGATGCTGACAAGGCAGTGCTCCACGAGGGAGACAACGTGTTGGCCTACCACGTGAAAAACACGACGGGTGGCGCTCTGGCTGACATCGGACTTTATGCAGGCACGACGGGTGAAAAGCTCGCGACGCAGGAGTCATGCTACGTACTGCCCACAAGCACCTATTATTCCTTTACGTGCGGACCAGTCGACCTTGATGTCGTCTTCACCGCACCATTCCTCATGGACGATGTCGAACTGATGTCAACCCCCATCAACTACATCTCGTATCAAGTCACTGCCAACGACGAAGAGGAGCACGATGTGCAGTTCTATTATGGCACAACGCCGGAACTCGTCGTGGACAACAACAATCAGGCAACCGTCTCGAGCATCGTGGAGGATGGCGAACGGCAGTACGTCAAGAGCGGAAGCGTGGATCAGAAGATTCTGGGCAAGGCAGGCGACCTCATCACCATCGATTGGGGCTACCTCTACCTGCCCAACGTGAATGGCGCCGTCGCAGTAGCCGACCAGGACCTCACGATGTCGACATTCCTTGCGACGGGAACGTTGCCCGAGAGCACGTCGCCCGTCACAAGCACCGAGGAAAGCGAGATGCCCCAGCTGTCCTTCGTGCACGACTTCGGCACCGTCAGTCAGGCCAGCAGCTACATGATGTTCGGCTACGACGAAATCTACGACATACGTTACATGGATAGGAACTACAAGGGCTACTGGGCGCGAAACGGCAAGACCATACAGCAGGCGTTTGCTGAGTTCCAGCAGAACTACGACGACATCATGGCACGATGCAAGGTGCAGGACCAGATCATCTACGACGACGGCCTCGCTGCCGGCAATGTCAAGTACGCTGAGCTCCTCTGCGCATCCTATCGTCATTGCATTGCCGCACACAAAATCTTCGAGGACAACAAGGGCAACCTGCTCTTCTTCTCGAAGGAAAACAACTCGAACGGCTGTGTCAACACTGTTGACCTTACCTATCCCTCTGCACCCCTCTTCCTGCTCTATAACACCGAGCTCATGAAAGGCATGTGCACCTCTATCCTCGACTATTGCCAAAGCGACCGCTGGGGATTTGATTTCGCGGCGCACGACCTCGGAACCTATCCGCATGCCAACAACCAAGTGTATGCCCAGCGCTTCCCAAGTTCGGACGGCGGTTTCGGCGGCAACATGCCTATTGAGGAGAGCGCGAACATCGTCATCCTCGCTGCTGCCATTTCCGACATCGACGGCAACACCGAATGGGCTGACCGCTACTGGCAGACGCTCACGAAGTGGACGAACTACCTCGTCGAGAACGGACAGGATCCCGAGAACCAACTCTGTACCGACGACTTTGCTGGCCACCTCGCCCACAACGCCAACCTTGCAGTCAAAGCCATCATGGGCATCGCCGGTTATGCAATGCTCTGCTATCAGCGTGGCGATACGGATAACTATCAGTACTATTTGACGAAGGCAAAGGATATGGCGACAGCATGGGTCGATCTCGCCAAGGACGGCAACCACTACAAACTCGCCTACGACCGCAACGGTACTTGGAGCCAGAAGTATAACATGGTGTGGGACAAAGCCTGGAACCTCAATATCTTCCCCGAAGATGTCGTGACGACAGAGTACACATACTACAAGAGCAAGCTGAACAGCTACGGTCTGCCGCTCGATAGCCGCTCCAGCTACACCAAGAGCGACTGGGAGATGTGGACGGCAGCGCTGGCAACCAGCAACGCTGACTTCTTCCGCATATCCGACCTCGTCTGGAAGTATGTCAACTCGACACCTTCCCGAGTGCCACTCTCCGACTGGTACTTTACCGACGGACAAGGCGCGATGACTGGCTTCAGGGCACGCAGCGTAGTGGGCGGCCACTGGATGAAAGTCTATGTCGATAAGAAACTCAGCGGCGAAATCGGAACAGACATTCCCGGCATCAAGGCACGGGAAGAACAGACATCGACCGACAGCAAACACCTCAGCGGCTGGTACAACCTCAGTGGCCAAAGAATAAACACTCCGGCAAAGGAAGGCATCTACATCAAAGACGGCAAGAAGGTGCTCCGCTAAGAGCATCGGATGGCCCCGCTAGGGGCGTCGAAAATCCCCGCGTGCGGCGATCGTAATCCCCGCACGCGGGGATTGCCATTTCCGCGTGCGGCGTTTGCCATCTCCGCGTGCGGCGTTTGAAATCCCCCTGTACGGAATTATCTCCCGACGTCGCTTTGTTATTTATTGCAGACATAACACATTTCCTAACTTTGCCTTGCTTGTTTAACAATTCTTAACACAATCAGACATTATTATATATTTAATAATGTGTATATTTGTAGGCGTGTAGTGTAAAAAAGCGTACAAAAAAACTAAATGAATCTATTAATAAACTTAAGTTTAACTAAAAACAAAACGAGATGAAAAGAAACAAATTCTTAACCTTGTTCGCTGCAGTGCTGATGCTACTCAGCGTACAAAGCGTCAACGCTATGTCGTTTACGCTCGTGACAGGTTCTGACCCTACGGGCGATGAAGGCTGTGCCGCACTGATGGATGGCAAAGCAAATACCAAGTGGGGCTCATGGGCAGGCTGGAATGGAAACAGTGTCTTTGCTGTCTTCAAGGCTGCCCTGCCTATCGCAGTAGCAGACTATGAGTTGGTCATTGCCAACGACACTCCCGGTTCTCCAGGTCGTAACTGGAAGAAGTGGCGTGTCTTCGGCGGCAACTTCTCATCCGATGCCGATGCAACGAAAGATGCAGAAGGTTGGGTACTGCTCGACGAAAAAGATGAGGACGTACCCACAGGAGATGAGAACGAATCATACTTGGTTGTGCCTTACACACTCTCAAATGCCACGACAGACTCTTATGCTTATTTCATGATTATTGTGGATGAGCTTGCAGGCGGTTGGGGCGAATACTGCCAGATGGGCGAGTTCCGCTTCGTGGACGAAGTCGTCGATACATCCGGCGCACAGGAGTACCTCGATTACGAGCCGACAGGCGTTGACGAGGACCTCATCACTGCCTACAATGATAAGAAGGCAGAACTGCTGGCAGCTTATACCAATGCAAATGTAGATGCTATTATCACATTGTCAGGCGAGATTGCTCAACTGAAGGCAAAGATTGAAACCATCAAGAATGGCGGCTTTATTGCTCTCTACGGCTCTAGCTGCTGGGGCGACGGACACTACTCACAGCTCGTCGACGGCAACGAGAACACCAAGTGGGGCGGCAACTTCAGCGGCAACGTAGGCGACGCTGGACACGTTCAGTACATCGTCTTCCGCGGCCAGTCGCAGAAGCCCTTCTTCTACAAACTCGTCACCGGTAACGACACCGCTACAAACACTGGACGTAACTGGAAGTCCTGGACTGTCTTCGGCGGCAACTTCGCTTCTGAGGCTGAGGCAACAAAGGATGCAGAAGGCTGGGTTGCTCTGGACATCAGAACAAACATCAGTGCTGAGTACCTGCCCATGAAGAACTTCTATCCCGCTACCTTCGACTTCACTGAAGGCGTCGCAACAGAATACGCATACTTCAAGGTAGAGGTTTACGAGTCTAACGGCACTCAGCAGCAGATGTCCGAAATGTATCTCTGCTCACAGGAAGAGTTCGAGGCCATTCGTGCTCCCTATGTGGAAGAGCTGGCAGAGTTTGCTGCAGGTCTCGATGAATATGTTGTTGAGTCCGACAAGGAAGAGCTGAAGGATCAGTTCGCAACACTCTTCGCAGAACTTCAGACCACAGCCGACGCAGTTCGCCTGACAAAGGTTTACAACGACCTGGTTGCCCTGAAGGAACAACTTGAGGAGTCTCACGCATTCGCTACAGGCGGCTATCGTCCTATCGACGGCTCTGCTGGATGGGGCGACGGACACTATTCACAACTCATCGATGGCAACATCAACACCAAGTGGGGTGGTGGCATACCGGATGGCGGCGCTTACATTATCTTCAAGGCTTACGCTGCTAATCAGTTCCCATACTATGAGCTCATCACCGGTTCCGACACAGAGAGATACTCCGGACGTAACTGGAAGACCTGGAAGATTTACGGCACCAATGTCAAGGGCGACATGGACGATACGGCAACTCGCGACTTCGCTGGTTGGACTTTGATCGACCAGAAGACAGACATCGGTCAGGATCTGCTGCCCGCAGCTAACTTTGCTCCTGCTTACTTCACCTTCAGCGAGACTTGGCCCGCAGGCTACAAGTACTTCAAGATTGAGGTCGAGTCTGCATTCAATGGTACTGCAATCCAGATGTCCGAGTTCAAGATGCTCTCAGAGGAAGCCTTCGCAGCCATCCGTCAGGAGTATGTTGACTCTCTGCAGAAGGTCGGCATGGCTCTCTATGAACAGTTCGCAGGTCTGCCCGTTCCCGATGCTATCAAGAACCAAGTTATTGCAGCAGCAACAGCCAAGGTTACAGCCGTTGCAACCGCAACGCCCGAGCAGCTCATGCCTCTCTTCAACGAAGCACTGCAGTACATCACTGTTGATCTGCCCGCAATGGCAACGCTGGAACAGAACGAAGGCGTTTACGAGATTGACAACGCCATCAAGCTCGTCCTATTCAAGGAACTGGTTAATGGTGGCGAGGCCACAGCTAATGCCGTCCTTACTGCCGATATCGACATGACTGGCTATGACTGGACTCCTATCGGCAACGCTGACTTAATGTACTCAGGTACCTTCGACGGTCAGGGATATAAGATTACAAACTTCAGCTATACCGCAACAGGCAACAACAACGGTCTGTTTGGCGCCATCAACAACGCCACAGTCAAGGACTTCGGTATCTATGGTACGCTGACATCTGATGGCTTCAACTACAATGGCACTATCGGTCAGGCAGAAGGCACATCAATCATCAGTGGCATTTACAGCGCTCTTGACATTAACGTTGCCAACTTCAAGGCTCACACCGGCGGTATTGTCGGCGGCATGACTACCACCAGCACAATGGAGATACACAAGTGCGAATATGCCGGCACGCTGACACACACTGGCCTTGGCGACTGCCAAGCCGGTATCGTTGGCTACACCTACGGCGGTGGCGTCTTTGACTGTGTCTTCAGCGGCACCATCATTGGCGAGAACAATAAGTACGGCGGCATCATGGGCTACTGCAAGGTTCCCGCCTTCAAGGGCATACAGAACTGCCTTAGCATCGGTAAGATTGTTGCTGACGAAGGTTGCACGACTGCTGCTGCTATCCTTGCCAACTGGAATGGTAACGCAACGACGAGCATCAAGAATAACTACTACCTCCTGCAGGAAGGTTCTACCACAACTATCGCCATCGGCAACAAGGCTACTAACTGCGAGGCCCCTGTCCTCGTTACAGCCGAGCAGCTCGCAAGCGGTGAGATTACCTTCAAGCTGAATAATGGTGAAGTAGAAGACGTCGCTTGGTACCAGAACCTGGACAAGAGGGCCTTCAAGGCTGAGCAGTATGTCGTAACAGCTGACGGCACAGCAGAAGAACCGACAGCTGCCGACGTTACTTTGACAAACGCAGCCGACGGCACTTACACCTTCACGCTTCCCAACTTCACACTCAACATTCTCGGCATGTCTCTGCCCGTTGGCGACATCAGCCTCACTGGCGTTGAAATCGCTGACGACGGCACATTCAGCCAGACTGGCACATATGCTGTTCCCGCAGAGAACATTCCTGCTGCATTGGCTACTTATGCTGCCTTCTTCCAGCGTATTCCTTACACACTCACTGGTAAGGTTAACGAGGAGAAGCTCTATGCAGTTATTGACCTGACAGTTAATGTTGGCACTGCTCATACAGTTAATGTAGTGGTTGGCACCGATGACTTCGAGGCTGTTGCTCCCGCTCTTGCTGAAGGCGACGCATATCCTGTTCTCGACGCAACTCACGCTATCGTTTACGAGGTTGGCACTTTGCACTGCGACGGCACGCCTTATGGCGACGCTGGTAGTGGCAAATACACCAACGACATCGCTGACTTCCAAAAGGACGAACACGACTTCGTTAGCGGCGGCTTCTGCTCTTACTGTAATGCTATTAACGAGGATTACGAAGACGTTTACGAGATTGCTAACGCAACTCAGCTCAAGAACTTCGGTCTTTATGTTTCTGCAGGCAGCAACACTGCATCTGCAGCTCTCGTTGCCGACATCGACCTTTCTGAGGTAATAGAAGACAATGCTCTGACATTCGCTATTGGTACTGATGCTACTCCGTTCAAGGGCACATTCGATGGTCAACGTCATGCTATCAGCAACATCACCTATACCGCCACGGGTCAGTACAATGGCTTGTTTGGTAAGATTGCAGATGGAGCTGTAGTTAAGGACTTTGATGCTTATGGCACAATGACCATTTCTTCTTCAGTTACTGGCAGAGCAGTTGCTCTGATTGCTGCTGCTACAGGTAGTGATGTTCTCATCAGCGGTATCTTTAGCAACATTTCCTACAATAACCAGTTGGCTGGTGCTCAAGTAGGTGGTATCCTCGGTGGCTCTCTCAATGGCAATATCACAGTTGACCGTTGCACATACTCTGGTACTTTGGACGGCAACGACGCAGGCGGTAGTGGCAACTATGGCGGCATCGTTGGTTATGTCAACAACAACGGCTCTGCTTACCTCACTGTTAGCAACTGTCTGTTCGACGGCGAGTTAAAGAACAGTGCATCTACTACTGCAGGCTGCACCTTCGGCGGTATGGTAGGTTATGTTGGCGCAAGTCCCACAGTAACTATCAAGAACTGCCTGTCTATCGGTGCTGTTAATTCTAATGTGAACGGCCAGTTCTTCGGTGCTGTCAAGAGCGGTAAGTGCTCAGTGAAGAACAGCTATTATCAGGGTGATAACGTGAACGGCTCTGCTAGCACTGTAACTCTGACGACTCAGGAGGCTACTCTGGTTGAAGACGAGCAGTTGGCAAGCGGCTTCGTAGCAAGCAGATTGCTTCCTGCATTCCGTCAGAACATTGGCACAGACGATTATCCTGACCTGAACAGAGCTAAGCCTTTCGTTGCAGAGATTACCGAAGTTGGCTATGCTACGCTGTATCAGGAAGAGACAGACGCTTTGATTCCTGAAGGTGTTGAAGTATTCTCAGGTTTGAAGAATGGCAACTGGCTCATCCTTAATGCTATCGAAACGGCATTTGCTGCCGGTGAGCCCGTCATCCTGAAGGGCGCTGCAGGTTACTACATGTTCCGTCCGACGGTTGGTGCTACGAAGGCTGAGGCTAACGACCTTATCGGTACAGCCGAGGATATCGCAGCAACAGGCCAGTATGTTCTCGCTCAGCCCGAAGGTGAAGAGCTTGCCTTCTACAGAGCTACAACAGGCACCATCAGAGCAGGCAAGGCTTACCTCGAAGATGCTTCCGGCATCAAGGCCTTCTTCTTCGGCGACGATGATGCAACTGGCATCAACGGCGTTGAGATGGCTACTGAGAACGGTGCAATCTACAACGTTGCAGGTCAGCGCCTGAACAAGATGCAGAAGGGCATCAACATTGTAGCAGGCAAGAAAGTGCTTAAGTAAGCAATTCGCAGGTTTCCTCCTCTTCGGAGGGGGAAACCCTATATATTAATAATAATGTATAATTAACGCTTAAACATTAAAGACTATGAAATATATAGCACCTGCAATGCAGTTAGAGGAGGCTATGGCAGCCATGATGATTGCCGAAAGCCTGAAGGTAAATAAAGACAGCGACAAGACTGTCGATGGCGAAGATGCTTTGACAAACGAAAACAACGCCTGGGATATCTGGGGCGACGATTAAGATTAAGTCAGAGCGATATTAACCTCTAAAAGTTTCAAGGATAAGGAAACTTTCTCCTTGAACCGCTAGAAAAAGGCAGCTCCCAAAGCGGGGGTTGCCTTTTCTGCATTAAGAGTGTGTACGTTTTGCTAGAGCTCTTAGTCAACTCCGCACATGGGGTTCGTTATACATACATGTATGTATAATTGTAGATACATGTATGTATAATTATAGATACATGTATGTATAATCAACTCGGCGTGCTGTGTTGACTGATGCTACTTGTCGAGTCGAATTCCGAGCTCTGTGATGTCGGGAATCACCTCATGCCGCATGAGGTGATGGATGCGGACAGAACCGCTCTTGCCTTTCTTCAAACGGATGGGCACATGCTGGCTCTCATATTGATGAAGGTTGACGCCTGGGCTCAGGGCATAGCCTTCTTCGGTCAATGCAAATCCCTCGGCATCGGTCAAGGGATAGCGAACGGTGTCACTTCGCGAAAGGCCTTCGATTTCGTCGTACTGCTCTACGGCAAGCACGATGTCCTGATAGGCCGGGTTTGCCGTTGTGCGAAGTCCGATGTAGAGTGTTCCGTCGATGTCTGCTTCAGCTTTTGGCAGGTCGAAACAAATGGTGTCGCACCTGTCCCAGCCGTCTTTAGGCAGGGGCTTGTAGCTGTGCAACAGTGTGCTGTCTGTGCAGGCAGCCAACGACAATGCAAATAGGGAGATAAGAGAAGTGCAACGCATCATTCCGGACGGTTGTCGTTGTTGCGCTGTTTGTTCTTGTGCTTCTTCTTACGCTTCTTTTTGTCAAAGCGGTTGAGGTCTTCTTGCGTAGCGAGGTCAACTGGCCGTTCGGGTTCCCGTCGTCCGCCTTCTTCCAGTGAGACGGGCTTTTCGCCGCGCTTGTTCATCTCGATGATGGCGTTTGCCCGCTCGGCACTGATGGTGGTGAGGTTGGATGCGTTGCGTCGGTCGGTTGAGTATGTGACCTGACCCGAAAGGATGTCCGCTTTGAAGAGGTAGTAGTCGGCATCCTGCGTATAAAGCATCACATCTCTGGGCGGCAGTTTGCGCGAGGCTTCGACGTACTGATCGACCTCATAGTTCATGCAGCACTTCAGCTTTGCGCACTGTCCTGCAAGCTTCTGCGGGTTGAGGCTCAAGTCCTGAAACCGAGCTGCACCTGTTCCGACGCTTTGGAAGTTCTTCATCCAGCCGGCACAGCAAAGCTCGCGTCCGCAAGGACCGAAGCCGCCGATGCGACCTGCTTCCTGACGCGCTCCAATCTGTTTCATCTCAATGCGAACGTGGAAGACGTCGGCAAGCACCTTGATGAGCTGGCGGAAGTCAACGCGGCCGTCGGCAATGTAGTAGAAGATGGCTTTGTTCCCGTCGCCCTGATACTCGACGTCGCCAATCTTCATCTCCAGCCCGAGGTCCTTGGCAATCTGTCGGCTCTGTATCATCGTGCTGTGTTCACGAGCTTTTGCCTCAGCATAGCGCTCCATGTCGTTTTCGCGGGCCAAACGATAGATTTTGCGTATCTCTTCGTTGGGCTTCAAGTTGGCGTGCTTCATCTGCATCGGCACGAGTTTGCCTGTCAGAGAGACAACGCCGATGTCGTGACCGGGATTGGACTCGACAGCTACGATGTCGCCCTTCTTCAGCGGCAGGTTGTCGCAGTTGTGGAAGTATGCCTTTCGTGTGTTCTTGAACTGCACCTCGACGAGGTCCGTCACCTCACTATTGCCGGGGACATCTGCCAGGTAGTCGTATGTGTTGAGTTGGGCGTAGTGCCCTGTATTGGCGCTTTGTGCGGAGAAACCATGCCCGCGTTCGCCGCTTATGTATTGCTTATCCATTCTTGAGTAGTACTATCATTTTCAGTGCGAGGTCAAAGAAAACCATTCGTGCGCTGACGTTCTGTGCGATATCGCGACCGGCGTCGCTCAGTTCGTTCATGATGCCGACGACGTTGTGTTCGTTGATGAACGGAGCGAAGCGTGTGCTGAAGGCTTCTTCCTCGCGACCGAGGTAGTTAATCTGTGGTTTGTGGAAGTTGTATATGTAGTTTTCTCGTAGTTGCTGCTGGAAGTAATCGAGCATTCGTTTCTGCCTTTCGCGTCCGAGTTCTGCAACCGTAAGCGACCACTGCTGCATTTCCTTGATGCGACGGGCATAGCTGTCGCGCATCAGCTGCTTGAAGAGCTCGAAGAACATCTGCTGCTCCGAGTCGTGTTCCATGCGTTTCTGGGCTTCCGTGTAGCTGCCTTGAGCGATGTGTGCCAGCAGGTCTGCATCGTCCTTCTGCATCGAGTGACGTTCTTGCAAAGCCTGACTGATAACCTCTTCCGGCAGGGCTGGCACATTGATGCGCTGCACGCGGCTCTGTATCGTGCCCAAGACGAGGTCTGGCTCTTGGCTGACAAGCAGGAAGTGTGTGCCGACAGGGGGTTCCTCGATGAGTTTCAGGAGCTTGTTGCCCGTCTGTTCGTTCATGCGTTCCGGCAACCAGATGATGACGACCTTTCGTCCGCCTTGACTCGACTTGAGTGCGAGCTTCCTTTGCAGATTGTCGCTCTCCTGCACATAAATCGTTATCTGCTGGTTCTCGGCACCGATGTCCTCGAGCCAGTCCTCGATGTCGAAGTAGGGTGTGCTCATTATTTGGTCGCGCCACTCTTGCACGAAGTCGTCCGAGACGGGCTTGTCGCTGCTCTTTCCTTTATATATTGGAAAGGAAAAATGCAGGTCGGGATGTGTCCAAAGGGAAGACATCTGACAGTCTGAGCATGTGCCGCAAGCACCTTCCTCATTAGGATTCTGGCAAAGGAGCATCTGTGCATAAGCCAAAGCCAAAGGCAGCTTGCCTGCTCCTTTCGGTCCGCAGAACATGATGGCATGCGGCAACTTGTTCTCTTTAAGTAGCCGAATCAGGTGCTGCTTCACCTCTTCCTGTCCTATGATGTCGTTGAACGTCATTTACTTTATTGACCAATGAACCTTGGCCAGTTGCTTTTTGTTTGCAAAGATACAAAGAATTTTTGGATTAGAGATTAAGGATTAGAGATTATTTCGTACCTTTGCACGGAAAAGGAAACAAACAATCGTATGAGAGACTTCAAAGACCTTAAAATAGCGGTTGCAGGCACGGGTTATGTTGGCTTGTCCATTGCAACTTTGCTCAGTCAGCATCATCAGGTAACGGCTGTCGATGTCGTGCCGGAGAAAGTTGAGAAGATAAACAAACGCATCTCGCCTATTCAGGACGAGTACATAGAGAAGTACCTTGCAGAGAAGAAGTTGAACCTGACTGCGACACTAGATGGAGCTGCAGCCTACAAAGATGCCGACTTCGTTGTCATTGCCGCTCCGACCAACTACGACCCTGTTAAGAACTTCTTCGACACGCATCACATCGAGGATGTCATCAACCTTGTCATTAGTGTCAATCCCGATGCGGTGATGGTCATCAAGAGTACCATTCCCGTTGGCTATTGCAGGAGCCTCTACGCGAAGTATGCTTTGAAGTTCCTTTACAAGCCAGAGTTGAAGGGAAAGAAGTTCAATCTGCTCTTCTCGCCTGAGTTCCTTCGCGAGAGCAAAGCGCTCTACGACAACCTTTATCCTTCGAGAATTATCGTCGGCTACCCCAAGATAATCGAGATTAACGACAGTAATTTCACGGAAGAGAATGCCGCCATTACTGCGATAGGCAATCCCGAAGCCAAGACTCATGCAGAGATTTTCGCAAAGCTTCTGCAGGAAGGCGCTGAGAAGGAGAATATCGACACGCTTTTCATGGGCATGAAGGAGGCTGAGGCGGTCAAGCTTTTTGCCAACACATACTTGGCTCTTCGTGTCAGCTACTTTAATGAACTCGACACTTATGCAGAAGTGAAGGGTCTTGACCCGAAGGCCATCATACGAGGTGTCGGCCTTGATCCGCGAATTGGAACGCATTACAACAATCCTTCGTTTGGTTACGGGGGCTATTGTTTGCCGAAGGACACGAAGCAATTGCTTGCCAACTATCAGGATGTGCCGCAACAGATGATGACGGCCATCGTGGAGAGCAACCGCACTCGTAAGGACTATATTGCCGATGCGGTTCTTCGCAAGGCTGGCTATTACAGCGAGAATGCACAATGGAACAGTGATAGCGAGCAACATTGTGTGATTGGCGTTTATCGCCTTACCATGAAGTCTGGAAGCGACAACTTCCGTCAGTCGGCCATCCAAGGCATCATGAAGCGCATCAAAGCAAAGGGTGCAGAAGTGATTGTTTATGAACCAACGCTTCAAGATGGCGAAAGCTTCTTCGGCTCCAAAGTGGTGAACGACCTCGAAAGCTTCAAGAAACAATCTCAGGCAATAGTTGCCAATCGTTACGAAGCCTGCCTTGACGATGTGAAAGACAAGGTCTATACCCGCGACATCTTCAACTGCGATTGACGAACAGGAATTCCTTGTTATAGAATTAGCCACGCCTAGTTGTCAAACTAAGCGTGGCTAATTGTTAAATTCGACGTGTTAAGTTGCCCAACTCGACGTGTTAAGTTTGCAATTATAACGTGTTATCTTTGCCTACTTAACTGCCTGCGTTTTCAAGGTTGACTTATCTTATTGATAAGCAATCTCTTGCGGTTCTGTCGTAGGACCTTCAACTGTGAGGACTCCAGCCTCGTCGATATTGAGCTTGTCCATCAGGACAACGCGCTCGTCGGGGTTGCTGGTCATTCGGCCATGATAGACGCAATAACGGTTTCCATCAGGCATCGTGATGACCATATTGTGTCCTGTTCCCATGACTTTGCCGCCTTTGCTCACGTTTTCCTGCAGAACGGGATTGTTCTCAGCCTTTGTGAAGGGGCCAAGAGGATTGTCGGAAGTTGCGTAACCTACAGCGTAGTATTGTCCGCCATAGTGGTTCGCGCTATACATTATATAATATGTGTCGCCTTCGCGGAACAGATAGCTGCCTTCCGTCCAACGCCGATTCACCTCACCATGCGTGGCGCTTCGGCTCTCCCATTCGCTTTGCTTGTCTGAAAGGGCAGTAGGTGGTTGGAGCAGCAACACAGGTTCTCCGATGACACCGCTGAAGTCAGGCTTCAACTCGACACCATAAACCCAGCTTTCCTCTATTTCCTGGAAACTCCCAGCCTTGCGTAAACTGTCTGCAATCTCACTCTCTACAGCATGTTTATAGCAGCAACGACTGAAGTAGAGGTAGCATTTTCCGTTCTCGTCGTCGAAGTAAACGTTGGCATCAATAATGGGATATTCGGGGTTGAAGACAGGTCTGTCATACAAGTCGACGAAGGGTCCAGCCGGAGAATCGCTGACAGCCACACCAATTTTGAAGTTCTCGCCTTCGTTCGTGGGGTTCTCTCTGTAGTTGGAACTAAAGAAGAGATAGTACTTGCCGCCGCGTTCGTAAACCTCCGGAGCCCAGAAGCAGTCAAGGTTCCACTGCGTAGAGTCGCCGCCTTTATACACTTGTCCGCACGAGTCCCAATCGATGAGGTTGTCGCTCACAAAGGCTTCGAAGCCGTCGCCAAGCGAGGTGCCGTACATGTAGTAGCGTCCATCGCTGGCATGAAGCAGGAAGGGGTCGCCAAACTTCAGCGGGATAGGGTTCGTCACAGTGCTTGTTTTCATCTCGGCCTCCTTGCTCAGATTGCAAGCACAGAAGCATAGGCACAAGAGTGCCACTAAGAGTTTTGCTTTCATAATTAGTGTTTATAGTCTTCGCTGGTTGTTACTGTTTGTGTGTTCTTCGGGTCGCTGTCGGCTTCGCGGAACCAGTCGCTGTACTCGATGTAGTGCTGTGCGTAGGTTTTATTCAGGGCTTGAGCCTGCTCTGGGTCAACCTTCTTGATGAACTTGGCAGGCACTCCGCCCCAAAGTTCACCGTCACCAATCTGTGTGCCAGTCAATACAAGAGCCCCTGCAGCCACGATTGCGCCCTTTCCAACTACGGCATGATCGAGCACAGTCGCACCCATTCCAACCAACGCGCCATCCTTCACTTCGCATCCATGAAGGGTGACGCAATGCCCGATGGTAACGTCGTCGCCAAGGATGCAAGGCGCTTTGCCGTTGAGCGTATGGATGCACGAGTTATCTTGAACGTTCGTTCTGTTTCCTATCTTTACGAAATGTACGTCACCACGAATGACGGCATTGAACCAGACGGTGCAGTCGTCGCCCATTTCGACGTCGCCCACTATCACGGCACCCTCGCTAAAGTAGCAATGTTTGCCAAATCGGGGAGCAGGCATCCCCTTGAGTGTCTTTATGATTGCCATATTGTCTTATTGAACATTGACCATTGAACATTGACCATTGAGCCACTGCCTTTCTTCTTCTTCAAGCAGAGGTGAGAGCTCGTTGTATACTTTCTTATGATATGTATTGAGGTAAGTAATCTCTTCTGGCGTCATCAGTTCCCAAACGACGGGTGTTAAGTCGATTGGGCAAAGCGTGAGTGGTTCGAGACGCAGGAAGCGACCGAACTCCGTTTCGCCAGCCTCGACGATGAGCATGGTGTTCTCAATTCGCACTCCATGCTTGCCTTGTCGATAGATGCCGGGTTCGTTGGTGACCGTCATACCAGCATGAAGTGGGGCTGGTTTCCACGTGTGTCGAATCTGATGAGGACCCTCGTGGACACACAAGTACGAGCCAACTCCGTGGCCGGTGCCGTGTCCGTAGTTGATGCCATGCTGCCACATCGCATAACGTGCAAGGGCATCTATCTGAGTGCCACTTATTCCGTCGGGGAACTTGGTGAGTGCCAAGCGGATATGGCCCTTGAGAACCAAGGTGTAATCGAGTCGTTCCTCATCCGTCAAAGCACCCAGAGCGATGGTTCGCGTAATGTCAGTCGTGCCGTCTTGGTATTGAGCGCCACTGTCCAGAAGCAGCAAACCTTTCGGTTCAAGTACGACATCCGTCTCTGGAGTGGCTTCGTAATGGACAATCGCGCCATGCTGACCGTAAGCCGCAATCGTGTCGAACGAGAGACCTCGATACAGGTATTGTTCTGCCCTCAAAGCCGTCAACTTCTTGTCTATGCTGATTTCCGTCTCCTTTCCTGCTTCTACGGCAGGCTTCAACCAACGCAGAAACTTCACCATCGCCACGCCATCTCGAATCATTGCCCTGCGGAAACCTTCAATCTCAGCATGGTTTTTGATTGATTTCATCGTGGGAATTGGGTTCGAAGCCTTGCTTTCAAAGCTCGGTTTGCCATAGGGAAGAACCTTCACACCTATGCTTTTGAGATAATTTTCTGCGGTTTCATCGAGTTTCTCGCTGTCGATGAAGAGCGTCACATCGTTTTGTGTGAGCTGGACATAGCTGACGAAAACGGGGTTGCAATGTACGTCGGAGCCACGAAGATTGAGCAGCCAGGCAATTTCATCCAGTTGAGAAATGACGAGTCCCTCAGCCTTTTGTTCCCTCAAAGCCTGTCGAATGCGCTCAATCTTGCTTTCAGCTGACTCTCCGGCAAACTCCAAAGGCTGCACTTCGACCTTGTTCTTGGGGATGGGAGGACGGTCGGTCCAAAGCACTTCAGCCGGGTCGAGGCCCGTTCTGAGCTTGATGCCAGCCTTACTGAAAGCGGCTTTCATCTCCTCGATTTCAGCTGAAGTGAAGAGGTCACCATCAATGCCGACAGCATCACCTTCTTTAAGTTGCTGGCAAAGCCATTCGGAAATAGTAGGAGTGCCAGCAAGACCATCTTTCATCAGCGAGAAAGGCGTACCTTCGAGCTGTTGTGCGGCAGCGATGAAATAACGGCTGTCGGTCCAAAGCGCCGCATCGGAAAGTGTCACGACTGCCGTTCCGGCACTTCCGTCGAAACTAGAAATCCACTTCCGCGTCTGCCAATGTTCGGGCACATACTCGCCCTGATGCGGGTCTGTGCTTGGGAAGATGAAAGCGCTTAGCCCGTTCCTCTGCAGGTATTTGCGCAGAGCAGCAACCCTTTCATTGATGATGTTTGCCATATTCTTTATGCCTTATCAGGGACAAAGATACGACTTTTTTCCCATACGAAAGGTCAAAAAACCGAAGAAAACCTCAAAGAGCGTAATAATATATATTATCTATAGAAGAGAATATATAATTAAGTATTTCTTCCTGAAATGTTATTGTGTACTTTTCATGTTGCCGCAAATCTCTTCTGCACGTTTCACCCTGTTCCACACAGTTTGTATCTTCGCATCCATCACTTTAGCGATTTGTGCAGGCTTCATGCCAATCTTCAGCAAGCTGTCAACCTTGTCATAATGATGAAAATCGGAATATGCTTTCAGCATAGCAGCCAAGATGCGTCCGTACCTTGCAGGAGCGTGTTCGTCCTTGATGATACGATAGGCTTCATCGAGATGCGATAGGCATTGCGTCGTGTCGTTAAGGTGCTTGTATGCAGAAGCCGCATCCATCAGATAGCATTCCAGATTCTTTCCCGACTGCTTTGCCAGAGCCACGGACTGCAAAGCCACATTTAGCTCCTCCTCATAGTTGAGCT
>Ga0247609_10000692_pt1 | contig 44498 bp, 53 predicted proteins | sample 172DNAGHGlowgp2_FD_193487 | JGI IMG/M metagenome (GOLD analysis project Ga0247609, IMG submission 193487) | Sheep rumen microbial communities from Palmerston North, Manawatu-Wanganui, New Zealand - 1728 DNA GHGlow gp2 | ecosystem: Host-associated > Mammals > Digestive system > Stomach > Rumen ... | reverse complement strand
CTTTTTATCTCTGGACCCGAGACTCAAAGTCGAAGATGTACTGCAGCATCGACTCCTCTTTTGCAAGGATGTCCGCAACAGATCTCGGCACGTTCACGGGTACGCCTCTCTTAATGAGGAACCTTCTTTCATTCACCCAGACCACCTTGTCTTCCTGGTCCGCTCTCTCTCTCGGGATGCGGATAGAGATGATGTCATCCGGTGACGGAAGCTTTACTTCCTGTTCAAGGTTTTCTTCTACTGCAGCTTTTGCAGTTGCCATAAAGGATCTCCTTTCTTTGAAAAGAGGAAGGGCGAGCTCTTACCCTTCCCCCGTGCGTGATTAGTTCGCCTGAGCGGACTTGGAGAATCTGGGCGAGCAGGATTCTACACGCACCAGATAATCGCCGATCAGGATCTTCGCGGTCTTGATGGCCTTCCAGCCTACGGAAGACCTCTGGTCAAGCGGGTCAGCCGTACCGGCAGAGCCCTTCTGCTTGACAATGGTCTGCAGCCCGCCGCCGGTGATCTCGGTGATACCGTAAGCGCCGTCTGCGAGGAACAGGGAACCGAATACCGCGCCACCCAGGCACTCAGCCGGGTTGATCACGGTGTTGTCCGCGATCTGACCGAAGTCAGTGGACGCGAAGGTGATGGTGGTTGCCGTGTTTGCGGTGACAAGAGCGCACACCCCATTGATGGAGATGTACTTGCCAACCAGGGCGCCGGCAGCGACTGTGCCGCCGTCAAATGCTACAGAGGTGATGGCACCGGTGTAGCCGCTGGCGTTGTTGATAAGCAGCGTATGGCTGTCGGAAGCCAGGTCATACTCAGAGCCTTCCGCGGCATAGATCTTTGCCTCGGTGGACTGCACGAAGCGTACGCCGCCGATCTTGCCGATCTCGCCCTCGTACAGGTTGTCCGGAACCTCGTACTTGTGGGAATCGATCCACTCCGGATCACGCATGATGTCATACGCGACATACGGATGGATGATCGCCACATAGTCACCGTTGATGGTGGGCGCGTTCACGGCGCGAAGCTTTGCCACGATCTGGTTGATCAGGTCAACGGTCAGGACAGAGGTCGAATCAAGGTCGGATCTCATCGTGACGGGCACTTCGTTGTTGCTTGCATCCTTCTTCGGTGCGAAGGAAACATTGGTACCGGACTGCAGCACGTTACGGGTGACCGTATCGAGCGTCAGACCCGCCTGACGGCCCAGGAGCTTGGTAGCTTCGAGGATGGTGTTGTCGAGAGCGGTGAGCTCAAGGACATCGGACTGCGTGATGTAGTCGCCGTACTGAGCTACCGTAGCGGTCATCGCCGTCACGGTCAGGTTGTTGCCGTCCGGAGTCACACCCTCAGTAAGCGGGGTCAGCGCCTTGTTGAGCGGTGCGAACTTACGGAATTCGATAGTCTTGCCGCCTCCCTTCGGGATGGGTCTCTTCTGACCGAACTGGTCATGGACGAGGTTCGCCTGAGCCTCATCGATGAGCGTCATGTCATAGAAGGTCTTCATCTCCGGTGAGAGATCGTTGTACGGAGCCGCAGTTCCGTCATCCGTGGTCACGTTTACGTGGTTTGCAAAAAGCTGAAGGTTCAGCGTAAGCAGTAAATATTTAAGCATTGTCTATCTCCCATAAAATCGTGTGGTGGGAGATCAGATCGCTTTAGAATCGTATCTTCTCTCCCCTCTGGACACGGCGGATGATCTCCTGCCGGTCCTCCTTTGAGAGCTGCGACACATCACTCTTGACTACTGCTGATGCCCTTCCTCCGAGCCCATTCTCCTGGGGTCTCCCCTGTCCTGACATGATCTTGTTCGTGATCTTCTGCTGCACTTGCTGAGCCGTGAACTGCATGGCAGCGGGGATGATCTCATCCTTGTGAAGGACTTCGTACGCGGTCCTCACATCGATATTTGACCGGAGAAGGTCTACAAATCTGGGGTTCTGCAATTCTGCATTAAGGTCAAAGCTGGGGTACACCTGTTTTACGGCGGAAGCCTGGTCCATCCAGCCGGCATAGATCCGGTCGGCCTGTTCACGGACATTCTGCTCTTCCATCTGCCGCTTCAGATCCGCGTTCTCGCGCTCCATCTTACGGATGGCCTTAAGCTGCTCTACGGAGACGCCCTTTTCCATGGCTTCTTCTTCGTAGTAGCTATCGTCCTCTTCGATGGCTTTAGTGAGTGCTTCTGCATCGGAAGCATCGACACCGTATTTCTTTGCGAGAAGCTCCAGTGTGGGAGCGAGTGCGTTGTACCGGTCCACGGTCTCCTTAGAGCTCTTTAAGCGTCTCTGGATCGTGTCCTGCATCCTCTGATCATAGAGGTCCTTATACTCTCCTTTGATCAGTGCCTCGAACCTTGCCTGTCTGTCATCAGCGATTTCCTGCCCAGCGGCGGCCTGTGCACCATCGTCCTGGATGCCGTATCGGACATCGGCGAGAGGGTTTTTAGCGCCCGGATGGGATGTGGCGGGCATCCCGTTTGCAGCCATAGATCCCGTACCAGTGCCGCCATCTCCGCCGGCAGCTCCACCGGCTGTGCCCGCGCCTCCCTCGGCGAAGAGCTGGAGATTGATGGTCGGGAAAAGATATTTCTCGTGCATAAAGCATCCTTTCTGTCCGTAAGGTGGACGATTCCGTATATGGTCATCAGGCAGTCTTGCCTGTTACCAGCTTTTCTTTGATCCGGATGTACTCCGGATAGTTTGCTTCCAGGAGCTCAAAACCGCGCTGGATCATGAGAAAATCACCCGCGGCGAAGTTCCTATAGTTCTCCTTCGGGAAGCAGGAAATGACAGCGTTTCCGTCCTCCAGGGACAGCTCAGAAGTGTCCTCCAGAATACCGGCGTCCATCATGTCCTTGACTCTCTGGGCGATGAGGTATACAAGCGTGGAGATCGATGCACAGACGATGTCTCTGCCTGGGATATCCTCTCTTGCGTGGCCTTTCACCCGTAAAATGATCCCGTCATCCTTTTCGGGGATCTGAAACCGGATATTTACCATCCTGTGGTCCTTTCTCACCGCGGTGCGGTGGAATCTGCTACCCTCTGACGGGCATTCCGTGTGATGGATGACTCTTTGCTGTCAGCGGAGAGCTCCGGTCTTCCGGTCGAACCGGACCCGGGCCGTGCCTGATTCTGGAGCCCGAACTGCTGAGCTAAGCTGTCTGTCACAGCGGTATCGCCGTGTGCCTGGTCTACCATGCCGCCGAGCTGCATCATCTGACTCTGCATCTGCTGCATCATCATGTACATGCCGCCATTCTGCGAAATCCTCTGCATGACAGCGTCCTTATGGTCAAAGTCCATCATGTCAAGGCAAGCAAGCGCCTGGTCAGCCATCATCGGATTAAAGAAGCCGGCGGAATAGAACTGAAGCGCCAACTCGTTCTGCGACATCCTCGAATACGGGCTTTCCTTTTCCGAGGCGACCTCGATGTCAAAGAGCGGGATACGGAGTCCCATGTCAAGGCCAAAGTCCATGCCCTGGGCCTGTGGGACGATGCCCGCATTACTGTACTGCACGAACTTCGCGACACCGTTCATGCCGATGATACGGAAGCACCGCGGGAGATCGTAGAACTGCCTGATCAGCTCGATCACCATGAGACAGATCCGTCTGAAGGCTCTGTAAGCACTCTTGTTGCTGTCCCTACTGAGCTTGCTGCCGGCCTCCTGCATGGCTGCGATGGCAGACGATGCGGTTACACCGGACGATGTGCCCCCGTTAGAGACATCACGGTTACCGGTGGTCTCCTTCAACTCATCGATCTTGTTGTTGATGACCTGTACATAGATGTCATTTAGGGGCTTGCCATTGATCGGAAGGATGCTGTCCTGACCGAGGTTGCCGTCCACATGGACAAAGTCCTTGGTCATGTCTGCATATTCCTGCTCATTCACAGAGCCGTCAGACCGAATAAAGTGACGAGGCCGAGCATTACTCAGCATGTTCTGCATGATCGCCTGGTTGCCGCGGTCGATGTACTCCTGAGCGGACTTGCCCACATCGATGTATCCAAAGCCCGCCGGCGTCCCTTCAACGCGGAAAAGCGGGTCAAAGACAAAAGGATACAGGCCATGGTCATAGAATCCCCGGTCAGCCATCTGCGGGTCATTTTCCGAGGCAAATAAGACCTCATCATTGACATACTTCACGTAGTGCAGGACCGTCTTTCCCTGACTGTTCCGCTTTTTGTAGTACCAGTCCACAACCACGGACTTCTCAGTGGTATCCACGGTATCGTCATAGACATACTTGGCGATGTCGATTGTGGCTGTACTCAGCTTCCCCTGTAGCTGCGGGTACTGACCGAGGAGCTGTTCATTATCAACAAGTTCCACGTGAAACAGATTCCTCGATTCCTGGATATCCGTGATCCCAGGCTCCCAGAAGAGATTGATGATATCCACCTTCTCGATGGCGATGTCACCGAGGCCGTTGAGCTTGGAAGAGTCCCAGAAGACACCATATACACCGGTGCCTGATTTCAGCTTGTACAGCCAGACTTCATCGTAGGTTTCCTCGAAATCATTCTGATCGAGGATGACCGGGATGACGGATGAAAGCATCTCAGCCTGTCCCTTATCCCCTTCCTCCCTGGGGAGGACATTTGGGTGCGGGAAGTTGTCCATGGCATCTGCATGCTTATTGGCAATGCAGTTAAAGAGCCAGCCTGACACCGGCTGCACCATGTTCTTGTCTTTCCGCATGGTCTCCCAGTGGCGAAGCTTGTACCATTCCTCGTTGTTGATGATCCTCTGCTCCAGGTTGTACTTCCCTTCCTTGTACTTCTGAAGGATCTGGGTGGCCTTCTGGATGGCCTCTTTGCCGATGGGTGATGCCAAAGCCCGAAAACCGTCAATGGCAGCGGGACCCTGAGCTCCGCCGCCTGTCATCATCATTCCATTTATCGCATCGTCAAGAGTGGGCTGCGGGGATGACTGCCGTAAGAGCATCTGCTCTGCATTTGTAGGCTGTCTTCCCGCACCATGGAAGCCGGTCTGTCCCTGGGGCTCAGTCTGCATGGGTGAACCCGCCATGGGTGTCTCAGGCGTCCTGCTCTCCTCAGGGATCTCCGGTACCACTCTCTCATTCTGCTGTCCTGTCCTTGCCTGACTTCTTTCCTCGTCAGGTCTCCTTCTCGTATCCGCCACTTAAAACCTCCATTCGGCTCATGCGCGGTCTCGCTATGATATCTTCCTTCGGGATGTCCAGATACATCGCCTGAGGGCTCTCATTGTATTTGTCAGGTGCCGGTGCCATGCGCGGTGCAATAGGCCGGCTCATACAGAAATATCTGACCTCATCTGCTACGTGATCCTCTCCGTCACTGTCCAGATCCTCGGGCTTATGCTCGTCATACATGAGGAGCGGCATGGTCCTGATGAAGGCCCGACAATTCTTGAAAACATACATCATCGGGTAACCATTTTCATCGAAGGTCAGCCTGTAGTGCACCTGTAACCATCCCGGGAGCCGCTTGTGGTCCCCAGGGGTAAAGAGCACTCCATGCTTACCGGCTACATCCGCGATAGACTCACCGGTCTCAGCGTCCCAGATGGCAGGATCTGCTATGCCGGTGATCTTTTTCCCCTTAAGCCACCTGTGTTCTGTCTCGATCTGGTGGATCTCCGTAAAGACCCTGTCAGGCGTCCACTTGACGCCCTCATTGGGGGTCTGGGTGCAGCCATATAGCTCCAAGATTCTGTAGGCCACGCCGTCATGATCGATGGCCCACCATCCGCAGCTAAAAGGCTTGGCATAGCCCCAGTCGAAGGACCTGTAGATCTTCCAGGAATCAGGGACCTCGAAGGGCTCGATCACGTGGGTAAAGGTCCTGTCGATGTAGTGCTCGGGCCGGTCAGCGAATTCCTCGAAAAATTGCCCTTCATACACATCCCAGGAGCCGTAGAGCCATGCGTCACGGAGCTTCGGCGGGAGGGCTTCAAGCTGCCTGATGTAGTCAGGCTGGGCCTCCATTAAGGCTTTGTTGTCTGTCACGAGGCTCTGGATGAACTCATAGTCCTCCGGATGCTCCCCTTCCTGGAAGTTCCGGTCGATGAACAGGCGCTTTATGTACTGATGCCCCTGTCCGCCGGGGTTCGCGGTGAAGTATGTACGCTTCGGAAAATCATTGGCACCACGCATACAGGCTGTGATGGCCTTCATTTGGTATTCGCTGAGCTGTGTGGCCTCATCCAGGAAGATGATGTCATACTCCACACCTTGCATCCGGTCAAGGTCAGCGTCCTTCGCGCAGTACTGGAACTGGATGACAGAACCATTGTTGAAGCTAAAAATCTTGTCCTTATCGTTGTACCGTGCGATACCCTGGAGCTCACCCCGCAAGATCCTTATGTGGTTGTTGATAAGCTCCGGATAGGTCCTACGCACAATGAGTATCCGGATACCCTCATACCGGAGGGCAAGAAGCTTGGCCTTGGTCCGGACAGACCAGCTCTTGCCACCCCCTCTGGCTCCTCCGAAGCAGACATACTTTTTTGAAGCCAGGAGGAAGAGCTTCTGTTTGTCTGATGGGGGAGAGATACAGAGCGTTTTCACGGATCACCTCCTTCCCCTGAGGTTTATCTGGCGCCGTTATGACGGCCTTGCCGTGATTTTCTCGGGTTCGGTTTCAGTGGCGGGAGCCCAGACCACATCTCCGATCTCAGTGGACCCGAATTCAATCTTTTCGTAATCGGGTCCTGTAACGGCAGTGAGTTCATCAATCGCAACTCCTTTGTAAATGTCCAGCTCAGCAGTTTCGCCGTCTTCGCGGCGCATGAAGTAGACCAGCATGCTTACCGGCACTTTATTTTTGATCCGGTTCTTTGCAAGCTTGTAGCTGCCCTTGAGCAATGTAAACTTGGGCAGTTCCTTAGGGGAAGCTGGAGCGTCACATCTGATCACCACATCATACGAAGCGAAAGGATCGCCGATGATGCCTTCCGGGAGCTCCATGCCGGCGATGTAGCGCTTGATCTGCTCGTAAACATCGTCCGCCACGGTGTATTCCTTCCCGGGCTCGAATTCATAATCCTTGTAATTGATCGTCACCTTAAAGGGTTTGAAGCCCTGAGGGATAGTAACAGTCTGCATAAGTCACCTCTCAATATTTCCCGTACTCATACGGGGTGATATCCACATGCGGCAGAGCCTTGGGTTCAGCCGCGATATACTTTTCCACCTGGTCCGCCACATCATCCGCGAGCTCGTATGTCTCCCCGCCGCGGAAGACGAGCTTCCTTCCGTTGATCTCAACCACAAACCTCGTGTGGTCCGTAGGTATCGTCACTGTCTTCATGGGCGCCTCCGGTTAGCCTGGTTTAGTCCGGGATGTACATCGTCGGGTATTCGTCATCCCCGGATGCACTATAATAATCTTGACCAGTAGCTTTATTAAATTCAAATTGATACGAACCATTGCTAAAAATATCTACTCTACACAAGGTGTATAATTCATAATGGGTTTCGTCGACATTTTTTATTATTACAAAAATACCGGAGTCGATCGCGTCACTGATCTCCTTCGCCTTCTTGTCGAGGACATAGTTAGATATCGACTCGTCGTATGACGGCGTCACGACCATGATGCCACCGCTTCCGCCACCGGAGGCTTCCGCCCACTTGGCACCGGTCTCGTCCTCGTTCACTGTCAGCACCTTGCCGGCATCATCCGGGCCAAACTCCAAGGAAAAGACCTGTCTCTGGTCCTTGGCTTTGTACACATTGGCAGCGCCCATCTCGATGATGGCAGCCACCTCATCGGGTACTTCCACGGTCTGGCCCGCGGGGTACTCGTAAGTAACATTATTCACAGTGATCTTGCAAGGATTCCACCCTTCGGGGATCGTTACTTCTCTCATTTTCCACACACTCCTTATACGCTGTAGTCTTTGAGGTCATCGGATATGATGACCTTGATATCACGGGACTCTTCCTCGGTCCGCGCTTCTTTCCTGAGCTTCTCGATCCTGGCGAGCTGCTCCTCTGCATCGCTCCTCATCTTGTCAGGTCTCAGCTCCTTGAGATCCCTGAGGGCAGCAGTTATTTGCCTCGTACTCTGGGCATCGTGGATGTAGGTCCCGTCCTCTATGCCCTCTCTGATCTTGGACGCAATCAGCTCCGCGATGTCGGATAAATCTACCGCCTTTTTCGCTTCCTGACTTGCGATCTGATCAACCATTTTTGCAGTACTTTCACTGTACTTTTGTTTCCGCAGGTCTGCCCACTTTTCTGACACAGCCTTCTTCGTCAGGGTGTTGAGCGAAACACCGTGTTTCTTAGCGAGCTTGCGGTAGCTCGTTCCGCCGCGGATGTACTCTGCCTTGATCTTTTTCCAATCCGCAGCCATATGTACCTCCGTTTGTGGGTATCGTATCAGGCTGCCGATCCTAAAAAAACCCCCCCTAAATGTGAGGATTTGCGCCATTTTCTGACGGTTTTGCAGTTTTTCAAAAAAATTTTCAAAAAGTGCTTGACATGCCACTCAATGGGTGGTATAGTAAGGGCAGATCAAACAAAGCGGCGCCGGCAAACAGACGCAGAAAGGAAAATGAAAATGAAGGCACAGTTCGAGATGGGTGAAGGCAGACAGCTCAATGGAGCGGTAAATTATATCTGGTATCGCGAGGATGGATACTCTCTCTATGCAGAGATCAAGGTCCCGGAAGGGGCAAGCGAGGACTACGGATACCTGACACTGAAGCAGGCGATCCAGAAGGCCCTTGAAGAAAAGGGTGTCACCACGGAGATCGAGTGGTGGTACGATGGGCAGGAGCAGTTCCTGGCCCCGGACGCTACGGCAGACGGAGATGTCTACTGCGAAGTCGAGACTCCCTGGTACGCTGTACAGAGGGAAACCACTGATGAATGGGACGATGGTTCTTACAACCTGGATGAGGCCATCGCAAGAGCTAACGAGCTCGGTGCGGACATCATCGCAGTGATCGATGTTGACGGAAGCGTTTGTATTAACGAGCTTCACAGAGGCGAGGACTTCTAAGATGGGCATAAGAGAGCTTAGATCGATGACCGGATTGTCACAACAGGAATTCGCGGAAATGTTCCACATCCCGAAGAGGACAATCGAAAACTGGGAGTCCACAGGACCAGCTCATAGAGAGCCACCAAAATATCTGTTAGAGCTGATCGAGTATAAGATAAAAACCGAGAACAATCTGAAGTAAGTTAAAAGGTCTGGATGGTTTAAATTCTGTCCAGACCTTTTAATATATAAATATATATTTATCCACAATCACAGCATAGAGTATTACAGGATATATCATATCTCCTCTATCTGTATACCATACACATGTAGTAACAACTTTCTCTTTATGACAAAGAGATTATAAGCATTCCCCCCTGTATATCCTTTAACATCCTCTACATGTATCTTTCCGGACTTATCCTTGTACACAAAGTCAGCTTTATATGAGCACTCCCTCTCTATAAGCTTACCATGCTCATCTGACTGCTTTGGTATCAGGACATACTTAACCTGGCGCTGTAGCTCTGATATCTCACCGGCCTTAAGCATGTCCCTGAGCTGTAGGTACCTTGTGTACTCCTTCACGCTGTCAAAGTACTGCCCACGCCATGAGACTTTCCGAGCGCCGTACTTACTGCTCCTGTTGATCTTAGAATTCCCGTAATATCCCCCATTAAACACCTTATCACCTCACTGGCTGTATACCGTAGCTGCCCACTGTAGGACAAGCTGTACATAAGCTGCGTCATATGGGCCATAATCTGACTGCTTATGGCGTGAGATCGCAACCTCTATCGAGCACCCTGAGCTGAGCCTCCGTGCCGTCTGATTGACATAGACATTTATCTGTGCATGCCAATCGAAGATATCCACAAGAGGCTGACCTACCTCAGCGCAGGAGGATGCCCAAAAGCGCTGTCTGTACTGTAAGATCCCCATGTCCAGGCCGTCAGGGGACACCGCACCGGTGTTCCAGCGGCTCTCAGTGTAGATCTGTCCGACTGCAATAGGCATCCACCATCCTATGCCGGCCTGAGTGAGTGTCTGCTCCAGGTAGGTGGTGATCTCTACCGGACAGGCCATGCCGCACACATACCAGGTCTTTACTGCCGGTGGTGCTGTAGTCTCAGGAGGAGCTGCTGTAGTAGTCTCTGGAGCTGCTGTAGTAGTCTCCTGGGCCACTGTTTCCTGCATCACAGGCTCTGTCTTGGGCGGGATCACCGTCTCTTTCTCGGTCTCTTCCTCTGCCGTCTGGAGCTTTATCTTTGTCACAGGCTTCACGGCGGACTTTCCGCGCACCCTGTTTCCGGTACTCAGCGTTTGAATTTGCGGCAATTCCACCCAGATAGCGCTTCTTTCGATTGTTTCCTCGTCCGAGCTTTCAGAAGGCTCAAATCTGGCCTTTTCCGATGCCGTCACCAAAATCAGTGATATCACCAGGATGATGCATACCACCATCAGGGCATACATTACGATCCGGAGCCGTCTGATCTCTCTCTCATCATGTGTCATCTGTCATCTCCTCAAGCATCCTCTCGATCTTACAGTCAGCGTATCTGCAGCGGCAGTAGGACTCTTTGTATTCCCTCGCTGTGATCTTGCTCGAGAAGGCGAGGTGGATGACCGACTCATCCACTACGCCGTCACAGTAGATCACCTGAGGGTCCTCATGCCTGTAGTAAGGGCAGATCGCTCTTTTGCTGAGCATATGCTTTGCCATCGTCTCCTTTCCCCCATAGTCTTAATCGATCCCCGCCATCACGGTCTCTTGTACCATCTGCATCAGGCTGATGCCGGTCCGTCTCTCTACGAGCTCAGCCATGGACTCTTTTGTCCCGTCCGGGTCCTTATCATTGATGTGATGCCACTGGTGCTGGATCTCGGCGATGAGCTTCTCCACGGACTCCCGCTTCCAGCGGTGTTTCTCCACGAGACAGAGGGCCATGATCCCGTAAATAAAGATCAGGTCATGCTCCATAACAACCTTTGCCATCGATCCCCTAAGACCGGAGTCTACGCCTTTGCGGTAGCCGGCCTCATATCCTCTAACGTACATCGGGTGCAGCGCCATCTCTGTCCTCCTCATCTTCCTGTAAAATGCACCAGGTTACCGCATCGTCTATGCTGTCCCTCAGGTCCAGGATCGCGTCCCGGACCATAAAAACCGCGATCATCACTGTCGCAAGTAGGATGATCATAACCAGCTCAACCGCGCTCATCTCCCTCTCCTTTCCACGGCTCTGGTAGGGGCATCCACGCTTTTATATCATCAATCCAATCCCACCCCGAATCCAATGAATAGCCGTCATTGATGTAACACACATCCTGATAAACATATCCGCGAGAAGTTGTTACTAAGATAGACTGACCGTCATCGGGCATTTCGCAATCAAAAACCGCCACAATGTCGTTGCTAAATCCGTATTTCTCACGATCTTCATCCGTGCAATCATGCCACTTAATTGGAATCCACCGCTTTGCATCTGCCATTCCCTCAATATAGCCAGTCTCATAGGCGTATGCTTCGCCGGGTGTTGACCATCTACTCATCGTCCTCTCCTTTCCACTCATCCATCTCTCTTGCGTGTAATATTTCGAAATACTCAGACCAAATATCCTCAATATACGCCTGAAGTTCTCCAAATGAAATACTTTCCTCATTATCGGGAGAAAACCCATATTTTGATTTCATACGACTTACAATATACGCCCATGTAATCGAATAATCAAAAGTCATTCTTCTCCTTTCCACGACTCCGGTAGCGGCATCCATGCCAGTACATCGTCAATCCGCTCAAAATCTGATTTGCCAACATTGCCGTCCCACCATATCCTCTCCGGTTTAAGACCCATCAGATCGGAAAAGTTAATGATATACACTCTATTCCACATAGCACCACACGCATTTAACCCTCTTGTTACAAGGTATCTACCGTTTTTTTCTGGCAACCTTTCACTGCATGGAATCCACTGCTGTTCTGGCTGTTTGAGGGTCTCGATTGCAACATCCAATGCGTACACCGCATCACTAATCGGGCATCCATGTTGGTCGACCATCGCATCCCGGAATGGCTGTAAAATCTCAATCGCTTCAGTTTTCGTCATCATTCCCTCCTTCCGTCAGCCTCACTCCGCAGTTCGGGCAGAAGTTGTCTTCTCCTCCTTCTGCTATCCGCCATTGGCAATCGCATGATAGGCAAATAGCTTTTTGTCCACGTATCTCGCTAAAATAAGGCATATATGCGATTCTTCCCGTCTTCCGTTCCGGCTGTGCGGATGGCACTTTCTTCAACCTTGTCTGTATTCTCAAAATCATATCTTCATCAAGGTATCCATACCATCTTGCTATTTCATTAATCGCATCTTGTCTGCGGATTGAATCATCCATCCCAATTCACCTTCCTTCCACATTCAGAGCAGTATTTCACTTCACCCTTCTTTCCAAGATGCCACCCACATTCGCACCAATAATCTGACAAATACTTGTAATTTCTGTGCGGGATTACTTCTTCCGACTGTGCGGATGGCACCTTAAGCAATCTCTGTCCAGCCCATGTATTTATACCTACTGCATCAATCGCCGCCTGTCTGCTGATTGTGTCACTCATCTGCTCTCCTCCAATCTATGATGGTAAAGCACTTACGGCATACCGTGTCCCGTGTAAAACTACTACTTCCCGCTCCACTCCTGACTCTCGCTCCGCAAACTCCGCACCGTCTCTGGGTGTTCTTTCCCGTGGGCTTAATCGGGATTGCTCTCCTCATGATTTGTTCACAGAGATTCTTTGCCCATTCATCGACATCAATAGCGGTCTTGATGTGGTCAATACATGATTGTATCCGTCTTATTTCTTCATTCATAACTCGCCATCCTGTTCCATGCGTCGGCGGCTTCTGTGGCAGTATCAAACAGGATGCCTCCCATCGGCTCGTTATCGGTGCAGAGAATACACGTTCCCCACCCTTCATGTGCAATGGCATAAGACAATCCACTCCACGGGTCTTGTTCATAGTCGCACCCAATCTCGCCATGATAGTTTCCTTCGTCATCACATACGCTTATAGTCACGGCATCTTTTCTCCCACAAAACGGGCATCGTTTAAGGTCATCCATCACAAACCACACACCTTTCTGTATCGGCATCTGTTCCCCCGGAACACAGCCCCCTCAAAAATAAAATCGTGGTTTATGCACTCAGGGCAAAAAAACCTATGCCTTTTGCACTCCCTGTAGAATTGGATTTTTCCTATGAGTTTTTTAATCGCCTTAACCATCGCTCTCTCCTTTCGCTTCTTTCCTCATCAATCCAATAATCCTGTCTACAGCCTCACATTCTGTCTCACAATCCAATTCGGGAGTTGGGCAGTGATAAAACGGACAGCACGGTGCTTTCCTCCCGGCATTAAAACAAATTTGGCTATCACAATCAATGCACGGAATCTTTAGAGGGCATTCCCCAAGATGTACCACCATCACTCTCTCCATTCTCCGTCCTTACAGAAGAAGTCATTTGCTACCCATCCACCAATGAAATTATTTAGGCAGTACACCATGCCCGGCTCTTCGTATGTATGATGCTTGCAATCCTTGCACCTGACGATTTCCTCACCAATCAGACCGATTGATCCATCCAGTAAATCCGCAATCGTCTGCTCACTCGTCACTACTTCTCCGCTCCGCTCGTCCGTATATCGGACATATCTCGGCTTGTCTATATCAACGTATCGGGGCATTGCCCACCTCCTTTTCCATGCCAAAAGTCACCCAGATTCTGTGTGCTGATGCAATCGCGGTATCCAGGTTCTGCCTCACATCGCTTAAGGCCCCTGGTAAACCTTCACCAAAAGCATGGTCTTCTGTCGGTATGCTGCCGCCGCATACCACACGCTCGAGATCCGCGAGTAGTTCCTTGATTTTTGCTGCGGCATCACTAAGCTTTGCATACTCACCGTAGACCGTCTGGGGCTCCGTTGCACATGCCGTAGCCGTAGACTCAATTCCTGTTGATCCGTAATTCATCCTTACTCCTCCCCGTCCTTTATGACTCTGTTTTCGAACTTCTTATAGGCGTCCAGGTACCACTCCTGCTTGTCCCCGTTGTAGGTGAGCTCGTAGTACATGCCGTCATATAAGTCTGTGCTCAGCAGATACTTCCAGTTCTGCAGGACCTTTGCCTTCCAGACGATGTACACCCCAAAGTACGGATTGCCATCAGTCTTATCCAGGTGCTCCCTGACATACTCGCCCACGATCTTCATTGCCTTGTAATCCATCTCGTCCTCCTCTCACTCTCCATATTTCAACCTGTTTCGTATTTCCGTTGGCGGCGGCGAGAAGTAGTTTGGCTTAGATCGTCCCTTTTGGATCTCCTTCTCCCACCGTGCGTCATAGGCTGCCTGTGATTCGAACCACCACGGGTACTTCTGTCTGCCTATCGCGCACCCGCATGCCCGGAAGTAGTCGCGCCCTGTCGGGTAGGTCTTCAAGATGTAGCCCCTGTCATGGCAGTACTGGCATTCTTCTTTCGGGGCCTCTTTCGACATCTTCTGGTTCCGAGCTTCTCTCTCTATCCGTGTTTCTATGACTTGCATGGTCACCGGAAGGTCATCGTTCCCGTACTCTATGAGCGCAACAACCGCGCTTTTGCAGATCTCATAAGGGTACTGATTGCAAAAGTTGAAGAACCGCTCTGCCAGGTCGGGCTGATCGAGCCATGCTGCACGATACGAACTCTGTATGATGCTCTTAAGCCTTGTAAATTCGCTGCTTGTCACCGTTCGCCTTCCTTTCCCACTCCTCGACCATTTTTAAATACGCATCATCTTTGGTCTCGGTTTCATTCGCGTAGTTACCTTCAAGCACCTTCGAGAAGTTGCTCTGTTTGACAAACCAGTCAAAAGTGATTTTCCATCCCCGGTCATTTTTTCCCTGGAGGAATTCCGATGCCTTCACCATATCGATGGCTTTGCTGTACCCGTCCATGCCATGCTTCTGAAGGATCTCGGTCAGGAGCATGTATCTTTGACCAGCTATATCCAGGACCGGCTTTATCCCGTACTCCTGTAAGCCGTTCCACATGTCCATACACTGGGTCATCTCAGCAGGATAGGCCGGCTTTACAGGCTCAGGATTTCTCCGGATAGGAGGGGGGAGGGGTTCCTCGCGCGCGGGCGCGTAATATATCTCCCTCTCCTTCTTCTCTTCTTCTATCTCTATCTCTATCTCTTTATCTATATCTTTATCTACCGAGCTAACATTAGCTTTACTGTTAGTTTTACGGTTAACCTTACCGTTAGTTTTGTCGGCGATTTCGGCCTGTTTTCTGCGGTACTGCTGCATGTATGTCCGCATATACTCCTTCTTGGATTCGAGCTGATCGAGGTTCTGATGCTTCCCCCAGTTTGGTATGGTGATTACATCGTCTACGATCTCGATCATGCCGAACTGCTCAAAGGTCTTTAGCGCCAAAGAGACTGTAGATTCTTTTCTCCGGAAGATTGTGGCAAGCATCTTGTCCGTATAGGCCATCTTGTCATTCAGAACAAAAACGCCGCTGTTGTTCATCTTCCCGGCAAGGCACAAGAGCTTGAACCAAATCACGATTATTGAATCCGCTTCCGGTAAACTTTCAATCAGCAGAATCTTCTCGTCATCAAAGATGTCTGTTGTAATCTTTATCCATCTGATGTCAGCCATCTTTCTCCCTCATCTCTCGCCTCACGCAAACGGCAGTCCGTCATCTGCCACATCATCCGGTATCGGCATAAAGTCATCCATAGATGACTGTGTGTATGACGGCTCCGGTCTCTGTGCAGGAGCCGCTGCCGGCGCTTCCTGCTGTGCAGCTCTTGACTCGACAAATTCATGATGTTCTACCACCACATCGGTGGTGTAGACCTTCTGTCCGTCCCTGTTCGTGTAGCTCCCCGTCTGGATGCGGCCCTCGACAAGGATCTTCATGCCCTTCCGGAGGTACTTTTCCGCGAACTCGCCGTTCCTTCCGAAGGCCACGCAGGAAATAAAGTCAGCTTCCTGCGTTCCGTCCTCACGGCGGACCCTCCGATCCACCGCGAGGTTATACCGTGCTATAGATGTCTGAGTGGCTCCGGACGAGTACCGGACATCCGGGTCCTTCGTCAGGCGCCCGCATAAGATCACCTTATTCATCAGCTCCTCCTTCCTCAGTCACGAGGCTGTACTCTGAGAAGTGAACCGGCTCCCCGAAGCGGTTGACGCCGTCCACGATCTTTCCCTTGATGAGATGCCCCTGGGAGCGCAGATCAGCGATCCGCGCAGCCAGTCTCATGCATCCCAGGTCCATCATCGCTTCCAGGGGATTGATGGAGCCGAACCGCTCCATGTAGTCAAGAATCAGCGCGGTCTGTGTCGGTTTCGGCATTCTCGCTCACCTCCTGTGCTTCTGATTCGATGAGCTCTGCTTCATTCGGAACAAGATACATGTCATCGCTGAGCTCTGTCTTGATGGTTTCATCCTGGGCTACGGCCTTCACGAATTCAGACTTAAGTGGTGCATACTTAAGGACTCTCTTCAGTACCGTCTTCTTCGCCATCTCTTCAAAGGATGTAGTCCACGGTGAGAAGCTGGAATTGTAGCTCTGCGAGTACTTTTTCGCGTGAGCCCTGATATCGTCCATGCTCATGACATCAAAGCCATATCCGCCGTTTTTTGTCTTGAAAAGGGCATATACCTTAATCGGTTCGCCTCTGTCATGATCTGCAGGAACATGTACGAGCTTCGGTTCCAGGCCGAACTGACACTCAAAGGTATCGTTTGCGTACACTACTTGAGCCTGTACGATTTCTACTTCACCAGATCTGTATGCAAGATCTATCAATCCCTTATATCCCAATTCGAAGACAGCCTCGTCTACTCCCTTGTTCTTTCTGGGAATGAGGTACGCCTGACCGAGCGGGGTGTTGGGCTCAAGGCCGAGCTGTGCTGCAGACATCATGGCGCCCAGGAAGCTCTTCGGGGTGCATGCAGCGAGCTTCGGATTGACCGAGAGCGCCGACAGAGTCATGCGGGTAAATCTCTCCGGGGTGATGACGCTCGGAAGCGCCTTCTTGATTTCCGGTGCCAGGGCCTTGATATAATCCTGCATCGTCTTGCCGGTATTCTTTGCCGGTGCTGTAATAGGGGTTGCCATAGGTTACTTTTCCTCCTTTTCTTCTTTTGCTTCTTCCTCTTCTGCCAAGACCCTCAGGTAGCACCTGTGCAGCGCATATGCCAGGGCCTGACTGACGCCCTTCGCGTCCGGGGTCCGGATAGATCCGCATGCGATTGCAAGCAGCGTTTTCGCTTCCTCAAACTCGTCATACATGGCTACGGACAGCGCGTCTTCCTGTGACCGGATCTCCAGCTCGTAGGTATGACCGTCTACTTTGATCGGAACCTTTCCTTCTGAAAATCTTGAATGAGTGATCATGACTTCTTCCCTCCTGCGACCTTAAAGACTCTGTACTGCGTCTCGCTGTAGTAGGCGTCCGGATTGATCTCCTTATGCTCCTCAAAGAGCTGCTTACTGTTCAGCGTCTTCCGGATCTGGTTCCCGTAAGAGATCTTGTAAGGACCGGCTACACCCTTTGAGGCCTCCTTCATTGCCTCTTTGATCACGTTGGCCTTCTCATCGGCAAGCTTCGTCAGGTCCTTGATCTGGTCCTTGAGGGCCAGGTACTGCTCGACTTCTGATTCATATGCCCAGAGGTCTGCGGTAGAGCCATCGGAATTGGGATACAGGGTAGCCAGGGTCTCTGTTGTGCTATCAGATCCATCTACCGGAGGCGCCGTATCTGAGAGCACGTGGCTCCAGAAATCCTTCTCCAGCGCCATCAGCGCATCGATCTGCTCCTGATCCCGGTCCAGCTCGAAGATGAAGAAGTCCCGGTTCTCGACAAGCACTGCGAGGTAGGCCTTCTGCAAGCCGCTCACTGCCAGGTAGTGCAGCACCTGTGAGTAGTAGATGTCCGGGAACTCAGCCCCGCCCACCTGTTTCTTGACGGTCAGTGACTGTGTGGTCTTGCACTCGAGGAAGGCCTTCTCGCCTACGATGGTCCGGTCCAGGTTCGCACAGGCGAAAGGGTACTCGTCATTCACCAGCGTCCTGTTCTTTCTCCGGACTTTCTTCCCTGTTCTGGCTTCGAATTCGGTGGCTACAAACTCCTCAAGGTAGCTGCCCACACGCATGATCAGCTTCTCCTCTGTCGGCGGGATTTTGCCGGTTTTTTGAGCCCACAGCTCGTACTGGCTCATCCAGGGATTCTTTCCTGTCACTGCACCGGCGTCCGAACCACCGATGTACTGGCTGCGGATCTTTAACCATTCGTCATGGTCCGCATACTTAAGTTCAGCGATCATACTCACCTCCGAACAGGTCAGGTGTCGCAGACTCGCGGGGCTTCTTCTGCTCGGGCTCGTCCTCGAAAAGGATCTCTTCCATGTCACTTGCGAAAGTCATACCGGTCATCGGAATGAGGAACGTAGCAATGCCTCCTACTTTTTGGAGCTTTTCAGACCCAGCCAATTTTTGCACCGTCTTGGCAACAGCCTCCCTGTACTGCTCTCTGGTGATAGTGATTACTTCTTTCATTTTTTCCTCCTTTGTTTTTTCACTCCCAGTCCTCTGGGAACATTTCATAGTCTTCTGCCATCTGGGCCACCCACTCGTCCGAGACCATGTCCATCCGGATATCGTGCAGATGCACCAGGTATCCGTAGATCAGGATCGTGACGATGATGATGGTGGCGATGATGATGTTCGTTTTCATTTGTGGTCTCCTTTGCTGATGGTTTGCTTTTTGTAAACCTTTTAAGCAAAAAAAATAGAATCTCTTTCTATCCTGGTCATTTTCAAGACCTTCGACACCGCGAGTGCCTCGTCTACCTTCCACTCTACTACGCCGTTGGTCTTCTTAACAAAATTGCCATAGGCCATTCCGATCTGACCGGCGATGTATCTTTTCTTCAAGCCACTACTCCGGACAGACTCGGCGAACTTCTCCTTGCTAAACATCCTAACCTCCTTCCCTTTTTTACTGCACTCTGCATCTTTCCGGGCTTGTGACCGGCTTCGGCTGCATTACAGTGACGGTCTGACCACCTACCGACAGGGTTTAAAATTAGTAATCAATGATTTTTACCATGTATGGCGCAACTGCTGTTGTTTTTGAAGTATATGATTCGTGGTAATACGTTGGCATGTCTATTAACAAACTGCCGTTATAATCAACATCAACCACTTTGTAATTTTTACCCCTGAAATTCACTTTCTTGCCAATCCATTTCTCTTTCAGGTTTTCGATAAAATCTTTGTACATCGTGTTCTCCTTTCCTCTTTAGGCCGTGTATGCAGATAAAGCTTCGATGATAGCTGCTTTTGCGCTCTCTGAGTAAGTGACATTGATGTTTGCGTACCGGTTGGGACATGTTGTACGATAGATATCGGTGATCACCCAGGCACCATGCAGGAACTCCGCGCTGAAGTGGGTGCTTTCCGGGGTGTACTTGTATGCGTTCGGGAATTTTTCAGCACCGGTGTAAACAACCTTGGTCTGCTCGAGGGCTTTCTTGGTAGGGACCTTCTGCTGGACATCTGCCAGGATCTCACGGATTCTCTTCGCTGTGATCGTTCTCGCCGTTGCGCGGCCTTCAACTTCCTTGATCATCTCATCGAGCTGCTCGTCTGTAACCTTTGCTAAGCTAATCTTCTTCATTTGGTTTCTCCCTTCGTTTTTTTGGTTGTTTGTGTGGTTGACTATCTGTGAACTGTCTGAATCTTATCACACGGTTTACGGCTTGTCAACCCTTTTTCGCAAAAAAAATAAAAAAAGATTGCCAAATGTGGAAAAAGCGTTATAATAAAAGGGAAAAGGGAGGTTTACATTATGAAATTTGATGAGATTATAGGCCGGCGGATAAAGGACAGGAGAATGGCTCTCGGCATCTCCCAGGCGGATCTCGCGAAGAAGCTCGGCTACTCCGGAAAGAGCATGATTTCCTTAATAGAAACCGGAAAGAGATCTCTTAACGCTTCTCAGATCGCGCCACTGGCAAAGGCACTGAGCTGTGATATAGATGATTTATTAGATGGTACAGATCCTACGCATGATGAGATCATCGATCTTCTGGACCGTCTTTCTCCGGAACAGCTTGAGGCTGCTCTGAAGTTTCTCCAAGCAATGATAGGAGATAAATAAAGTATCTGCGCTTCTGCTCTTCTGACAATTTACTTAATAACTCCTCGAAACGGGTGTCCATGGTTTTGCTCCTTTCAAAGCAATTATACGAACATTTGTTCGAGATGTCAAGCAATGAATTTTTACCGGAGGATAATATGGACACATCGAAATTAATCCTCTCCTTAATGGTCATCATCCTTATCGCGACCATGGCGCTTGTGACATATACCATCATCGGCAGCCTACCGGGCCACCGACACCTGAGTAGAGATAAAATAGAGAGCATCATGGAAGAGATGCAGTGCGAAGAGTAATCCCCTTCGGGGTTTACATAAAGAAAGGAGGCTAATTAAACAAACAAAAGAAAGGAAACCAAAGAAATGAAGCTACCAAACAGAACAGGCACCGTCTGCCGGCTGTCGGGAAGCCGTCATAAGCCCTGGATGGCAAGGATCTATACGCCTACCGGATATAAGGTCCTTGGCTACTATCATCTTAAATCAGAGGCTGTGACCGCTCTCCTCTCGGCTACGGCAAAGGTCCCGGACAGGCAGACACCTGTGGCTACACTTGAGGATGTGTATCTCTCATGGTCAGCCATCCACTTCCCAAGGGTCAGCCCAGCAGTGTCCAGGCAGTACGAGCACCTGTGGGGCATGATCAAAGAGCTGCACCATAAGCCAATCGCATACCTCACCGTAGAAGAACTCGAGAAGACAATAACTGCGGTATCCACTTCGCGGTCCATGCCATTTAACATCAAGATCCTTCTCGGGATGATCTACAAATACGGCATGCGGTATGACCTGGTACAGCGGAACATCGCCGAAGCCCTGGACTTCCATAAGAAGCAGACCGACATCATTAGGAAGTCCTTCTCCTATCCTGAGGTCACGGAGCTCTTTGAATCAGAGGATATGACGAGCTGGACCGCTCTGGTGGGCATCTATACCGGCATGAGGCCGGGAGAACTTATGACCCTGACTGCGGATGAAGTGGATCTCGAAGCCGGCTTCTTCTATATCCACGGGAGCAAGACAAAAAGCGGTCATTTCAGGCATATACCAATACACCCGGCTATTTTATCGACCGTGGAGAAGATGCTGAAATTTGCCCGTAAAAACGGCTTAAAAACGCTTGCCGTCAGCCACAGGGGAAAACGCCTGACCGGATACTCTTATGCAGCCTTTATGGATCACCTCGGTCATACACCACATGACACCAGGCACACCTTCGTGACATACGCTCACAAGTCGGGGATGGATGCCCTTGCCATAAAGCGTATCGTGGGCCATGTGATAAACGATATCACCGAGGCTGTCTACACTCATCTGGACGATGATTACCTTGCGTCACAGATGCGGATATACAGAGTGCTCTGACTGTTGCAGATTTGTTGCAAACTTCATCATTTCTTGGTTCATTTCTCACTCGCATCAACTTCTGAAAGCCGCATAAAACCTCACTTTTTCATGTATCATCCTTGTCCATGAATGTCAATAGAAAAAATGTGAAATAAATGTGGCCTCAAGAAAATATGCGGGCTGTAGCTAATGAATTTAAGAAATATGGTGCATTTGTTGCAAATGTGCTGCAAATTGTCAAAAAAGAAAGGCTCTGTATCCAGCAAAAGATGAATCAAAAAGCCGGGGCTTATGCCCCGGCCCTCTTAGTCCCCGCCTGTGTCCAACCTCTTCTGGTACTGCACGGTGCTGATCTCCAGTGTGGCTGCGAGGAGTGTCGCGATCAGCGCGATCGTCTGATTGAGCTCATCCCCCAGGGGGAGGCCCCAGACCTTACACAGCCCGAGATAAAACGCACCAAGAGCGGGTAGCCATCGCTGCACTTTCGTGAGGATGTCATACATTTTGTTGCTCATCTGCCTACCTGTCCTTTCTGATGTATTCTATGTCCTTCTTGAGTTCCGTCACAGTAAGGGCCATATTCTGGATGCTGTCGGTCATGTCTGAGAACATCCTGGCATAGCCATTATGCTCGTCCAGTCTGGTCCTTATGACATCGAGCTGGTCATCGATCCTCTGCTGTCTTACCGCATCCGCGATCTCCTGCTTTTTGGCGTTGTTTTTGGAGATCAGGAGCTGTACGATGATCGAGCCGGCAACCGTGATAAGCGCCACAACGATAGCTTCTGTCATACCTTCTCGATCTCCTCCTTTGACACCCATCCGTCATATGCGTAAGCATGCACATAGTAAGGGTAAGCCTTGCCGTTCACGATGGTTTTGATCTCTCCCTTAAAGGGAGGGACCGTGATCCAGGCTGAGCTCTCACCCGTAGAAACATGTAGCTTGCCGCCCTTAAAACGCACCAAATCGCCGACTTTGTAGGCTACCACAGGATCTCTTCGGGTGAAATTTTTCTTCGGCACCCAGGCCCATTTATCGATGATTCGCACAAAGTAGAAGTCACCGTCCTCATCGCAGTAGTCCACCAGGTTGTCCTTACCGAGCAGCGGATGGCCCACATATATGTTCGTGATCTTCGCTTCCGGAGACCGGTAGACATAGGACCGATTCGTGCACTTCAGCACGTACTTCGGGATCGTGTTGTACTTCTGTCCCTTACCGGTTGATGCCACGATGACGATGTGTCCTTCCTTCAGAAGCAGATCGCCGTCTTCCAGGAGATCCGGATGGCGGGTATACTCCTCCGTGTCAAACTTCCGGAATTTCCCATACGCCATGCAGTACTTATCCCAGTAGGCTGTCCTTAAGTTGTTCGGGAAGTCATGATACCCGGCTACGATGATATCCGCGCACGTACCGGCGGAGCAGTCCGTGCTGCACGGCACGTTGATTTTATCGATGTTGCCGGTCTTCATCAGCTCATCGTGGAAGGTCATCCGGTGCGACTGATCATAGCCGATGCAGTTGTTTCTGCACATCTGGATGCCGGCCTGGGCGATCCTCCATGCTACCATCGGGTCCTCTGCTCTGTACACTGCCTTCCAGACCTTCGGGTCCCATGTCTCATATGGGACGAGGCTTACCTCAGAGCCTGTCTGGTCACCGGGCTTACTCTTCCCTTCCCATCCCAGACGGCCCTCTTCATCGTGATTACAAGATGCTAAGATTACCATAGGAGTCCTCCTTTCATGATGCTGCCTGGTTGATGGTCATTTCGATAAGCAGCGGGTCCGTTGATGTTCGGCGAATCTGTAGGATATGGTTTTTTCCGACACGGTCTAATTCCTTTACATAATCGGACTCGATTGAAAGATCCACTGCCGGCACAGCATTCGCGCTTGTCTCCAAGAGAACCATAACCCAGTTTGAGCCGTTTGGTATATACACATCCTTGGTCAATCCTGCCGAAATAATAACGCTCTGTGGCTGTAGAGTTTTTTTTGACTCATTATATTTTATTCCACGCATCTGAAGACCTGTTGCAGTCACGTTATCCGTCACCCTCAGCGTAACCAGATTTAATTCCGGTTCCCCGCTCATCCCATCGATGGCTTCTACAAACCCTTCCGGGAACTGCAGCTCCTCACTGGTGCCGCCCTTCTCACGGATCGCATCTGCCACTGCCGTGAGGTCTGCATCGAGCTTCGCACCGTCTACTAATTTATCTAATGCCATAGGTTGCCTCCTTATGATCTGTGCTGAACCAGGTTAAGGTTCGCGATGACATCGTACTCGATGTAAGTGCTGGTGACTTCCGAGACCTTTAGCAGGACGCCGGCCTTCGTGAAAGCATAGTCACCTACAGAGGGTGTAGGCATGGAATCAGGGTAGGTCCTCGCCACGTTGATCATGCTGTTGGGCTCCAGAGTCGCGTCAGTGTTATTGATCGTAGGGAACGGGGTCACACCGGAAGCCTGTTTAACAGACGGGATCGTGCATGTGATCCGGTTGCCCTTTTCGTCATCAAAGTACGCCACCACCGATGCGCGAGCGCCATACTGAGTGATCGGAAAGATCAGCGAGCTCGCGTTTGCCGCCGTCTTCGTGACTGTAGCCGGTGTAGGCCGCGGTTCGGCGTACGTGATCACAGCCGTGATCAGTGCTGCCTGATAGGCCGACTTCACGCCATTGACATACTTGTATGCAGACAGCGTGATAGATGCGGGGCTGTTTGCTGTGAGATCCGGGTTGTACAGGATGATCGGTGCGGACGGTTCCAGGGTATACCAGACCGCTTCCGCTGTGTCTCCATCCTCGCCGCATTTGGCGTAGGGGATGGTGCACTTGATCTCGTTCCCGTTCGGGTCCATGTAGGATGCCTCGACAGTAACCCACCCGTTTTCTTCGTTTGTCGGGAAGCTGAGCGTGGGTGACTCTGTAGCAGTCTTCTGCACCATCGATGCTCCCTGGTCGAAGGTCATATAGGTCACTCTCGCCACGATGGTATCAGGCGTATACGCTTCCTTGACGCCGTTCCGGTATCTGTATGCGGTCAGGCTTACCGATACGGGATAATTTGCTTTGTACGGGAAGACCCTGAGAGCATTGGGATCGTAGACGATCAGAGGATTAGAAGGCTCCAGCGTATAGATCACTGCATCCGTTCCGTCTCTCCCCACTGCCACCACGCCGGTATCTTCCCATTCCTCGGTGTCATCGTTGTAACAGAACCAGTGGCTGTTCTCCCCGATATAGGGAGACTTCCCTGTCTCAAAGGGGTTGTACTCGGTGTCCATCGAGTTGTCAAAAAGCGTCCCGCACATCCAGAGCCTCGTCATGCTCGTCTGGGGGATGTACCCGCTCTTCAACTTGATCCTGGTGTCCATAAAGAATTCATGATCTTCCAGGAAGAGTGCCGTCTCCTCTTCTGTGAAGCCGATCATGTACCGGTCACCCAGCTTGTCATACCGGACATCAGAAGGGTACGCCTTCAAGAGGCTCGGTGTGCTGTCCTCGTCCCGCTCCTGGCGGAACAGGAATTCTATGGATTCGATGTCCGCATTTGCGAGCTTATTGATCCTCACTCGGAGGAACGATGTGGTTCTTCTCTTCATCTATGCTCCTCTCTTATGTGTTTGAGTATGTCCTCGTGACAGTGCCGTTCGCGTCCCGAAAGATGATGCCGGCAGTCGGATCGATGGTGCACCTCGCTACGCTGTTCGAATCGTAGAAGTTGATCGTACCATCTACCTCAAGGTCACACCCGAGCTGCACTGTGCCGGCCTTGTCATTTACCTTAAAAAAGGCGATTCCGAGCTTCTTTCCGTGGTTGTCCGTAAGGATGTCTACGAAGACATTTGAGCTCCGGATAGCTGCCTCTTTTGAGGCTTTGCTCTCTGCTGTGTAGTAGTCCCAGACATAGGCGATCACCGTGATGGAATCCTCACTGCCTGTCGGAAGCGGATACGGTCCGAGAGCCACTGTGCCGTTATATCCTGCGGGATCAGCCACCTCGGGAGAGATCCAGGAAGAGCTGTCTTCCCGGCTGCCCGTAAAGAAGTAGCTCAGCCCCATGTGCTTGCCGTTCTTCGCATTCAGACTTCTGATGCTGTAGGACACATATGCCTTGAAGTACTCGCCGGCGGGATTCCTGTTCCCAGATGCGTCACATCTTTCCAGAGACAGGACGCTGATGGAAGGAACCGCATAGCCGTAGGCAGTGAAGTATGCAGAATACTTTTCTGCCGTATTCCCTCTGGAGTCCGTGATTGATACCTTCACCCGGATCTCCTTCGAGGTGTCAGCAAAAACCGACAGGATGCCGAGGTTCGCGGAAGAGGTCCCTGATACACGAGCTCCAAGCTCGTTTCCGTCAGCATCCACATATACCGCATAGCCTGATGCGACAGAAGCGCCGCCTCTGGTTGTCACTTCCCATGCAGCTCCCGTGCTCGACTTACCGGATACATAAGAGCCGTCCAGCGTGTCAGAGTGCGTCAGGGTGATGGAGCCGATCACCGGGATCATGGCGGATTCCGCGAAGGTCACCGTGAAGGTCCTGGTATTGGTGCCGATCAGCGTGGTGCATGCAGCGTCTGAGTATGTGGATAAGATCACCGAGACACTCATGCTCGATGCAGAAGCCGCGGCATAGGACGCGATGCTTACAGGAACATCTTCCCAGGTGGCTGACACTGCGCTGCCTGTACCGGCTACCACATCACTGGTATGCAGAACATCATCACCGTATTTGTACTCTACCTTATAGTACAGTCCACTGATGGAATTCCAGGTGACTGTATGGTCATTGGAGCCGTCCAGAGTCAGGTCCGGACAGTCAGAGATAGATGCCTCGGCACGTGTTGGTTCCAACGCCACCGTTCCCTGTACAGTGATATTGCCCATCGCTGTCTCGTTTACATTTGTCTGGTCATAGAGGGCATAAACAGGAAGGTCATATGATCCGTCATCATTATGCCGCACCGTGATCTCACCGGATGCCAGGACAAACGGATTGCTCCTGTAGTGCTCATTATTAAATACTACCGGGCCGATATTGTTTGTGTTTACAATCGTCTGACCGTCCAGGATCACCTTGACCTGATTGGTATATGAGTATGACCAGTACGATGCCTGATTGTGCCAGATTTCAAATCTCCAGGCCACACGCGATGTGTTCGCGGACAAGTTCGGGGTCTGCTCCAGAACTACCTGACCCTGGAAAGGACCGGTCTCGGTTCCTGCCGGCGTTGACGCACAGTTTACAGGCCCCAGAATTTTCGTATACGTTGCCATTCCTACCTCCTTAATCCAGTCTCAGGTGGGTCACGCCGTTGATCTCCACCTCCTGGAACTGCAGCCCCACGATGCTTGCAAAGACCGGAGCATACAGCCGGTCTACGGAAAATTCATCTCCGGTCAACCCGCCGTTCATGTTTGCCACGCACGTTGCGTAGCAAAACAGGTTCACGGCGCCTTCTCCCTCATCCCTTGCAGTCACCTTGAGGAGGACTCCGCCTCTGGTGATCAGGAAATCATCCACCTGTGGATAACCGCTCGGGAAGTTCTCTTCGATGAGCGACAGCCGCAGCGTAGATGCGGGATGGTATATGCCCTCATCGTCAAGGCCTTCCGGGACCAGCGTCTTGTCAGAGTTCGTACAGTAGACGATGTTCGCGGCGTCAGCTCCCTTGATGGACGGGGTAGTCAGCGTGGACCCGTTTGAGAAGACAAACGTGATCGTGAAGTCATCATTGATTATGACATCGCTGATCGGTGCATCGCTCCCTGTCGGAGAGATGCCGCTGTCCTCCCACTCCTCTGTTTTATCGTTATAAAACCACCAGTGACCATTTTCGCCGATGTACGGGGACTTCCCGTCCACGCCCTTCATGGCCTGGTCCAGAACATTCACATTAATAAGCATGGCTTCACCTCTCTTTCAGATGATTCTATAAAATGGGGGAGGCTATAAAAACCCCCCCTTAATTCTGTTACTTGTGCCAGGGCGTATCCTTAAGTCCGCTCTCGCTGTAGTCGCGAAGGTACAGGAAGTCCTTCTGCTTTTTCGAGATCGGCATCTCATCGATTGCCTTGACGATCATCTCCTTCTTGGTCACGTCAGCTTTGCCGTCACCATCGAAGTCCTGATTCTTAGCTTTCTCCCGCTTCGCGTAGTACTTCTCATAGTCACTGAGCTCGATGCCGATAGGCTCCGCGTTCTCCGTGTACCACTGGTACGATTTCGCGCCGAGGCTTGTCTCAACTGCTTCCTCCGGTTCTTCTGTCTGTCCCGGTTTTGCCACGCTTCCGCCATGCCAGGGTGCCTCGTCAATGGTGTTTGCTGACCAGCCGTTTAAGTAGTACAGCGAATCCTTCTGCTCATCCGTAATCGGCAGCGAGTCGATCACCGGCATCTTCTCTTCCTTCTTTTTCAGCCCGTCTGTTTCACTGAGATACTGCTCATATGTTTCAAGGCTGATGCCATCAGGCCGTACCGTGTTGTAGTACTTCCGGAAGGAAGTGATGTTGTACATCCCGCGCTCGTCCTGATCCGGATTTTCCTTGTCATAATCCCAGTAGGCCATAGTAAGCTCCGCATCGTCCTCGGCATCGAAGAATGCAAGGACTTTGTCCAGATCTTTCGTGAGCTTGCCGCGGTCAGCGCCTTCTTCGTACTCGGTTTTCAGAAGATCCAAAACGCCGTTCAGCGCCGTCTTCGGTGCGATGCCGTTCTCCAGCATTTCCCCGTTGATATAGGTCATCCGGTTCGTGTTATCGGCCTTAACTGCCTTAAGGAACTGTTCATAACCTACCTTGTTCGGGTCTGCGGATGTCTGGAACTTCAGCGCACCGTGATTGACCTTGAGGATATCTCCTACAGTGGTGTTGTAGATCGCTATTGCATCCCGCAGCATATTGGACAGCGGCAAACCGGAGACATTGCTGAAGACCGAGAGGCCTTGCATGATGGCCTTGTCCTTCTTGTACTGCTTTGAATCCTCCGATGTAAACAGCGAGTGGACCTGTTTCGCAAAATCGATCAGCTTCGTGTACATCGCTATATCAGCTCTGTCTTCCTGCCCGTAAATTGCATATTCCACGATGTCTGAGATGTACGGCATCATGCCTGTCGGGAGTAGGTTCTCCAGAGCACTCTTTCTGAACTTCTCCAGCATCTTCTCGAGCCAGGTCTTATAGTCATCGTCATCCCTCGATGCATCAATAGGAGCAGTCACAAGGGCATTTACGAGCTGAGTCAGCACAAATACTGCAAGTGTGCCGGCAATGGCTTTCCCGTTCCGTTTTAATGCGTACTGTTTCCCATGCTCTGCAGCGTCTCGCACGAACTGGTCATACCGTCTCAGCAAGGTGTTGTAGCTCGTCATAGGCTCCGACATGAAGGCCGAGGTCATCCGGTGCCAGAAGCTGTCCGATCTCATCCACTGCGACTTGGTAAGGACAGAGTCCACTACCTGGGTCTTCGCAATGATATCATCAAACTTCTCAGCCGCTGCCTTTGAAGCAGCTTCTCCGGTCAGGCCTTTGCTCATGGCCTCCAGCTTACAGCCGTGCCACAGGGTTGCCCAGGTGAACTTATCACCTCTTTCTGCAAGGCCCATGGTCTTTTCCGTAAAGCGGTCCGCCGCCGATGCATTCTTAAGGATCTCGGCTTCCAGCGGTCTGGAGATATCCACATCGTAGTAGCCAAGGTCTTTCCACTGCCCGAAGCTGCTGTACTTCAGCATTTCCTCGTATGCCTCTTTCCGTGTCTTCGGCGTGGTGAGCCGTACGAACTTCGGGTTCAGCAGCTCGAAAGCTCTCGTGATCGAGAAGGGCTGCTGTACCGCTACTCGGATGTTCGCAGAGACTGCTACCCTGTTCACCATCCGCAGATTGTGGAAGGCAAGAGACTCGGATAAGCCTCCGCTCTTCTGGCTGTTGATGGATTCCAGGAGCCTTCTGATGTACTCGTCAGCAGGATTGCTTCTCTCGGCTCCGTAGGCCATCCTGATGGCATCCTTTACGGATCTCTCAGGAGTGCCGGCGTCCAGATCCTGTGCCTCTTTGTAATTAAACCACTTAATGGTATCGATCACCGGAAGAGCCCAGGCATTGTAGACTGCCATTTCGGACATATGATTGGAGAAGGTCTTGAAGGCATCCCCGATGATGACCGCGTTGTTCGCATTTTCCACACGCTCCTTCGTGAAGCTCTTGTTCAGCAGAGCATAGATGTTTGCCCGTTTCTGCTGAGCCTCGTACTCTGAGTTGCCCTTAATGGTCCGGATCGGGTAGTAGTTCTCGATCTGCCCGAATGCATGGTAGCCGAATCTCGTAAGCGAGATCTCGTTGCCCCACTCAGCGCCGACACGGTCCATAAATTCCTGTAAGTTCGAGGCCACTTCCTTCTGCCTGGGCGTCAGCTCCGCGATCATCGCATCCACTTCTTCCTCGGTGATCAGCGTATTTGCAAAAGTCTTTGTCTTCTTTCTTCCGGTCCTGCCATAGGTCAGGTCATCAAACCGGATTCCGCCACCTCCTGTAATGTGCTGTACGGCTCCCTTGTCCTTCATCATGCTGTAGAGCTCCATGATGTAGGTGACCGGGACCTGGTAGTCCATGCCGCCGATATGAACGGTGTGCAGCTCTTTCTGCCAATCGTTTACCTCTTTCCTCGTGTAGGCCGTATCGACAAAGTCCAGGATCTTCCGGACATTCTCGCCTTCCTTTTTCTGCCCGGAGAGCAGTCCTTTGTATACCTGTTTGCCAGCGTCACCGAAGCGGCTGAATGCCGTCACGGGCTGTGCATAGTCCCAGCCAAGAGTCTTAAATACCCTCGTACCGACTGCGGACCGCTCTTTCCCGATGTACGGCTTAAGGTACTCGATGGTGCCTACACCAAGGTCCATGACATTCGAGCTCATGTTCGTGTACATCTTGCCGGCCTTGTTCACCGCAGTGCGGATCGCGGTAAGCATCTTGTACAGGTTCTTCAGCTCATCCGGAGACATCTGGTGCACCGTAAAGGTGCCTTCGCTCTCCGTGATCCGGTCAAAAACTGCCACGGTGTCTTTAATCCACTGCTGCATATCAGGTGAGATGTCCAGGCCGTTGTACTCATCAAACAGGTGCTCCTCGTTCTTTTCGAGGTTCTCAGCAAGGGCTGTCAGGCTGTTCCTGATCTGCTCCCTCTTGGCGTTTGCCATGCCGCCTCTCGGCCTACCATTCTTGTAATAGGTGGTAAAGTCGATGCTCGACAGGAAGTCTGCCACAGGTCTCGCAAAGGCTTCCGGGATAACCGTCTTCGCCTTCGGGTGCAGGAGCCTCGTCTGTAAGCCTTTCACCTCATTCTGGATACTGGCAATGTACTCCCTGGAGCTCACACGGTTCCGGTAGTCCGTAAGCCGTGCATTCATCTGCTCTCGGATGTCAGCTTCTACTCTCGTCCGCTCCCGGTTCACCACAGCCTTCATCGGCTTCATGGCTTCGATCCTTAGGAGCTGCTTATCGTAGATGTTGATCCGGTTCGCAAGCTTGTTCGCCTCATCCCTTAAGGACCGGAGCTTATCCATGTCCCTCTTGCCGGTTCCGAAGCTCATCTCGCGGATCTCGTCACGGATCTCGTTCAGCCTCCGCTGCTCCTCGTTCATCGAGCTGATCTTCGACTGGTAGTCCTCGATGTACTTCCGCTCGATATCGTTCTGTGCAGCGTCTAGGAGGGCGTTGCTGAGCAGTGTACGTGTGTCTGTCGCATCAAGGTCGCGCTCGGAGAAGCGGATGTCCTCGCTTAGTGTCGGAGAAGCATTGTCTGCTCTCTTGAACTGTGAGGAATTAAAGACGCCGTACTCAACACCAGGCTTATTCTGGTAGTTCGTGTACAGGTTCGCCTTGATTCCGTCAAAGCCCATCTCTTTAAGATCGTTATAATCGATCTCGAACTTTATAAACTGATGATTGCCGTAATCCAGCAGTTCCTTTGCGCGTTCCTCTCCGAGCTTTCGGTTCAGATAGTCCAGCACTTCCCGAGACGGGTTTGTGAGGTCGAACATCTTTTCAATGTTCAGATAGCCGGCATATACCGTGCCTTTCTTTCCTCTCGTATACCGGAAGGCACTGCTCCCCGGTTCCATCTCATAAGAGAAATCGTCCGCGAACTTCTCATTGTCCGTAAACCAGAAGAGGTTCTTGTCATCGTAGTCCCCGGTGTGCGATCCGCCTTTGCTTCTGTCGAATACAGTAATATCCGTGCTCGGGCTGCCGTGATACACGAGCAGTAGGTTCCCGTTTTTATCACGGGCTTCAGAGTTCTGGAAGAAATCCTGCTGTGCCTTCGTGAGCGTGTTGCCCTCGGAGTCCCTCATGCTGTACCGGATGTCAGGGTTATTGCTGTTGAATCTCTCGCTCAGCGGAATTACATTGCCGCTGTCATCGTAGGTAACGGGGTCGGCGGACTTCACCTGTGAGGAATTGAAAAACACGTAGTTGTCAGCCTTGTCGCCATAGTCATAGATATTACGCATAATTACTGACGTATATCCATTTTCATATGCCCACTTTGATATCTGGTCGGTACTATAGTATCCATCGCCCATTTCGGGCACTTTTATTGCCCAGAACTGTGCTCCATTGGTGTCAATGTCGAAAGGTCTTTCTCCGAGATTACCAAACAAATCGTATGCACCAATGTTATGCACAAGGTCAAGGCTTTCTCTTGCGCGTTCTGGGATAATAAGATTGTCCCCGGCACCAATAAGCAAGGTGTCATTGTCAAGCATTTTACCGTACTTGTGTATAATGTCGATTGCGGCATCACCAAGTTCGTACCCGGTAAGATAACGAAGGTATTTTTTTGTGTCACCATCGTAATCTTTAATGTGTTCCGAGACAAAGTCCTTAACAACCCGCGAATTGCGTTCAAAGTTTTCAAGGTTTTCGAAAAGAGCAAGTTCCCCAGGCTTTTTTCTTGCTTCATTAAACGCTTCAAACGAGTCCATATTATCCCCGTCCCTAACGGTCCAGAAGATATCTTCCACCCACGCAATAGCGTTTAAAATGCGGGCGTTTTCATCGTTATCCCAATCAAGATTAAAGTTAACATTATCTGTCCTTAACTCATCAAGATTATCCGCAACAGCAACGGCTTCATTTCTTACATCATTGAAAATCCGTTTTTTATCTTCTTCAGACGCTACCTTTAGTTTGCTTCCCCATACAGTTTCAGCATCCTGAATTATGGACTTTAAAGAACTTCCGCCATCATATTTTTTACCTATAGGTCTTGCAAATGCATAGTTGTTGTCACCGGCATAATGGGCGGCAACAGACGCGAGTGTAGACGTATAAATGAACGGAACCTCATGCTGTGAATCTATGAATTCTGTAAATCCGAACCTAGGTGTACCATGATAAAGATGAAGTGGATTCCCACGCCTATCTGCTGCAACACTAGGCATTGCTTCACGAGCCGCGTCACTTACCATCTTCTCCAGGAAGAATTTGTTCTTCTCGGGATCTTGTGCAAGTTCCATGTACCCCTGATCACGGGCAGAATTTTTAAATCCATCTTGACTTTCGGCGGAGGTGGTGGTAGGATTCGGAGTAGAGGAACTACTCAGTGTCGGCAGGGCAGAGATCTGGCTTTTACCAGTCCGCTTGCGAATCGCGTCTGTAGTTCCTCTTATTTTTTTGTACAATTTCGGGTCAGACACCGCAAAATTTATCGCATGCGGTCTTCCCTTTGTTGTGAATTGAATCACAACGCCAACATTTGCCCTGATGCCATTTATCACCATAGGGGCAGCGTATGTAAGTGTTGTTGTGTTAGTCCCTTCATGATTCTTATGACCAGAAATCAGAATCCCTCGTTTAGCGATATATGGAGCTGCCAATGCCGCTGCGCGGAGGGCATCATCCACAGCATGTCGTTTAATTGCGGCTATGCCTTCCTCGTCAAAATCGAATGTCACGTTTCCTCGCTTCATCGATTTTCCGCCAAGTAAGGCTATCTGGTCTCGGATAAGATTCTTAAAATCCTCATCAATTTCCCCAGCATATTCTATTTGCAGTGCCGGTTCCATTGCATCCAATTCTGCCTTATGTTTTTCAAGCTGAGTCCTAATTGACGAATGATCCTCCATCCAGTCAACACCTTTAAGTTTGAGCGCATCAGATCTGGTGGAGAGTTTCATCCCCTGATCGGCATCCATGTACCCGGGAAGGTCATCGCCGGCATTCTCTACATTCTGGAACTCATTGACCACATCGATCAGGTCCTGAGTCTCCTCAGAGAACCAGCCGATAGGCCTGTCCTGACCAAGGTATTCATCGATGAACCGCTGCTTGATGCCCATCGGGTCCTCGGAGAGGTTATCGTAGCCGCCGATCTTCGCATAATCCTCAAGCTGCTTCATGGCGTATTCCATGGGCGTCATCTTGAGATAATCATCGTACTCGTCCAGGTTGAACTGGATCTTCTCCTGCTCGGAATCTGTTCTCGCGGTCTCCTTGATCAGCTTGATGTAGCCTTCGTGGTCGATGACATTGATGTCATTGCCGTTCTTGTCCTGTACTGCTACACCGTCAAATCTCGGATGCACACCATATTCACGGCAGAGCTCCAGATACCGGTTCACATCGTTGTTGTGTCCGGGGACAGTGACTCCATCCACAACCGTTTCACCAGGCAGGAAGTGCGGCTTGATCCGTTTGCCGGCGGCATTGTAAAGCGTCTTCACGCCGAAGGTGCTGTTGTACAGGTCCTCGATCTCCGTTGTGGACATCTTGGTGTTGTACTTGACGCCGTTCTTCGCCATGAGGCTCTTCAGCCTCTTGATCTCACGGTTCATGATCTTTGCCCGGTCATCACTCTTTCCGCCGGCACCGGCCTTCTTCGCCATTTCGATGAGTTCTTTGTTCATCCCATCGGAAGAGTATTCCACACCGGCGTCATCCAGAGCCTTCTGGATCAGGGCAAGTTCCATCTCCGTAGAGTTGTAGAACCGTTCGAGCTGCTTGGAGGTGTAGTCGAACCAGTGACGGAGATCATACCACACCTTCTTGTCAAGGGACGATGCGTGGAAGGGGATCGCCATGTCGATCCAGTCCGAATTAAGGGCATAGGAAAGCTGGGCATCCGAAGTCACCATGGACATGACACCCGCGTTTTTATATGCTTTTCTGAGCGCCCTTGCATCCTTCCAGTACATGCCTTCCAGGGCATTCTCTCTTACCGTTCCGTTCGGGCCGTCCGTCATGGCGATGGACATGTTGATACGGTCACCGGTCCTGCCGAAGATCTTTACAAAGTCGGTGCTCTTCGTATAGGTGTGGCCCGTCCATCCGCCGGCAGCAAGGTCGGCATAGAACATCATGTAGTCCTGTACATAGTCGATGCGGAAGTCATTCGAGCTGTGCTTCCGGATGCCACCCATACCCATGACATAGTCTTTCACATCCTTTGAGATGTTCTTGAGCTGGTCCGTGTACGGCACATAGCTGGACACCGTCTTTGCAGATGATGCAGATTTCGCATAAGCCAGCGCTTCATGGTTCAGCGCAAGCGCACGGACATCCACCTCTGACAGATCAGGATTGTTCTGGAGGAAATATGTGTGTTCCTTCTCGGCATAGGTGTCATAGACCCATTCGGATACGATACCGGAGATCTCAGCACGGGCGCCCTGGCCCTTCACGCCAAACTGATTGCAGACCATGTCTTCGAGCTTACTCTGGGGCTGCTTGATGCTGATAAGGTTCTTACGCAGCAGATCATCCAGATAATTGAAGACAGAGTTCCTTGCCTTCTGGGCGGCCTCCCACACCTGTGAAACCGTGGGATTGTAGCCCATGTCTTTACGCCATGCCTCAAATACCTTCTGGGATGCCTTTGAAAGCGCACCCTTCTTTTCGTCATAGCCGTACATCATGGTCTTCGCCTTGTTCTCGTCCTGTTCATTCAGAACATTATTCCGGAAGGCAAAGAAGTTATTGTACGATGCCGACAGCAGCACACGCTTGTTTTCCACATAACAGTAAGAGCACGGGATGTTCTGACCGAAAGCTCTCATCAGCTCCAGGAGATTCACGGACTCGTTATATGTCAGCGGTCTCTTGGCATATGCCTGGATCGCGTCACGGTACTTAAGGAACTGGAAGGTCCTCGGGCAGGAGGTATCCATGTCGAACGTGATCACGTACTCGACATTGTCGCGGAGAGGTCCGTACTTATCATAGGCATAGCTGCCCATCGGCACGATCTTCCGGATGGCGTCATCCGCCACCATGGCGTTTGTAAAGGCTTTGATCGCGCTGATATACCGTCTGGTCTCGGGCGTATCACCAAACTGGGCGATGACACTCTTCTCCCACTCCGGTTCCGTACGGTAAGAGTAGTAGTCCAGCGCACCCGGCTTCACTACCTTCGCGGCGGCGTCAGCCATGTTTTCTGCTACTACAAGCCCATTCCGCACAGTAAAACCGTTCCTCTTAAGCTCGGCAAGCTGTTCTGCACTCAGGTTCTTTGCGTCAGGGGCTGCAGAGTAGTTCTCCGTAGCCTCCGTGATGCCCTGTGCAAACATATCAGCGATCCGATCGATGGCGTCTCCCATCTCACGGATGTACTTCGCTTCACGGCTGTCAGGTTCAAGGTCACCATATACCTTGTGGATACCCTTCTGCAGATTCTTGATGAAGTCATGCAGCTTGTCGAACAGGGTACGGTCCCTATCTTTGAGGGCCAGGAGCTTCGTCATGAGGTCCCCGTCCGTGAACATGGTCTGCATGGAGTCTGCAACCATCTCCTCAAAGGCATCCTCATAGGACAGGTTCCTGCTGCCACTCTTTCTCATCTGATCCCGGACGAGGTCATCCACGTTGTGGCCCTTGCCATGGAGCTGCTGTACAACGAAATCAGCCAGGTCATTGAACTTCTGCGGGGACCACAGCTTTACAAAGTGTGTCAACTCATGGGCCGCAGTGAACAGGATCGTACCTTCGCCACTGTTGCCGGCATTAAGGTCGATGTAAATGTCACCCGTCTTTGTCTCATAGAAGCCGTTCGGAGCCACAGATCCCTTCTTCTTTCCGCCAAGATCCTCGGTAAGCACACGGGTCTTATGACCGTTCACTGTCCCTTCCTCAGATGCGAAGAAGTGGAAGTTGTTCGCCAGGACGCCGTTTTCCGTCAGGAACTCGATGGCCCTGATGCCAGTACGCTGTGCGTTGTTAAGGCCAGCCATATCAGAGCGGACATCAACGCTGCCCACTCTCCCGGTTCCGTTATTCACGCTCTTAAGAGCATTTACACGCTTTACAGCTTCCTGGATCGCCGTTTCGTTTTCATATCTTCCGAAACGGATGGCGAGATCCTTCTGCGAAGGTGTCAGGTCCGCGAAAAAACCGTTCTTTGACGCGGTTTCTGCGGTCTGATTCGTGCGTCCGTACTGCATGCCTTCAAGCATACCAGTCACGTAGTTATAGGCCGAAATGGTGCCTTTTTGGTCGAATGCGCGGACCATGGCATTTCCGATCTCCGCATTGACACCGGACTCCCGGACAGCGTCATAGAGTGCCGCCTGTGTGGAATCCGCGTACTGGATGTCAGCGGCATTTACACGCTTGCCGTCCTTCGTGGCAAATGTCATCGTATAGGCGCCGTCATCGTCCTTACTGATGTTCGCGATCTCGGCGATCTCAACCGAATTGCCGGTCGCAGTGTCGATAACTTCACCGGCTTCGGATACCCTGTCAGAATAATCCGCTGCCGCCATGCTTCTTACGCTTCTAAGACGCTCGTAGGATTCCTCGGAGATCCGGTTCGCTTCACGCTCAATATCTGCAGCATTGCTTCTCACATGCTCCGCAATCTCGGAAGCATTGATCTTTTCAGCAACAGATTTACCGTAGTCAGAGAGGTTCTCCTCATCACCGTTGTATACCTGTGCTACCACATCTACCATGTAGTCCTGCGGTGCCAGGTTCCTGGACTTCATCTCGGAGCGGATCACTTCCTTCAGTGCGGTCTCGTTCCCGCCGAAGGCCTTATTTGCCTCGTTCTGGATGGTTTCAGAAGTAAGCTTACCGACTGCCGCATTGTACTCACGGGCCTGTTTTCTCGTGGGTTTTTCCACCTCACGCTGACCGTTCTGTACCGGCACCTGTTCCGACTGCTGATACATGGGGTTCCGGACGATATCGTTCGCGAGATCCATGAGCCGCTGGTTTCCAGACTGCTGTGCACCCTGTACGAGCGGCGTCACATTCTGGTTCTGCACCACGCCGGCACCGATGTTCCTAAATCCCCGGTTCTGCTGATAGTTGGCATAAGCATCCACCATCGGCCCCATAACGGGCTGCAGGAACTGGGAAGAAGATGCCCTGTTAAGAGCAAACGCACCCATGCCGCCACCGGCAATATACCCGCCGAAAGCAGCCTCAAGAATATCAAAGAGGAATTCCTTGTTGGCATCGCCGGTGGGGTCCTTGTGACCAGCCGCCTTGTATGCGCGGATCTTAGAATTATAGTCGGACATGTCCACATTGATCAGGCCGTCCGCGATCCGGTTCGCAATCTCCGTGAAGAATTCCTCTGAACCTTCAACGAGTCTCTGCATCTGAGACTTTCCGAGTGCCTGGAAGACGCTCTTCGGAATGTTTGAGGGGTCAAGGAGATTTCCCATGAACTTCTCCAGGGACAGCTTCTCGAAAAGGGCCTCGTTAATACCGGATGCCAGAGCACCAATGATCGCATGCTGTCTGTCAAGGCCGCGGTCGATACCGGAACGCAGCTCCTCAGAAGCCGCAGCAGATCCCATGATAGCAAGGGATACAGCTTCACCGGCAACGGGGCCGAATGCCGCAGTACAGGCGAGTGCCAGGATTCTCGACTGGACAGCAGAAAGAACACCGGAATATACCGATGTTGCGAGATTTACAAATTTATCATCGAAACCGGCAAGCCGCATCTCATCCTTGATCTCCTGCGCGGTAGCGCCTCGGACATCCTGGCTGAAGTTTGTGGCATCCATGCCGTAATAGTTTGGTGGGACATAGTTCTGAAGGTCCTCTGGATTTCCGCTGCCGGTTGTGTTTGTAGCCCATTCAAGCGCCATGACAGGAGTCGCAAAGATCGAGGCAAGGCTCGCAAGCACCGGATTGTCTTTCGCGAAATCCTTATTTGCCTGGGACTGCATGAGGAAGTCCTGCTTCGCCTGTTCCGTATTCAGATACCCGATCAGACGGTCCATGTCATAGCCCTTACGGCTCAACTGGTCCGCAATGATGTTCATCTTCTGCTTGGCGTCCTGGATCAGCGGAGTGTAGTTCTTTGCGCTTCCGGAATCGGCAATGTCCGCAGTGTACTCATCGATCTGCTTTGACAGACGGAAGCCTTCGGTCAGAAGGGTGAGCGCTCCCTCATCATCACGCATCTCGCTGAACTTCTCACGGTTATCGGCGTTGTAGTAGAGATCCTGATAGGTATAGTTATGGCCCGTGGAATCGGTGTAGATGATGTCACTCTGCTCACGCTGCTCCAGCTCATCGATAAGATTCCTTAACTGGTCAAAGTCAGTGGGATCGATGCCATAAGCGTCCTTCAGCGTCTGACGGGCTTTCAAGACCTCAGGATCGTCATACTCCATCCACGGGTTCGTATAGTTCAGCAGATTCCTTGCCGTGTTCAGATCTTCCGTTCTGGCATTCTCATCCTGTGCTCTGTACTGCCTTTCCAGTTCAGAGGAAGACATGCCGTAAAGCCTCTGGAGCTCCTGCTGGTCCTCGGGGGTCAAAGCATTTGCTTCGGCATCCTCACGGTTCCTGGCATTGATATACAGGCTGTCCCATGTGGTCTCATTGCCGGTGCTGTCCGTATAGATCACACCGCGCTCGGCTCTGTCCACAAAGCTCTGCAGCGCATCAGCATCATAGGCATCAAAGCCCCATCTTTCACCAAGGCTGTCGCGTAGACCGTTCACATAAGCATTGCTGCGGTCTGTTTCCTGACCGGCAAAGGTGATCTCAAGAAGACGCTTCGCCGTGTCGATGTCATTGGTCATCTTGTCATTGTATGAGCGCTGTCTCTCTTTGATTTCTTCCGCGGACAGGTTCTCAATGCGCTGTATATGCTCAGGCTTCTCTTCTGCCGGCGTCCGCTGTTCAAGGCCGAGGAGCTGGTCGATGACCTCATGACCGGTAACAGCATTCTGGTCCGCAAACATGTCACGGAAAGCCTTTTCACGGCTCATCTGCTCCAGGACAGGGTTTAAGATATCACGGTTGCCCAGGTAGATGTCACCAGAAAAGCTTGCGGTGCCGGTCTCTTCCTGACCGGCTCTGAAAAGCTGTGCCTGATTCTTTAAGTAATCCTTCTGCCTAAACGCATCGGCTTTCTCACGATCCTTTTTTAACTTGTTCTCGGCCCCCTCCATCCTTGCCTTGAGCTGTGACTGGTTTTCCCGGTAATCCTTCTGCATGAATGCGTTTGCGCTCTCCCGATCTTCTCTGAGCTTACTCACAGCATTCTGTGTGCGGTCATACCATGTCCCGTAATTCCTACGTGCCGCCTTCTGCATCGCGATCTCGCGCAGCCGGTCGCTGTTCATCTCCGGTGTGATATATCTCGCGGAATGAGGAGTGCTGCCCTCACGTTCAAGCCACGCTCCGAAGTCTTCTGCCTGTACACGCCGCCCCTGGGGCTGATCATTCCGTTCATCCCCTCTCTGGAGCCATGTGTCGAAATCTTCCGCCCTGTTTTTTCTTGCCATATACGCTTTACCTCACCTGAGAATCTTTGAATACATACCTCTGTGCTTCCTGGATCACATCGCCCCTTACGCCGGCTCTTGCAAGCGCCGCATTGATTTCGGCATTGGTTGCGCCTCTCGTTTTCTGAGTCGCGATATAGTTCACGATCTGCCCGACAGTTGCATTCGCGCCAGTGGATGATGCACTACCGGAAGCGCCTGATCCACTTCCTGATCTTCCGGAACTGCCTGATCTGCCAGAACTACCGGATGACCGTGCGTTCTGAGCCGCGAGAGCCGCATACCGGTAAGCCTCATTCGCCTTGTTCGAACGGATCTGCTCTGCGAGCTGGGCCTGCTGAAGGGCAAGCTGCTGTGCAAACTGTGACTCGGATACGCCTTGCTGGTAGTTCGCAAAGCCACGGTCATAGGCATCGCTGTACTGACCGTAATCCCACTGGCGCTCGGTATTGTAGGCCTGGTTAAAGAAGTCACGGTCACTGGAGAACCTGTTATAATCAAAGTTCCGCTCGTTATTGTACCGGTCACTGAGCCGTCCCGCTTCCGTGTTCCAGTCACCGACACGGTCTCTGTACTCGCCGTACTCCTGACCGTACATGCTGCCGAGAAGGTTCGCCTGGTTGTACATGTCCTCGCCCTCTCTGTTGTACTGGTCGAGTGCCATCTGATAGAGCTGAGGCACGATGTCATTAAGCTGGGTAAGGTACCCCTGGTACGCCTGATTGCCGGCAGTGGCAGCATAGCTGTTGCCGTATCCGCCCGTTAAGGCAGCGGCCTGACCCATCGTGTCCTGCATCGCCATACGGCCCTGGTTGATGTACCGGTCCTTATACTGCTGATACAGGGCGTCCCCGTTAAGGTCATAGGAGAACTTCTCCCTGTTCTGTATCCTGTCAACAGCATTCTGCAGTGCCTGTCCGTATGTGCCGCCGGTCCACGGTGACACACGGTTCTGCTCATGCTGTGCCAGGGCGTTTCTTGCGTTTGTGACGGCGTCAGATTCCACATAATTCTTGTGGGCCTCCGCTTCCTGCCGTCTCCGCTTTACTTCATCGGATTCCGCATAGTCTCTGAATGAAAATGCCATTTCACCCTCCGTTTCGGCTGTTACTGCTGCCGGTTGTGTTTGTGCTCTGCCCCTCGATGCCTACGCCCGGGAGCGCATTAAAAGCCCAGTTGAGCTGTTCCACGAGCTGGTAGAGGAAGGTGTTCACCTGTGCCTTCCACTGCTCGTCATCCTTTGCCGTGATCCTCGGCTTGTTGAATAGTTCTGCTGCCATTACACATCACTCCCCTGTTCCAGGTTCTGGACGATGGAGAAGATCTTCGCATCGCCAAGGCCCTCTATCTTCAAGCGGAAGTGGTCGCACCGCTTCGGTCGGAGCGGGATCGAGAAGGACCTGAGGGTGGTTCCCGTGATCTGAGCTACATGAACCCAGACATCAGAGGAATCGTAGTTCATTAAGAACCGCACCCGTGAACCGGGGTCTACCCTCATCCTTATGAGGAGGGAGGAGATGTACTTCTTGTCCGCCATCCCTGTCCCGAGCTCTCCGGTCACTAAGCTCCACGCTACGGGATCAGGCTCTTCCACCCATCCCGTGACCGCTTCCGTACTGTAAATGTCATTGTCATGGATAAAGAACAGCGTGTGTCCGCTGATACCGGACTCAGAAGGACCGGAATCGAATGCAGCCACGTAGAACCGCTGCTCCTCTTTGTGCCATACACCGAGGGAATCGTCATACACAAACAGGCACCAATTCGGCACGAGGACATCAGGATCATCAGGTGACTCGATGTCCTTATCAGACCGCATGCAGATGTAGTACTTGTTCCCGATGCCGCCGGCATGGGCGCCGCTGAAGGCGATGTCCCCGTCCGTATAGGTCTCAGGATCTACACCGCAGAACCGGTCCCCGCCGAAGCTCGAAGAGATATCCACAGGGAGAGATCCGTCATAGACGCAGACGCCAAACGGGCTCTTATAGAAGAGCTTCTCGTTGACTATGGCAAGGGAATCCGCAGCACCTCTCTGGACCCCTCTGCACTCGGTCACCTGGATCTGGTAGTTCGCAGGATAGTTGCCGTACACCTTATGCAGGAATCTCTCTTTAAAGAAGATCGGGTAGCTGTTGTAGGCGATGGCTCCTGTCCACTGTCCATCCGTACCGCAGGACGCCGCATAGCTGTCTGTGGATAACCCCATGTAGCAGGACCAGTTTTTGAAATCACCGAGCTTCGAGGCGTAGATCTCATTGACGAACTCACCCTGGATGTTCGTACCGTACCGACAGCCCCAGAGCCGGTTCCCGCACTCGAAGACAAGATCCATCTGCGGAAGGGAGCGCTCAAGGCTGAGCGTTTCCGTCTGGGTGGTCACCTCATCGATAAAGCCCGGGATGATGATGTAGTCCGTCTGCTCTTCCGATTCACCGAAGGACTTCGCGTCATAGAGGACGCTGACCTTATAATTAAACTCGGCGAGCTGCCCGATTGTGGGGTCGATGCCGGTGATCTTGACGCCGTCATACTGTTTAAAAGATGCCCCGATGCCGTCCGCAGTGATCTTAATGTAGGTGGTAGGTACCTGTACCCACATGGATGTATCCGCGTACCAGGTCTTAAGGACATGCGGTGTCTGGGATGTATCGATCCAGAGAGCCCCGTTGTCCGGAGACGCCGGTTCTGATGCGGAAATGGTCGCGCCGTTATAGACTTCCCCTTCCAGGTTGCACATCTCATAGGTCACGGTACCGGAGGAGGACCAGCTCGCTTCCAGGGACCCGTAGTCTGACGGGTTCTTGGTGTTCACATACTTTTTATCCGGGAAGATGATGACATAGGCCCCGAAGGACACGAGGTGCTGATACTTGGCAGGAGAATTCACCGTAAGTCCCTGTACCTCAGTATCCCCGATGTAGAGCTTCCCGCTGTCGATATAGATGAGCTGGTCCTTCACAAGCAGCGCATTCGGACGGTGTCCGGTTGTATCCTGCCACTTCATGTACCGCTTATCCCGCGGCGAGACAGTCGGGTAGTACTTGGAGGTCAGGTTTTCCATGTCATAAAAAGAATTGTCCTGGATGCGGATGCTATGGTCATATCCCGCGAAGACATCCACCATGCTCCGCGTGGGGCTGTTATCCATAAGCTGTGCAAGCCTCATGCTTTCCTCCTTAGTAGTACCGAATATGCTTTCCCTTCGGCATGTGCCGCCGGTTATAGTCATTTGCAAACTGCTGGAAGACCTCGTTATACCGGATCACAGCGTTGTTGTACTTGACATACTCGCCGTTGGTATAGTCGATCTTTGCTTCCAGCCACAGGATGTACAGCTCGTCATACGGCGGATAGACGATCATCACTGTGTCCACCGGCGTATCGGCATTGTACCCGTCAAAAAAGATCTTTTCCCCGTCCATGTGGGTGTCGATGATCTCGTGCTTGATCATGCCCTCGACTGTGGATAACCATGCCACCTTCTCGTCCTGTGTATAGGTATTGGGCTTAAGCTCATCGATTTTTCTGATTGCTTCAATGATCGTCATTGCTGCCTCCTACAGATAAGGGGAGCGTGTCAGCTCCCCCTGTCTTTTTATCTCTGGACCCGAGACTCAAAGTCGAAGATGTACTGCAGCATCGACTCCTCTTTTGCAAGGATGTCCGCAACAGATCTCGGCACGTTCACGGGTACGCCTCTCTTAATGAGGAACCTTCTCTCGTTCACCCAGACCACCTTGTCCTCCTGGTCCGCTCTCTCTCTCGGGATGCGGATGGAGATGATGTCATCCGGTGACGGAAGCTTTACTTCCTGTTCAAGGGTTTCTTCTGCTGCAGCTTTTGCAGTTGCCATAAAGGATCTCCTTTCTTCAAAAAGGGGAAGGGCGAGCTCTTACCCTTCCCCCGTGCGTGATTTTAGTTCGCCTGAGCGGACTTGGAGAATCTGGGCGAGCAGGATTCTACACGTACCAGATAATCGCCGATCAGGATCTTCGCGGTCTTGATGGCCTTCCAGCCGACAGAGCTTCTCTGGTCAAGCGGGTCAGCCGTACCGGCAGAGCCCTTCTGCTTGACGATGGTCTGCAGCCCGCCGCCGGTGATCTCGGTGATACCGTAAGCGCCGTCTGCGAGGAACAGGGAACCGAATACCGCGCCGCCCAGGCACTCAGCCGGGTTGATCA
>Ga0247609_10000691_pt1 | contig 44543 bp, 83 predicted proteins | sample 172DNAGHGlowgp2_FD_193487 | JGI IMG/M metagenome (GOLD analysis project Ga0247609, IMG submission 193487) | Sheep rumen microbial communities from Palmerston North, Manawatu-Wanganui, New Zealand - 1728 DNA GHGlow gp2 | ecosystem: Host-associated > Mammals > Digestive system > Stomach > Rumen ... | reverse complement strand
CATAATGATGCAACAAGACAGAAAACATTGGGCTGAAAAAATTCTGATTTCTTCTGACCACGACTTCTGTCAAATCGATGGAATACGTCAATTCAACGTGTTTGGTGAAGAGGTAGTGCCATGGGTGGACAAGAAAAAAGGAATTCGCATGACTCCAGAGGAAGTGAAGATCGTAAAAGCTCTGTGTGGAGATGGAGCAGACAACATACCACAATGCATTTCAAGAGTAGGAGTGAAGACTGCGTGGAAGCTCTGCAAAGACAGACCTAAACTGAAAGAGCTGTTGAAGGAAAACGCTGAAGCTGCAAAGCAGTTTTTACTGAACAGAAAGTTAGTAGATTTCGATTTGATTCCAGCTGAGCTGAAAGAAGAAATCCAAAAAGAAGTAGACAAAAAGCTAGCTTCTTTTGTTTCTGATTCTTCTTCTGCTGGTTCTAACAATGAAAACGAACTATTTGATCTGATGTCACTATGAGACTTTGGCACTACAAACTGATTCCAGTTCTTCCAAGAAAGCAACTCATTTCGCAATTGCGCGAATGTGTCCAAATTGGAAAAGCATTGATGGAAAATGGAACTCCAAACCACATCATCGTGAATCGAGTGATTCCATTTTATCCAAACGATTATGCTAAGTACTGCAAATTGCTGATAGACGAAATAAGACAGCGTGGTTACAATGTGTCTGACAAGACTGTAGAAAAACTAAACGTCTATTGCAAACAGAGCATTGATGTGTTAAATGTTTCTAGCGAAGAACCCATTTTTGATGGATTTCACACAAACAGATACTTGACGCAGTGCTTCTACAACCTAGAAGAGAAATACGATTGTGGAATCATTCCTGACGAAGAGTGGAAGAAAGTCGTGGAGAAGTTTTTGGTTTAAGACGTTATATCTGGACCAAGAACGAAATCAGCTTCTGTACCTGAATTCCCATAGAGCTTTTTGGAAACAATATCGTATAAGTATCCGTTTTTTCCTAGACGAACTGGAACAAGATCGAGTTTTTGGTTCCCATTTGCATCTGTTATCCAAAACTCATAAAGACGAAATTTCCAATTCTTGTTGAATGCGGTTATGCTTTTATCTCCAACACAAAGCGTAGCGCTTTGGTCTTTTAGAATCGTTCCCATGTTGACGTTGTTAGAATCGCTTAGATCTGGAATTGGATCGTAAGTTGTGTCATCGAACTTCATTGTGACAGTAAATTTCTTTCCCGTTGGAAGATGACCGTTGCGAAGATTATTGTATCCACCTAAACTAAACACGTTGTTATATGATGCCCATCCTCTAAGTTTTGGAATTCCATCTAATCCGCAATAACATTGATAATTGACTCCACTTTCTACGTTCCAAGTGAAAAAGTAGGCATTTTTAGTGGATGTCACCACAACAGTAGTAAAAGCAATGCTATCACCTGGTGACAAAGTAACACTTGGAATAAAAGCATACGTTCCTGGAACGCATTGCAAATATTGTATCTTGCTGTCAAAAGACGTCCTCTTCAGTTCTCTTATGATCTGATCTAGCCGTGAACCTGTTTCATCAAACAGTTCAATGGGCAGATCAGAGAGAGAGAGAGTCAGCCATTTTGTCTACCTGAAAATTCTATAGCCGCCAAACGTCTTTCCCATTTCGACGTGTTGAACGACTTCTTGTGTATTGACGTATTTGTTGTTGTGAAGCAGTTCCCAGATTCTATCGTAGGTTCTTTCTTCACGGAAGTATTCCAAAAAGGCATTTGTCAAAACTCCGCCTTTTTCGTCTCCATACGAGTAGTCTGGGTCAGGACAGCCAGCTAAGTACCACAAGGAAGGTTCTTTTCCGGAACTAAACGTTTCTTCGCTTTTCTCCACAAAACGCATTGGAGCTCGGAACATCGTGCCTGAGTGACAACAGTCGCAGATCAACACGACTCGACCTTTCGCATTGCACAAAATGCTCCATATTTCATCGTCTAAAAGTTGTCTATCGTACAAGCACAAAAACTGGTCTTTCCCAGTTGGTTCTTCCCAATTCTGTTTTGTAGTTGCATTCTGTCTTTGGTCTCCGCCGTGCCCAGAATAGAAGATTATCGCTAAGTCTTTTTGGCAGACCTCTTGCATCTTTTGGACTACAACTACTTTCGTTGCTTGTTGCGACAACAGAAGAGTCACATCGTCACTGTACTTCTTCAGAAGTTCAGCCATTCTTGTTGCATCTAGCTGAGCTCCTGGACAATTTCCAGCATAGCGGCTAGATTCCATTCCAATGCACAGCGCGGCGGTGTCTTTTTTGTCTGCTTGTTCTAACATGTGAATGTTTATCGTGTTGCATGATATAGTTGACAACAAACATGCCAAACTGAATATCAACGTTGTTAAAAGTTTCATCATACGAAATAGCAAATGTTTCCATTGCCCTCTGCTTGGCGTATTTCTTCTAGAATCTTGTCTAGTTCTTGCTGTCCCTCTTCCTTGATAGAAGTGTCAATCGATCCTCCGCCAACAAGCTGAACGTTCTGAAACTTAGATCTGATTGTTCCCAAGAGAATTTTAGCTTTAGCCAAAACGATTCTTTTCAGATAGTTGTTGCCGTAAAGTTCCTCGACGGTTGGCTCTACTTCGCAAGTGACAAGAAGCCAACGACGCCACTTCGATCCAAGAGCTCCTCCACAGCGTCTTGGTTCTGGATAAAGCATCAGTCTTTGGTGTAAATGGTCGAAATTGAAATCAGGATTCATTCCGGTCATTTTGTGCGCCAACTGAAGAAATTCTTGGGCGCATTGATAAGTGACAAATCCTCCGCCCCAGTTCCATCCAAAACCATTCGTAGTTCCAACACCAGCTCCTCCAAGAAGTCCTCCTCCAAACCCCCAACCAGCTCCGTTTCCTCCATTCAACCAAGCATTGAATCCAAAGAAAGGATCGGACATGGCTACTCCATAAAGCGTGTCGCGGGTCGTTGAGATGTCCTTAATTGACGTTATGCGATATGGTGAAGTGTCAAGCCCTTTTCCGCGCTCATACTTGTTCATATCAAGAAGAAGATACTTGTCTCCAAACCAAGCGTACTTGCTGTAAAGTTCGAGCGCATCGCTGATTATTGCGTCAAATTGAACTTCGTTTAATTCGACTGTGACAAGAGGAGCGCCAAGCATTGTCAAAACCCAGTTGATTAGCTTTTTCTTAGAATCAATAGCTGGATTCAAAAACGTAGATTCTGCTTTTACTTCTAGAGGCTGGGACTGCTGAGCTGTGGTTGATTCAGCTGGTGGAACCTCTGGGGCTTTTGCTGGCTTGATGTTGATCTTCATTGATGTGCATTATTTACGTTTAGAAATGGGATGTAAATAGAACTGTCATGCCTACTTTTCACATAAGCGGGGGGGAGGGACGCCATACAAACAGCCCTCAATCAAATAGTCGCGAATCAAACTAATACGTTCATAATACAAGACGGAACATATGATTCTATTCTTTTCTCTTCAAGTACGATAAGCGCTGCTAGTAGCATTACTAATGCAAACACGAAAATAGTTCTTAGTTCAGAAAATGGTCCAAACAACTGCATCATTGATGGCGGAACAAAATGGGAAAACGACATTTTTGACAGTACATTGCTTTCAGCTGGAAAACCCTGTTTGTCTGTAGACAATACTTTTTACAGCAGTATTCCTCTCACATGTTACGGAATTACGTTCAGAAACGGATATTGTGGACAGCAAAATGGTGCTAGTGGAGTGTGCTTACCATCTGGATATTACAAATCATTCAATAATTGCATTTTTGAGCGTTGCGCTGGAAGTGTTTCAGCATCTAATGCGTTTTGCTCAGTAATTCGATGCGGAGGAAACATAATTCGTGTTATAATAAGGAACTGTGTTGGCAACCGAGGCGCAGCAACAGCAAAAGCAACATATTTAACCAATTGCATAGTGGAAAACATACGAACGTTGAATGCAGCTACAGTTTTTGAAGAGACACGTTTTTACAACTGCATTGTCAGAAACATCAACAACGGAAACCAAAGCTTGACAACTTATTCAGCAGACATCAAACAATGTTTGTTCTACAATCTGTCGAAAAAGAACAGGCTATTTTCATCCTGTAGAGGCAATTTCTATGGAAACACTGTTATTCTTCCGACAGCAGTTACTGCTGAAATAATAACCTGGAACACAAATTCTAAATTATATGTGGCCAACAACATTTTCAACACTGGACAAATCAGAGCGATTAGCGCTTCTCCAGAAATAATCGTAGTCAACAATTATTGCAGAAACGCATTTGGAGACGCAACAAGAATAAGTGGCAACGTTTTAAACACTAACTTAGATCCAGGTTTTATAGATGCAGTGAATGAAAATTTCAGGCTTCTCAGTTCTTCGCCGTGTATTTCTGCTGGATCCTATGAGTGGCTAGATTCTTACTACTCCAAAAGAGATTTAGACAAAAACCTGTACAAAAATCCACCAAGCATTGGAGTCTATCAATTCGACTACTTGAAGGAAATCATTCCCAACGAGGAATATCCTTTGGGAACGATTTAGTCTTCGCTTGGATCTTGAGGCTGTGACTCTATCTGTTGTTCTGTTTGTTGTGATTCTACGTTCTTTGGAAGAACTTCAAGATACGTTGGAACATATTGTTGTTCTCCAGCAATCAAATCGCTAAAAGAACTGACTCCGTCCATCAAAGCAGTCAACGCAAACGATCCATTTGAAACGATTAACTGACCTCTAGTTCGTCCATTTTCTACTATGTTTGCTGAATCTCTACCAACTAAAGCAACTGACATTTTTCCACCAGGTTCAAGTGAAACCTTGTTGTTAAACTTCAAACCAACGGCTAAAGTTTCGTCAACCATGTCTTGAAAAGCGCTATTGATGCTAGAAATAGCAACTGACAACTCTGCGTTTTCTGGAACTGCGAACTTCTCTCTTTCGTAAACAGGATAATAAACAGCTCCAGCCTCAGGAACTTTGTCAACCGAGTCTTTGTTTATGAAGGTGCTTCCAGATCCATCATCTGTCGGAACCTTCGAATATCCAATCAGCTCAGAACCATACAGCGAAGCAAGAACAGCTGGATCAGCGTTCCACGTAGCAATAGCTGTCTCACAAGAAGAGGACAAGTCTAAGGTAGACAACTTAGCGTAGTTGCTTCCTTTGAGGCAACAGCTAATCGTTGATTCTTCCTCTCCTTCTCGCTTTACTTTCTTAGATCTAACACTAAATGAAGTCGTCTGTTTCTTGCTTTTTTGTCTATTGCTTGCCATGATTCGCATATTTACAATTTGTCTTTTTCAGCAAGTTCAGTCATGTAGATGAACCGCTTCATTGCGTCTTCACACGTTCTGTCTCGCACTTGAACGAGACGGCTTAAGATTTTTTCTATGGCTATCGACTTCTTGTTCTTGTTCCGCATTCTAGACGCTTTTTCTATTTTTTCATCTATGTCAGCGAAAAAATCCTTCAAACTCATCGATCTGTCTATTTCTAGCTGAACTCCGTCTGGATCGTAAAGATATCCAGAACGCAAGTCTTCAGCCCATTCCTCGTAGTTGTCGTAATCGTTCATATCTATGGTCTATAGTTTATATTTGAAAAAAGAAAATTGTCTGAAAGAGCGTCTTGTTTCTTTCTTTAGAATTTCAGAAACTGTTTTAATATTGCTTCGTTCTACTATTCTTACGCATTCATGTGGTTTCCACGCAATGAACTCTTCGGGAAGATTTTCCAAACAGTTGACGCTGCTGTTGAAATGGCAAGCGTGGAACCACCAATACACTCCGAACTTGACGAACATTCTAATCCACTCATCGTCAGCCTCAAGCGGATGATAGCCTTGGTTGAAAGAAACGAACTGCAAATCTAATTCTAGTTCTTTAGAAATGCGATTCGTTCTGAAGTACCAACGCTTGACAGCAAGTCTTTTTGTCAGAACTTTGTTCTCGACGTTGATTTCGATTAGATGCTTCGTCCACTCAAACAACTCGTTTAACTCAGAAAAAGACATAGTTCTGTCATGCAAAAACATTCCCAGCCAACGGTCTTCTTTCTCGTTCAGCGAAATTCTGAAAAGAGGTTCTTCTTCTTCTTTGTCTGACATACAATTACTCGCGTAGAAGATATGATACTACTTGCTCATTACTCGCGTAAAAGAAACGGCAAAGCTTGCTGACAGTTTCCCCAGATTACGCCAACGTGTTCTTTATCATACACATGCGCTTTGTCTTCCTTCAAAAACTGGCTTATCAACGCAAACTGCTTTTCTCGGCTTTCTCCTTTCGTCAACAGACACATCAATTCAGATTTGTCTTGCAAAGTCCAAATGTCTCCAAAAGGAAATCTGTCTCTGGGAGCGGTCCACTTGCATCGAAACGTCTTGTCTATGCGATTAAAGGAAAACTCATGGAACGTCCTGTAAGAATGTCCATCGTCGCAAAACAAACGATAAATGAATATTCCGATCTTGTTTAACTCTTCTATGGTCTTTTTAGACAAAGTCTCTTTAAGCCAAAGCTCTTTCTCGCTGTCTATATCTTCTCGAAGAACAACGTCGTCTTGCGTTGCATTCGCTAAAACTTCGTCAATCGAAATCATGTTGCTAACCTTTCCACAGCTTCTTTCTCCATTCATTGAATTTAGATCTTACGTCATAAACATTGAAATTGTGGCATTCATTAGAAAGGTAATTGAACAATCTAGTACCGTGGGTTCTACAATCTCCTTCGTCTAAACAACTATTAATACAACTACCCAATGACGGAGGATCGTTTACAAATGCATCGGCAAAATCACGTTTCGTCTTTCCACAAGCTAAATACATGATTGCAAACTTTATGTCCTCAAACGCTTCTTTGCAGTTATATGCATATGCACGAGTTTTAATGTTGCAGTCGAAACTAAAACAGAATTTCCGTTCTATTCTATTCGTGTAGAATTGAACGTTTTTGACAATTGAACCAGGATCGCTTCCAACAATAGATCCACTCATTCGTTGAAGCATCGAAGCTCCATATCCAAAAGTGTTTCCAGAATTGTTAGACCAAACGATTTCGTAAACGCATCTAAAAAAGAAGTCTAACTGTTCGATGGACATCTCTTGCAAAGCGTCATGCAACCAATGGCGTTTCGTTTTTTCTAACGAAGAACTATCTAATTCAAAATGCGTTTTCATCAAGTGCATCTAAACAACGAGTCTTTCTTTTGTGAATGTATTTTGCATGTGTCGTTTTCATCCGTAATTTTTATCGACGAAAACGTTCCATTGTTTCATAATTCTAAAAACATCTTCAGAAACGTTTTTCGTCGTGCTCGCAACATTCTTCTCAAATCCGCATATACTAGACAAAGTCTTCTCAATCTCATTGTCAGAAATCATTGGTTCTACATTGAAAAATAATCCGTTTTTAGACATTTCAACAACGTTTATTTTAGATTGTTTGTCGAAAAACATAGACAACAAAACATTAGCTTCAATCATCATATACATATACATAAATGTTTCATTTCCATCAAAATCGTATGAAGCTTCATACCAAAAATCTACATTTCCTGTTATTCTGTTCGTTGTGAACAAATGGGGCGACTTCCACTTTGACTCACTGTAGAAGAAAATGCATCTAAGTATGTATGCAAGAAAAATGAAAAATCTGTCTCGTTCTTTCAGAGGCATGTTGATTGCTTTGCTTTTAAGCGTTTGATTGAATGAAAAACGTCTTGTTTGCATGTGTGAATGTTGACGATAATTTACTAAAATGGATGAAGAAGAGAGACCTTAAGGATTATTGCTAAGAGGAAGATCTTTAGATGGTAGACCATTGATGGTTGACCATTGATGGTTGACCTTTAGAGGTGGACCTTTAGAGGTGGATCTTTAGCTGGTAGACCCTACTGGGAACTTTTGACCGGTCAGGTCCACCCTCCACAGAACCACCCCTATAAGGCGGCTTCCAGACCACCCCCTACCCCGGCTGGACCACCAGGGTGGTACCACCCCTCTGGATCACCTCTAGAACGCCCTTCCAAAAACGGTCTTCCAGCAGGACGTCCTCCAAAAGGTTCTCCTCTCAGATACCCCCCCCCTTTTAGTTATCAGTTTTCGGGATTTCACACTTGATGGTCTATCCCTAAAAGACGAAGAGAGACCGGTCTACCATAAAAGTGCATTCCAGCCATTCCTTCAACCATGGTCCTTATAACTCATGGTCCACGCTAGCGCGGTCTGTTAAAAAGCGAGTCTAGATAAGGATAGCCGTTAGATAGGGATAACCGTTATTAAATAAGGATGTTAAAACGGTTTACCTCGAAAAGAACAACCACAAAGGTCGTTTTTAAGCCTTGAAATCTCCATACCACGAAATGGAAGGATACAATTCACGATATCTGAGGTCCGCGCATTTACGATAGGACCACTTACGGCTAGCCTCTGCGATGAGCTTTCCATTTTGACGAACGAAGATCGCTGTGTCAGACTCATCCATCGTGATGCTGTGGTTGTTCATCACTTTACAAAGGTTGTAGACTTCAGCGTTGGAGAGTCTATGCTCTTTTTGGTTGTGCGCGTCCACGTGGTTGCGGATGAAAGTAATAATGGTAGACTTAAGAGAGGAGGTAGCTGTGTTCATCGTGATTCAGATTATATCAAAGCGGAGATTGCTTGTCAATGGGTAATCTGATTAATCGAGGTTGCAAAGATCAATGAAAGTATTGCCTCCAATTACGTAGGCAGGAAGATGCCGGCACATCATCTCTACAAAGACCTTCATGCCCTTTTCCGTAATGAAATAGGTTGGAGCGGTACCCTTCCAAAGGGATTTTGCTCTATAACAACGCCCATTGCTGTATCGATTCCAAGGCGAGATTGAATGTTTAACCAGCATGAAACCGCCATCAGATCTAATAAGTTCATCTTCCAAAAGTTTAGCCCAAATGGAAGAATGATAACCCGGAGTGTAATGCTTATATCGTGTTCCTTCATAAACCTCTTTGCGAGTCATTCCAGAATTTAGAACTTTCGCAAGACGGGTGAGAATGAATCCAGTTCCACTCACGGGATTGATTCGGGAATAGTCAGAAATTTTTGCGCCGTTGTATGCCATGGTTGTTTGTCTGTGTTGGTTGATGTTGTGTGCAATTCAGATTATATCAAGACATAGTGCTATTTGTCAATAGGATCTAAGAATTTTTTGGTTTCTTCTTAATGCCTGTAAAATGAAATACTTGCTGGTGTCTAAGAAATTTTTCTTTTTTCTTAGAAGGCTAGTCGTTGCTGAATAAAGGTATACCTCTAAGAAAGATTTAGTTTTTTCTTAAACGCCTTCTAGTCTAGGGAATTCATGTCGATCCGATTCAAGTTGCGACGGTTGAGCGCCTTGTCACGTTTGCTACGCATGATCCGGGTTCCGGTGTTGAAGGGAATTCGGACTCGGAGTTTTAGAACCTTGCGTTTCGTTTTCATTAGGCGCCTTCCCACCAAAAGACGAGATCAAGCATGTCCTTGCAATTGGCTTTGTTTGCAGCAGCGGTGAACTCATTCCAGGCGTCGTTTTCGTCAAGATCGCGAGCAAGGCGGCCGTAGAGACCAGTCGAGTACGACATAGAACGAACGAAAGATTTTACTTCATCGACGGTGAGCATTTGGGTGTTTCCTTTTTGTTATTGAGTGTTGTTAGTTGTTGTCAGCGACTTGTTCGATGTGATTTAGATTATATCAAAAGCAAATCTAAATTGCAAGGCAAAAATTAGCTGAAAAAATCTAAAATTTGCTATTGCATTTTCAGATGACGTTTGATATAATCTGACCATCAACTAACCCAAACCAAAGGACAACGCAAACATGGATCACAAGATCGACGAATTTTTCGCAACGCGCGAAATTGAAAATGGAATGTTTACCGGCGATTATGCGATTTTCGCGCGTCTGTCTGAACCGATTTTCAAAACGCCCATGTCGAAAAACAAGCGGCCGATTTCATATGTGAAGATCGACGAAACGTTTTCGACTGAAAAAGAAGCAAACGAAGTTGCGCGTCTGTATAATCGTTTTTTGAAATTCAAGGGTTTGTGCGACAATATCGATAAGTCGATTCACAAGTCGTTGACTACCAATGACATGTTTCACCGAATCGAATTCAAGGATTATCCCTTCATCAAAAAGGACGGCTTCATTCGTGTGCGAAATGACGATGAAAATTAACCATTGACAAAATAGGTCGTTTTTGATATGATCTGAAACGTCAACCACCACCCAACAACACGCACAATCGGCATGAAAACTTCCAACAAAAAGTTCCGCATCACGCTCAAACTCATCGGTGAAAACGGCGAAATTTATGGCGCAGGCCTTCCTTCGCTTGAATATCGCGCTCCTACTGCTTACGCCGCTGCTAAAAAGGCGCGCGGTTGGGCTGCTGTCAATGGCGTGTTTTTGCTGAATTGTGACGAACGTTTTGTTTATCGCGTGAAGGAGGCGGGGACTCCGAAGGGCGAATTTACCGACATTGAGCTCTAACTAACAATCAAACCAACGATTAACCACATGAAAAACGCTCTTAGCGAACTCTTTGCTGCAATTCTTGACGAAGCGCGTTGTTTTATCAGCAACACGTCTGACTACAATGCGTTTCAAACCAACACGACGGTTGCCTTTAACGACTTTGCCTCTTCAAACGGCTTTCCTCCGATTGTTTAAATGAACCTTCAGACCCTTTTCAGCGAAGCGCACGCTGACGCTGTAAGCGCATTGTCGGACCATGGCATCACGGTACCACCAGAAGATTCGATCTATGTGCTCTACAACCAGCGGCTTGGAAGAGCTTGGGGTCGAGCCTCTAAGTACTGTTCTGGCAGATACAAGACGAAGATTCAGCTTTCAGCAGACCTTTGTCAGCACACTAATTCCAATGCAATTCTGAACACGATGATCCATGAGATCATCCATTGCTGCGGAATTTGGAACCACCGAAAGAACTTCAAGTATGCAGCTTTGCTGGTAAACCGTATGTTTCCAGGCAAATATAATGTGTCTCGTTGCACTGGTCCTCAAGAAAAGATGTCTGATGAACAGATGGACAAGACCTACAAGTATATGCTTGAATGTCCTAAGTGCCATTATAAATGGGGATACAAGAGGTTTACCAGACATGTTCAGCATCCAAGTTCTTGTTGGTGCACGGATTGCTACACGAAACACAGAGAGCGTGTTTATTTGGTTAGGACGAAATAAATGGTTGACAAAAAGATCGGCCTTTGATATAATCTCACCATCAACCACTAATAGAGGAAACAAGATGACCAATCTCAAGCCTGAAGTAAATGCGACCATTGCGGTTGTTGGTAAGCGCTACAATCCCCAGCTCGGAATCTATATCACGGGCCCCTATATTGGACGGATCGTTCGCGTCAATAAGTACTCGTTCGCTGTCAAGTTTGACAAGGCAAGCGACAACAAGTACTATCCTAGGTCGTTTGACTTTGGCGGTTACGCGCGAAAAGGAACGGATTGTCTTTACGGTTCCATGTCCTACGAGGCACATACGATTCAGGAGACGATCCAGATCCTTGAATCTCAATTGGCGCATTATCCAGCTGATTCTTTCAAGGCTCATGAGCTGCACAAAACCATTCAGAATCTGCATAGCTTCTTGCCTGTTGATTTTTCCTAGGAGATAATGTGCGATGATTGCTTATATTAAGTTTGACGATCCTAAACGCGGGAAGACCTACTTTGACTTTCATTGCGATTCGGTTTATGTTGACGGCGATGGGACATCATCTTCACTGGAGTCAAGGAGCCGGAGGACCAACCGGAGGATTGGTTGAGCATCGAGCAGGTGGTGGAGGAAAATGGGTTGAAGGGCAGGTTTGTTTATGACAAGGAAGCTGGGACCGCTGAGGTGACCTGTTCTGACATGCTTCACTTGCAATTGGAAAGCTGAGAATGCTTAAACATTGCAATTTCAATACTTATGTTGTTAATAACTTTTTAGTTGACAATTAAGATACGGTTTGATATAATCTAAACTGTCAACCTCAAACAACACCAACCATTGTAGCGATGAAAACCTTTAACGTCACTTGCCAAGAACGGCCGTGGTACGGCAGTCCGTCTTATTCTCTCACTGTTGAAGCGCGCAATGCAGACGCTGCTGCTCGCAAAGCTAAGAAGGAATATCCAAATGCGGTGTGGTATTGGGTGGACGGGGTTGTCACGTTTGTAAACAAGAAGCGCCTTGACTACTTCCAGAAGCTGAATCCTGGAGTGGTGTTCGACCATTTCTAAAATTTTTGGTTGACAATTCACTAACGGTTTGATATAATCTGAACTGTTGAAGCAAAACAACCAACAATGAAGACCTTTTTTACTAGCGATCTCCACCTCCAGAGTTCCGAGAATCCGGGGATCATCGACTGGGCGCATCGTCCGTTCAAGAGCGTGGCCAAGCATGACGCTGCGCTGATTCGTGGGATCAATGAGCGCTGCAAGCCTGACGATCTGCTAATCCACGTGGGCGACTTCATGAACTACGGCAAGAACCGCGGGACGGAGGCAGGACGCAACAAGCCGGACTTCTACCTGTCTCAAATTCATTGCCAGGTTGTCTGTCTTGAAGGTAACCACGATCCGAACAACCACGTCCGGACAATTGGTCGCACGCTTACCACGAAGGTCGGACGGTTTGTGGTATCTGTCGGCCACTACCCGTCTTGGGATCCGCGTTTTGAATTTGCACGGACGCCTCCATATTACTTTACTGGTGGCAGCGTTGCTCGTCCTGTTCGGATCCATCTGTGTGGCCACGTCCACGATGCTTGGCGTTTCAAGTTTGAATTGGATGGTCCGCTGAACATCAACATCGGCACGGACGTCTGGCACTACCGGCCGGTCAGCGAAGCAGAGCTGGACGCCTACATTGAGAAGGTCCTTGCGGGAAAGGCATAACGAAATGGACGAAATGCTAGATCCAATTGACGTATTGAAGGAAATCAAGCACGCCTTTGAGACAAACCTCATTGGCGTTGCTGACCGACTTAGCATTGAAAAACGGATGCAAGTCATTGAGCTGCGTAAACGAATTGACAAGACTATCACTGATGGTGAAATCATGCAAAGGGTTTATAGTCATTGCTCTGGAGCGTCTTATGAAGAAAGTCGTTGAATTTTCAACACTTAGCCTGTTAATAACTTTTTAGTTGACAATTAAGAGCTGGTTTGTTATAATCTAACCGTAACCTCAAATTAAAGGACAAATCCATGACTAGCGAGATCGTTCCCGTTCCCAACACCATCGGCGAGCTTATCGAAATCCTTTCTAAGTACCCGAAGGAAACAAAGCTTAACATCTTCACTGTTCAAAGCTACGAAGGCCATCCCGACGCCTCTCAATCCTTTAAGATCGCTATCGAGAAGTATAGCGGCGACGAGATGGACCTCACCTTCTCCGACGGCTATACCCTCATTTAACAGCCTCATGGCCCTCTCACGGTGGAACCCCGGGCGCGGCCTGTAAGGACGGCAACATATTTAGAGGGCCTAAACTTTTTGTTGCAAAAATAGATTGCCTTTGATAGAATCTAATTGTCAACTAACCAGAAAGGTCCACCTCCCATGAAACTTTACGCTTGGCGCTTCACTAAGGATCCCGTTTGCGATTTTTCCGAACCTGGATCACTTGAAAAGGAAATTGCTCATTATGAGGATCTTCTTAGCAATCCAAGGTTTTTTGGCTCGTGGGGTACTATGCACGACTTTTATACCCAAGGGCGCATTCGTGCAATGGGTATGCAGTACGAACCTTTCGATGAGCGCGAAGGCGTAGATTGGGTTCGGATCATGGTGCACCACGAATATGATAACGCTTGTTGGTATACGCGCTATGTTCCTTCAACTGATCCCGAAGTCATTGAAAAGTTCGTGTCTTTGTATGAGTTTGGAGACGGTATCAACCAGGTAAACTATTTCATTCGTCCAGCTGAAGATGTTGCTCTTGTCAAATGGTGAAAATAACCATTGACAAATTGTCTCTGCTTTGATATAATCTCATCATCTTCAATATTTAGAAAGGAAATCAACCATGTCCCGACTCGATTCCATCCCCAAGTCGCGCCGTGCGTTCTTCGTCAAGAAGAAGACGCAGTATCCGTCTGGTTTCGGGCGCTCGTGTCCGATGCACTACGATGAGCCATTATACTATGTTATGAAGCGGCCGGTTGATTGGAAAGGCAACCGCGACAAGTTTTACAACGGTGGCAAGGTGAAGGAATACGCGGGCCCATTCGTCGGCGAGGAAGGAAAGCGCAAGGCCGAGGAAATCGCCCAGGAGCGCAACGAGTCCTGGCACAGTACCTTCGCGTAAAAAGTTATTGACAATCAGATCTATCTTTGATATGATTTAAATTGTCAACGAAACAACAAACCCGAAAGGAAAAATCCCACCATGAAATACGGATCATTAGTCAATCTCGTCTGCGCGAATCAGACACAAAAGGAACTTCCCGCTGATCTCAAGATCGGGACCGGCTGCACTGAGTTGCTGTGGTCAGATCGCAATCCCTACGAGGTCATTGGCATTGAAAAGAACAAGAAGGACGAGGTCACAAAGCTGACTGTTCGCGCAATGGATCATAAACCCGGTCCTAACCACAAAGGCGTTGGATGCAACGACTGGATCTTGTCTTCTGATCCCTCTGGTAAGCAAGTCAATTTGTTCTTCCGCAAGAAAACGAAGAAGCGCGCTGCTGGATGGTATGAGCGCAGGCTTAACAAGGATTGGGGCAACCGTTTCCTTATTGGCCAAGCTGAATACTACTACGACTGGAGCTTCTAAACGAAAGGAAAAACGCTAACATGGAAATCGCAGCGATCTATGATTACAACGGACGGACCATGTATAATAGTGACAATAGCACGTTCCGTCTTAAGGCTAAGCATTGGTACGTTCATACTGGATATACGACTGATCCATTTGCATTTCACGTCAAGGTCTGTGGCAACAAGCAGGCAGCAATCAACTGGGCAAGCGCTAAATGCCGTGTAAAGGAATATAATCCGGATACCAAATTTTACATCTATCACGCCTAAAAATGTAGTTGACAAAAAATAGATTTTTTGGTATAATCTGTCTCGTCAACCACGATAAAACAACTCAAACAAAGTTCAGCCTCAATGAAAACTTTCCGAATCACTGAAATTCTCGAATGGACCGAGGACAACTCGCTCATTGACGGGGATGCTTCCCACGAGGGGTATGACTCCGTGGAGGAGCTGCTTGTAGAGGAGCGCCGTTCCAAACAGACCTTTGATCCCGTTGAAGCGCGCATCCTTCCCTTTGAGTGCAAGGCGCGCGATCTTGACGAAGCAATTGAAAAGCTGAACATGCGCTTCTTTGAATACGATTACCTCAAGGTCCAGGACGTGGATTACGAAATCGTCTAACAAAAAGAAAGGAACAACCCATGTCTGCACCAATGTTCATCGTCTGTGGCGCCCCTGGCGCCGGCAAGTCCACCTTCGCCAACCATCTCCGCGGAACGGAGAACGCTTGCATCTTCGAGACGGACAACTTTTTCGTTGACTCGATTGACAAGCGCACCTATCACTTCAATCCAAAGCTGCTCGGGATCGCACACAACTGGAACCAGGGCGAGGTGATCCGCACTTGCCGCGACTGCCCGGAAGTCCCCGTGATTGTCGCCAACACGTTCACTAACACGGACGAGCTCTACCCCTATCTCGAGATCGCGCGCGCGTTCGGGCGCAAGGTGTTCATCTTCCGTCTGCTGACCGAGCACGATAATGTCCACGGGGTCCCGGACGCGACGGTCGCGAAGAAGCGCGAGCTCGCCCAGGCTATTACCGCCGCACAGGTCCTCGCGCGCTGTCAGAACCTCGGGTACCCGGTTGTGTACTGCGTCGATATTCGAGACGATGAGGAAGCTCGGGACATGGCTCAGATCGCTCATATCAAGTACTTCCAGCGCGGTTAATCGTTTCGCGCGTCCAGTGGGTTGGGGTTGGGTTGCCCCGTGGGTTGCCTGCTGGACGCGCGAATTTTTTAGTTGACAATTGAGACTAGCTTTGTTATAATCTAAACTGTCACAACCCTTCAAATGGAGATTCATTCACAATGGTCAATGGCGATCCCAACACTTTTATGTTCAGCGTCCTGCTGAAGATCACTTACCCCACGGGCGCGCAGCTCTTCACGCGCGCGTCCATCGGCGCGTCCAATTGGAAGCAGGCGCACGAGAACGCCGTCAACTGCTACAAGGCGTGGTACCCCGACTGCACGGTCGAGGTCGCGTAGTACAATCTAAACAGGAAACCAACCCAATGCTTAACATTCGCAAGTTCATTCTGGAGCATCCGGACTCTTGGGAGACGGATTTGGCGTCTCCTCCGTATGCGCTCAAGATCAAGCGTTCGCCTTTTGCCAATGGGCGTTATGTGATGTTCAACTACAATATGTTGGAATCTGACAACTACGATCCCATCGTCGCTGAGGCGCGCGGGCTGGTGCTTGACTCTGAAAACGATTTCAAGATCGTCCGCAAGGGATTCAACCGTTTCTTCAACTACGGCGAGGGTCCTGCTGCGAAGATCGACTGGGACACTGCGTCGGCGACTATCAAGGAGGACGGGACGCTGATCTTCCTTTCGCATTACGATGGGCGCTGGATGCTCGGCACTCGTCAGAACTTCGATCTCCGTGAGGCAGAGATGTCCGATGCGCTTTACAAGACATTCTATGATCTGTTTTGGGATGTAATTGAAAAGAGGTATCCATTTTTCCATCAGCATGTATATAACTTTGGATATAACTGCACCTGGTGCTTCGAGTTGTGCTCCCGCTTCAACCGGATCGTTATCGACTATCCGGAGCCTAAGCTCTTCCTGCTTGCGAAGTTCGACAATGACACTGGGCGCGAGTTCCCGCAGTACCTCGTGGATGCTGACGCTAAGTACATTTGCGTGGATCGTCCGAAGTACTACAAGATGTCTTCTGCTGAGGACTACACGAATCTCGTGGAAGGATTCGGCATCCAGCACGAAGGCGTTGTGGTCCTGGACGGAAAGGGCGACCGAATCAAGATGAAGTCCAAGCTCTATTTCGAGATGCACAAGCAGGTCTCAAATGGAGCGATGGATTTGGAAGCAATGGTCGGCTTGATCCGCAAGGGCGAAGATGCTGAGTTCCTGTCCTATTTTCCCGATTACAAGGACAAGTTCGAGAAGGTCCGCAAGCAGGTTGTCGATGCTTTGATCCGCGTTCAACAGATCAATCGTGCCTGTGAAGTTGGACAGCGCAACATGTCCCGCAAGGACTTTGCTCTTGAGCACATGAAGGATCCTCTTGCTATGCTTTGGTTCAAGGCATACGATGGCAAGCTGACGGACGATTTCGTGACGTCTATTTCTGACGAAAAGTTCGTGCATTTGTTTGGCATTGAATAAATGATTAAATTTCCAACGAAAGCAATATGGGGCTAAGTCATTGAAAACGCAATCTATTTCCAGCGAAGCTCCTCTAGCGGGCTTCTTTCTTTTGAGGACGTGGAACGCATCAGATTTCTGTGTCTAGACGATCTAGACAAACTAAAAATAGTCATTGTAAATTAGACGAACTTTTGTTAAAATCTAATCATCAACCACAACCTCATCCAAAGGACAATGTTCATGAAACCCATCAACGAAAAGAACTGCGAAAACTGTTCTCATTGCACGTCAATTCCTTGTGGCGAAAATGGATTTGAGTGTTGCAAACTGGTTTGCGACAAGAATTGCAAGGAGTTCCACGCTGGAGAAGGAAAGCCTGGAACATGTGCTCGCTGGAATGCAAAAGGCGTTCCTTTTTATTTGCAGTCTAAAAATAATGATTGACAAATGATCTTCACTTTGATATAATCTCATCATCAACCAACCCCGAAAGGAAATCAATCATGCGTAAAATCGACCTCGCAATTGCTGGCGCAACTCGCACCTTCACTCCTTTTTCTGGAGGCAACACTGTGTTCCATCGCAAGGCTGACGTCAACTCGACTGCCGTTTGGGAACTCGTTCTTCACGGACACCCCATTGCAATTTTCAACGAGTTCAGCAAAACGCCGACGATCCCGGAGTACGTTTCCTTCGCTGGATGGCCTACGAAGACTACTTGCGCGCGTCTGAATGCGCTTGATGGAGTGTCTGTGAACATCCGCAACGGCATTCCTTTCGTGAATGGACGCGAAGTTGACAAGGATGGCTGGTGGTCGCCGGGCAATCTGAACGAAAAGCACATCTAAAAAAAACTATTGACAAATTAGACAGACTTTGATAGAATCTAACTGTCAACTACCAACCAAAAAGGTAATCATGTCTAACGTTCCCTTCATCATCGTCCGAGGCGCTTCTGGTGCCGGCAAGTCCACTTTCGCTAATAACATCCGTGGAGGCTACAACGCTTTCATTTTCGAGACGGACAAGTTCTTTCTGGACATGGTCAACCAGCACGACTATCATTTTGACAAGGACCTCCTTGGAATTGCCCATTCCTGGAACCAAGGAGAGGTGGTCCGTGCTTGTCGGGACTGTCCCGAAGTGCCTGTCATTGTAGCTAACACGTTCTGCGGCAATTGGGAACTGAAGCCTTATCTGAAGATCGCCAAGATGTTCGACCGCCCCGTCTACGTCTTTTCGCTGAAAACTCAGCATGATAACGTCCATGGGGTTCCTGACGAAATCGTCCAGCGCCATCGTCTTGGCCTCCAGGACGTCGACCTCGAAAAACTGAATGCTGACGGCTTCAACGTCATTTACCACAAGGTTATCACGACTGACTTGGAGGCTGACCGTTTTGCTGAACTCATGAAAGAGAAGCTGATTAACGCTCGTCTTGAATCTCAGAAAAACCATTGACAAAAAGCTGACACTTTGATATAATCTAACCACAACCGCCCAACAAAAGGAAAACCAAAATGAAACGTACAGCATCTAAGAAATCTAAGAAAATTGACGGAAAGAAGCTTGCTGAGGATTTTGAGAAGGCATTTGTCGCTGCTGCTGATGAGAGAGACGAAGCGTGGTTCGCACGTCATACGCATTCATTTGAGCCAAAGATGGGCGACAAGCAGATGGAGGAAACGATTCAGCGACTTCAGTCTGAAAAGAAAGACCTGAATGTTCGTATCAAGAAGCTGGCAGATCGTTTGGAGAAGCTTGAAACTGAAATCAGCAGCATTCGTTCTGCTTTTGACGAACTTGTTGATTGGAATATCTAATAATTAACAACGCCATGAAGAAGCCTAAGAATTTTACTGACGCTCTTTGGGACCTTTGTGAACCTGACCTTTTTGGTGTCATACTTTCTGATTGGGAAATTGACGAAATCTGGAATGAACTAGTTCGCCAAACCAAGAAGACTGGATTTCCAGAATCATATCTCGATTGGAGAGATGCCGCGTATGACGCAATGATTGAACTTGGATACGAACTTACTCCCGAAGACTAAACCTCGAAATGGAAAATCCCGAAATGGAAAATCCCGAAAAGAAAAATTGGAACTATTACGAAGTCGACTTCTTCCGTTATTGGCCTAAAAGCGGAAAGCGGCCCGCTCCTTACTGCGCTGAAAACGCCATTGAGAAAGAAGACGCTGACTACTCGATGCTTATCAAGGCCTATCACAAGCCAACCATCGAAGAGGCTGAACTTTGGTTGAATGACGATATTGTCAAACTCAATGAGGCTGGAGTTCTCCAGGTAGTGGGTCCGGTGACTGAAGAAGAGGTAGCCGAATCCTACGACATGTCTAACAAGGATGAGTGGCCAATTTTCGGGTAATATATCCACATGAAAGAAGATAACAACATCAAACAGTTCGTCTATTGGCTTGAACCAAAACACGATTATCTTTTTGGACAAAAGGAAAATCGTTCAATCACTATGTGGGCAACTACTCCAGAGGAAGGACTTCACAAGCTTGAAGATTGGGAAACGAAGGGTTATTCCGTGAAGTTCCTCTATTCGATGGATGATTTTCAAGCTCGTATGGTTAAGGAATCTGAAAACGAAGCGCGCATCAAAGCAGTAGAAGCAAGAACTCATCATGCCGCTAAGGTTGAAACTGAAAACGTTTAAAACACGAAAAGGAAAATCATGAAGCACTACACAATCAAAATCTACGAGAAGCCTCCGCGTGGCAAGTTTCTTCGCTATGAAGGCGTTGAAGCCGAAAACAAGAAGGATCTCAAGGAAAAGGTAGCAGCTTGGAATGCTGCGCATGAAGACGAATACATGCCTATCTCGACGGCCTTCAGGTTAGGAGATCGTTAGGTATAATATCGTCAATGAAGAGGGGTAAAGACGTTCAACCTCCACAGCTAGCCGGAAGGCGTAGACGCTGAAAGCACAATGGAACGCCAAACAGGGCTAAACGGTATGCCCTAAAACGCGCGCAAACAGTTCTGATAGTTCTTAGGAAGAATACCTCACGGTGAGGAGATGTGGAAGGCCAGGGCCACTCAGAACGCCAAAAGACGCACACAGCAACACATAAATTGCCTGTTAAGCCGTTAATGTGGGTTTGAGTCCCACCAGTCTCGCCGATAATCGAGACTGTAGCTCAATTGATAGAGCAACGAAATAAAATGCGTCTTGATTTTTTGAAAGCACATGCTAAAAACATGTGCTTTTCGTTTATCTAACTAAGTATGTTATACGTATAACACATAAGGAAAACACTCATAATTATGACTAACACAACACTCGACAACCTCAATCGCAAGATGCGATTCCTCGCAAACCTCAACAAGTCCAGTCAAGGACACTTCGCTGTTCTAAAGCAGACTGATGCTGATGGCGAACTTCAGACTGTAGCGCGCGCTGTCGCAACTACTCGTGGCGAATATCCTCGTAAGTTTTCTGTGACGTCCAGCAAGCTTCCTACTCTTTCTGAGGGTGGCAACCGGACGCTAGCGGGGCTTGAAGGAGCGATTCTCCGGGGCGCAATGCTCTAAGTTTTGGTAAAACCAACGACTTATGACTTAGGCGCCTGAAATGGCGCCTTTGTTGTAATTTCAGGTAGTTGCTTTCTGGAAGCTCCTCTAGCGGGCTTCTTTGTCTGAAGGCTGTGCAACTCAACGGACTATTTATACTAGACGATCTAGAGGTGGTTGATTGTCAATAACCTGTTAATAACTTTTTTCAGATTTACTATTGCATTTTAGAATGCTTTTTGGTATAATCTAAACTGTGATGACGAATCACAACGATCTTTGACAAACCAAACCATTTACGAAGAGGAATGCCTGGTGGTGACAATTGGCAGCACGGCGAAATTTGACCTCGCAAATGCAGGATCGTTCCCTGCCCAGGCTAAACTCTTCATCATCTTAAACGCATGATATACCTCCTTATCTGTCATACGTTAAATGCCGCATCGTCTAGTAGGACACCGTGGGTACGGAGACGCGGGATAAAATCCGCTGCGGCGATCATTTCAATTGCAGCATGGCGAAATCGTTAGACGCGCCGGGCAAGGGGCCCGGTATCGATCCTGCGCAAGCCCGAAAGACGGTTCGAGTCCGTCGCCTGGTACAGCTCCTCGGGACGGGTCGGTGTGGAGGTTAGAGTCCTTCTGCTGCAACCACTTTCACATTCCGGTGTAGTTCAATTGGTTTAGAGCACTCGGCCCTTACCCGAGGGGGTTAGAAGTTCAATCCTTCTCACCGGAACCATTTATTCCAGCTTGGTATAGCAGCGGTACACCGGACTTTTAATCCGGGGAAGGCGAGGGCAGCACTCGCAGCTGGAACCATTTTTGGTAGCTTCGTCCAAAGGTTAGGACAAGGGAATCATAATCCCATGATGGCAGTTCGATTCTGTCAACTACTAAGAAAGTGTTGTATAGCTAGTGCGTACACGGTACTGAAAATCCTGTGGAGAAGGTGCAATCCCTTCCGCTTCCGCCAAACACGCTTGGCGCCAAGCTAGTTCAATGGTATAGAACAGTTGCTTCGTAAGCATCTAATTTCAGTTCGATTCTGGAGCTTGGCTAAATTTTTTGGTTGACAAATCAGACGAAGTTTGTTAGAATCTAATCATCATGAACTCGAAGATTCCAAACATCGTCGAACAAAACCGCAAGCGCTACAGCGAGCTTGAATCCACTAAAAGCAATCAATGGAGACAAGCTTATTGTGGCGAACGGAATTGGATTCACGAACAGCTTTGGCCAGTCAATTCTTCTGGATCTAGAACGTATGATCCAACAGATTTCATTTTAGACACGCAAGAAAAAGTCGCAAAAATGTTAGAAGAAATTGGTTGACAAACCAGATCGTCTTTGATATAATCTAATTGTCAATTAATGACAACCTCAACCAAATCACAACCATGACTAAAATTCTCTTTTCAAACAAGGTTAAAGTTCCCGGCTACGATGTAGAAATCTTCTGGGAAAAGTACTGGGAGCGTGGACTCGTGAAGCCTCTTTGGAGGTTTGGCGAAACGTGGAAGACGCTTGACGGACGCATTATTAGCCGTGTTCAATCGTCGCATCTTTTCCGCCGGCCGGACATCAAGCGCTTCATCAAGAAGTACTATCCGGTTGCTGAACTCTATTCTGACGAAAATAACGGTTGACAAATTAGATTTCTTTTGATATGATCTAAACCGTCGCCACGAAACGTGCGACTTAACAACCAACAAAATCAATAACCCAAATCAACAACTCAATCAAAATGAAAATTTTTACTGATGTTTCTGAAAATTTCACCCAAGATGAATTGATTAAAGCCCAAAGCAATCGAAGCGTAGCTGATATGCGTATTGACCGTTTAATTGAAACGTTTCCGCGTGAAAGCGATATTACCGATCTGTATGACACTGAAATTGCTGTATACGTTTCGTCTAATTTTGGTCTTTTACGCCGGGGATGGCACCGCGTATCTATTCCCAATGTTGTTTCATTTTTTGACGCTGATTACAATCTGTATATTCTGTCATGTCTATCTGGTAGAATTGAATCAATTGAAAATGCTGAATCATGGGCAAATTTCATCAAGTTGCACGTTGCAAAGCAAAATCGCAAACGTTTTCGTAATATTGTCATGAACCATTTCTTTTCTTACATGGTTAACACAAATGCAAATGATGGAAAAGGATATTGGTAATATTACTGTTGACAAAAAGATCTTCTTTTGATACGATCTAACCACAAACCCAATCCGAAAAGGAAAACCTAACCATGACTGCCACAACCGACAAAAACGTTGCTGAATTTCTTGACGCCTACCGCGCCTGCCCCACGGAACCCAAGTTCTGCATTCTGAAAGCTGGTTCGCGTCCTCGCGCTACCTACAAGCTTTACGGAACTCCGATTTGGTCCATTGTGGATATGATTAGCAAGGGATTTTATTCTGGAGTCGAGCGGTTTGTTTAAAAGAAAGAGGACAGTACAATGAATCTCGGATTTGTAGCTCAAGACCAATGGGGCAACACGTTCTTCCTTGGAAAACATCCTCGTAAGGAGCTGCTTTCCAAGATGGGCAGGAAGCACGCCGACAAGCTTTACATAGATATCAAAAACAAAAATGGATCTTTCACGACTGTTCACAGCGGATGGAAGATCGGCAACAGCTGGTTCAATGTGTATCGCTTGGAACCGCTGTAAAAATCATTGACAAAATAAGACCGATTTGATATAATCTCATCATCAACCTTCAAACAAAGGACAACAACTATGACTGCTCACGAATTCCGCATAAACAACACACTTCAAGCTAAAGCCGGCGACGCTGACAAGCTTGAAGCAATCCGCAACATTCTGCGCACTTATTACTTTGAGGCCGATCCTTGGACTGGTGATGTCTCTGACCTTTACGATGAGAATTTCTCCGCGACTGACGCAATTGACGCAATCGTCGAGATTCTGAAGAAGTAAAAGTAAACAAAATGAAAAGAATTACTACCGCATCGGCTCTTCGCGCATTAGCCAATAAAATTCTTGAAGCTACAAAAAGCAATGAGGCTGATGAAGCATATCATGTAAATTTAGACAAACTTCTTGACGAAGTAGAAAATAGCTAAAACCAATGATTACCACAGACAACATCAAGAAGGACGAACGTATCGTCATTGTCGGCAAGCGCTATAATCCTCAGCTTGGAACTTACATCACCGGTCCATACGTTGGACGAATCGCTCGCGTCAACAAGTGCACCTTTACGGTCAAGTTTGACAAGGAAAGCGATAACGAATGGTATCCCAAGACGTTTGATTTCGCTGGATTCGCCAAGAAGCGGACGAACTGCATTTACGGTTCCATGCACTATGAGGCTTATTCAGTTCCTGACGCGATCTGTCTTTGCGAGCGCCACATCGAGAAGTACGATCCGAAATGTCTCAAAGTGAAGGAACTGAAAAGGGCTATTGACAAATTGGCTGGACTTTGATAGAATCTAACCACAACTCACAAACCAAAAGAAAACGAAAAGGAAAAACAAAATGGACGTAGACGATTTTTTCATCAAAGCTGGTGTAGCTGCACTCATTGGTTGCATCATTCTCTTTTTTAGCGCCATCGGCTGGTCATGCTATAACGAGAACATCCGTGGCAACAAGAAAATCATCGACACGGCATACACTTTCAACTACGCTGATGTTTACTTGCCAAATGGTGAAAAGAAGACAATTGAGATTGATACGTGGGCAGACTATGAAGGAGAACAAATCCAAATCTTTTCTAAAGACGGCAACCGCTACTTGATCTCTAGCTTCAATGCAATTCTGAGAGAAAAGTAAGACGAACGTAAATAGTCAACGGTATAATATTTAAAAGCCTCTATAATTCTAATGGTAAAATGGCTGATTTGTAATCAGCTCTTCTCCGTTCGAATCGGAGTGGAGGCTCCACTTGATCTGTGAAAAGCGAACCAAAAATTTATCCCGTCTTATAGATCTAAAGAGGGTCGGCAGACTGTGGATCCATAGCACAATTGGTTAGTGCACAAGATTGTCGATCTTGAGGTTGTCGGATCGTTCCCGACTGGATCCGCCAAAATCTGCAGCCATAGCGGCTCGGGTGGAGCGTTACCACCAGGCGGGACCATTAAATATGGGGCTGTAGCCTAAAAGTCAGGCAGTTGCTTTGCAAGCAACCTTAAGCAGGAGCGTTACCTGTCAGTTCCACCAGTTAATCAGTCAGTGCCGGTAAGAGGCAACCGATCTCGTTTGGGGCGAGAATTATTGGGTTTTCGAGCAACCCCTGACTGACCATGCGGATTACACGAGTGGTTTTACAGTGGGATGTCTCATAAGCATCTAGTGCCAGCAATGGCCACGCAGGTTCAAATCCTGCATCCGCAAGAATTTCTTACAGGCGATTCATATAACGGTTTGATTATGAAGCACTGATAATGCTTACACGGAAGTTCAACTCTTCCATCGCCTAGAGCTTAGTATAATATAGATGTTGATCTTTGAAAACTTATTCCCAGGTAATTCAGTGGTAGAATGTCCGACTGTTCCTCATTTAGTTTAATGGTAAAGCATCGCCATTATGCGAAAATGACAGTTCAAATCTGTCAGTGGGGACCCAATCGGATCGTCGGAGTTTCGAGTACTCCCCTGGGAGCCAACTTATGTGGGATTCGTCTATCGGTAGGACAACAGGCTTTCGAGAAATGGTGTAGATGCATAACTGCTCATGGGAGCAGAAGGAAATTGTGCGACTCAATTTTTCTCGACCACATCCTGTGAAGAAGAGTTCGACTCTCTTATCCCATGAAATTTCATTCCCCAGTAGCTCAGAAGTAGAGCAGATGACGAGTCCTCGGTGCGAAGCGCACATCTGAAAAGAAGATTACGGGCAGTACGTAAAGGACTAACCATCTTAATCATCGGGTCGAGATTGCGAAATTCTCCTGGGGAACAATTTAAGCACTGAAAGGATAAATGCGTTTCGCGTTTAGTGTTCACCTTTCAGTGTTTGATTTGTAAATAGATTTGAACACTAAACAACAGAAACGTATTATGGAAAAGCAAAAGTATTACTTTATCTATCAAACTACAAATAAGATTAATGGAAAGATTTATGTTGGAAAGCATGAAACGTATGATCTTAATGATGGTTATTTGGGTTCAGGTAAGTATCTTAATCGTGCTATAGAAAAATATGGCATTGAAAACTTCGAACGAAAGATCTTATTCTTTTGTGAAAGTCATGACGAACTTAGTGCAAAAGAAGCTGAAATAGTCAATGAAGATTTTGTTGCTAGGAAAGATACCTACAACATAAAAGTTGGCGGTGATGGCGGATGGGATTTTGTCAATAAAGTATTAACCACAGAAGAAAGACGTAAGCATGTAATTGACAGTTTAACTCCAGAACAACATAAGTTTTTATCGGATTCGTCTAAACAATATTGGAATGCTATTTCTGATGAAGAAAGAAAAGCAAAGAGCTTAAAAACTTCAAAATCTTTAAAAGAATACTACAAAACACATACAAATATTTGGTTAGGAAAACATCATACGGAAGAATCTAAAGCAAAAATAAGCAAAGCTCATATTGGAAAAATTGATGGTGATAAAAATCCAATGGCTGGAAAGCACTGGTGGAAGGACCCAAATGATAAGACTAAATCGTTAGCTATTAAAGATGGAGATCCGGTTCCTGAAGGATGGGTTAAAGGTCATTGGCATAATGATAGTCAAGAAATGAGACAAGCCGCGTGTCATACTAAAGGAAAACTTTGTATAACAGACGGAAAAGAAAATAGATATATTCATCCAAATGATGAAATACCAATTGGATGGTATAAAGGACAGACAAAGATTATTACGGAAGCAGTAAGGAAAGCTGCTAGAAAAAATATACAAGCGATTTGTGTTAATCAATGTGGTGACAAAAATCCAGTTTATGGTTCTATTTGGATAAATGATGGATATGTTTCTAAACTTCTAAAACATGGCGAATCAATACCAGAAGGGTGGCAAAAAGGAAGGTTGCCGTGGATAAAGAAATAAGTACAATATGACAAATGAGTCTTGGTGTAACTGGCAGCACAAGGGATTCTGGTTCCTTTAGTCGCGGTTCAAATCCGTGAGACTCAGCCAGGAGAGGTAGGGAAGTGGACATAACCCATCGCACTCGAAATGCGACGATCCTTAACCGGATCCATCCGTTCGAATCGGATTCTCTCCGCCAAATCTATGGAAGAGTGGCAGAATTGGTCAATGCACCGGCTTGCTAAGCCGGCGGGCGCTTAAAAACGTCTTCCGCGTTCGAGTCGCGGCTCTTCCGCCAAGCATTCGTGGTGAAACAGAGAACACGGCGGTCTGCAAAACCGCTATGCGTGGGGGCAGAACCCACGACTCCGACCATTTCTAAAGCGCTATGTTTTTCAATAACTTAGCGCTTTTGTTTTTTCTATTGACAATTGGCGTTTCTTTTGTTATAATCTGTATTGTCAATTCCACAATTAAAGGAGATCAACCACATGAAAGCAATCGTCATTACATTCACCGTGATCTCGAAGTTAACCGGGCAGACTGTTGATTCAGGCAAGCGCATTCTTCGTCTGATTGACAAGCAAAAGTCCGTAAAGGACCATCAGCGCGAGATGTTCGCGTTTCTTCGCAACGTGTGGACGCCTGCTGCTTACGAGATTTCTGTCAACTGGGCTCCGGTTGAGGATCCTGAAGATCTGTAAAAAGGAGAAACAAATGAGCACAATTGCTGATTGTAGCACAATGCTTTGGACTGAAATTTACCGGGGCATTCCTGGGCGCCCGCGCTCTAAACTCGTAAACGCTGGCTGGTGTTGCTTGGCAAAAAGCGTTGGAGTTGCAGATATACAAACCATCGCATCTCATTTTCACGCGCACGGTTATCCAGCTAACAAGTATTGTGTTCTGTTTTATCCCGAAAGCCATTGCAGTCAAAAGTATCGTCCTACAGATCCAATTCTTGGAAATTACGTCTAAAATTGGTTGACAAAAAGATCGACCTTTGATATGATCTAACCACAAACAACTAACAACAAAGTTTCCACCTTTCATGCGCCACCTCAAGACTGAACTCAATATGCTTGCCCGCCTTGGATTTCCTAAGGATAAATGCAACCTTGACACATACAGTCCCCACGCCTCAGAGGAGCATGCCTGGGAAGCACTTATTGACGGCGATTTCGCTCATGTGCTTTACGCTGTGACGTATCGCGGCAAGAATGGCCGCAACAAGTATAGACTTGACGTAATGCTGGCGCCTAAGGCAATTGAGTGCTTTACGGATGATGCCTCTTTCAACAAGCGTGCTAGTGAACTTTACGCGAAGGGTGTTTATTGGATCGGTGCATATCATCATCGATAAAAAACATGTTGACAAATTAAATCGATCTTGATATAATCTCATTATCAACCAACAAAAAACAACCATGAAAATCAGTGATCTCATTCGGGAACTTCAGGAACTTCAAGATCAGCACGGCGATCTTTCTATCAATGTCGCTATGAATGGTTATCAAAATGGTGACAAACCGTTCATTTCTAAATTTGACGATGAGTTTGATATCTACGTCACCACTGAAGAAGGCGGAATCAAAAGCGCGTGGCTCGAAGGCAATAGTCGACTATTGAATGATGCCATTGATGATGGTATTTGTTAATTTTAGAAAAAGTTAGTCAGCTAAAAACTCCATTGACAAATCAGACACAACTTGGTATAATCTGAACTACCATGAACAGCTACATCTACAACGCAACCATTTTTGATACAGCCGCGGATGCGAATCTTGATCTTTTTCCCAAGATTGAGCCATACGCAGTTGTCGCTGAAAACGAAACCGAGGCGCAGCGCCAGATCGTAGAAATGCTTTTTGATCCCGAGCAGGGAGGAGTTTTAGCTAAGCATTCTCGCCCAGACGATCCTCCTACTCGCTTCAACATCGTTTTTGACGAACCCATTATCAATCCTGTTGAATGGGATGATGAGCTTGGAGAATGGGTTTTCGCCGAAGACGAAAACGTGCCTGAAAAGATTCGGACTCAACAGAAGGAATGGGCTAACGCTCATAACTAAAAATGGATACCTCAATGAACGTTCTTAGCACGAACTACGACCGTTATTTGACTATGCGTCAAATTCTCAGCGCAGCAAAGGATTGTATCAAGCACTTCGGACAAGGCGAGCGAATCAGATTTGCTCTTTATGTCTATCCAAACGAACGTTCAATTAGCAACAGGACTCCTGCTACTTACCGCGATCTTCCTTACAGTGATCCGTGGGGAAAGAACGAAAAGACGTTGCTGAATGTTGTCCACAACACGCGCAAGACTCTTCCGAAGGGAGTCAAGTATCAGATTTTCGCTAATAGGTACGTAGAAGAAAATTCAACCACTTAACTTAGTAATAACTTTTTGGTTGACAAAAAATAGATTTTTTGATATAATCTAACTCGCAAACGAAATCAACCAACCAAATGGAGAAGACCATAATGGCAATTCCTGCTGACCACACGATGATTTGGATCGAGGTTTATTTGGGAATTCCCGGACGTCCGAGAACGAAGTGCCTTGATTACGGATGGCTCGCGTTTCCCAAGGACACTTCTGTGTTCACCGCCCTCGACCGCTCTCGCGAGTTCCTACGCAAGAAACACCTGGCGACGAAAAACGTCCATCCAATCATTATGACTTATCCGATTGACCGCACGTGCGGTTTCAAGGCGTCAGATCGCGTTCTTGCGATTTTTGGATAACGAAAAATTTCTATTGACAAACGATCCCGATTTTGCGATAATCTAAACTGTCAACCCACCATAACAAAAGGAGACAAACCAAAATGACTCTCTCAAAGCTGATTCTGCTCGCGTCCAACCGCGGCTACATGTTTGACGAAAAGGCGTTCCGTGATGGACGCGGCTATGTGTTCTTCACGACCTTTGACGGCTATTCCCGCTCAAATGTTGAATTTGGGTCCGTCGCTGAAGCTGCTCGTTACTTCGCGAAGGAGGAGTGCTAACATGACCGTCAACATCACTGACATTGAGTGGGACACCTCTGATTGGGACGAAGAGGAAGAGCTTGCCTCTGGAGTCTGTGTTCCAGATCTTCCTTCTGAGGTCGAGGACGTGACTATTAAGGTCGACCGAAATGAAGATATTGATGAGGCAATTGGTGAGTGGCTGGCTGATACTTACGGCTACTGCACTGAAGGATTCAGCTACGAAGTCGTAAAGGAGGATTAAACAATGCAGATTTTTGCATTCATCGTTATCTACAATCTTCCGAAATGGAAAATGTGGTGTGTTGTTCATGCTTCCTCAGCCAAGGCTGCTGGAGAGTATATCAATACACATATTCCTGGCGCAAAGGTCACGAATGTGCGGGGTCCTGTAAAAGAATTTCGGACAGACGAAGTTCCGGTTTATGCGACAGTTTAGCCTGTTGATAACTTTTCCTTGCAAAAATAGATGAGATTTGTTATCATTTCATCATCAACCAACAAATGACCAACCATGAAACAAATTCCTCTCACTGATCTCATCAACGGTAAACACGTTCTGAAAATTTACACGGGCGACGAACATGGCTGTCGCTGTGGTTGTCATGGTCGATATTTCGAGCCGGGTGATAGGGGTTTCGTTCGCGCCTTCAACAAGGCTAAGAAGTTTAATCCCAATGTCAAGGTGTATGATTTTGGAGAAAATGGCATTAACGAGGCCTTGTCTGAACAGACGTTCAACGAATTTGATGGAATGGTTCACGCAATTGCCGGAGAAGGTCCTAGTGAATCTTGGCTTGACATTTGCACCGGCAACGGCAAGACCATCACGCTCTATTACGCATAGAAAGGAGAAACCAGCCATGACGCTCATTGAACGAGACATTAGCATGATTCGGCTCCAGGACCGCACTTGGGACTGCGACGAATTTTGGGACGTGATTATCAACCAGAAGCTAGATGACGCTCTTGAGGACTATCTCACACAGTGTTATCCCTACGGCATCGAGCTTAATGCATTGAACGACGTGCTGCGCTATAACGGAGACCAGGTGCTTGATGCGCTGGGAGCTGACTTCCATGGCACCATCTGGGAAGATCAGTACTGCAAACCTGAAGACAGCGAAGGCGTTGAGATCGATCCTGGCGACACGGTTGAGTATGATGGCGGTGAATGGACTGTAGATCGAGTTGATGATTGCCACCACATTTGGATTGTGGATGATTACAGCAATGAGCAGGAAATTGATCCCGGTGACTGCTACGTGGTCATTCCTGAGTGCGCGAAGACCGTGAAGGCATAACATGGCTATCAGATACATTTCCGATACACATTTTGGTCATAAGAACATTCTTCGATATGACAATCGTCCATGGAGCAATATGGCTGACATGGAACATGATATGATTGAGCTTTGGAATAAGACAGTCTCAAACGTAGACACTGTTTATATTCTCGGTGATGTAGTTTGGTCTAACAAGTATGAAGAATGGGTTCGCATCCTTTCTCAACTTATTGGTTATAAGTTCATCGTCAAAGGGAATCATGACAAAACAGAAATCTTGAACAAACTTAAAGAAGAAGGCTATATTATTGGATGGTCTCATCAAGAAATTGTTCAAGATTTGACGAAAGACGATAAAGGCGTTTTCAAGTCGCGTTACGTTGTGCTGAACCACTCGCCGATGCCATTCTTCGTGAATATGCACCATGACAATACTTACCATCTCTACGGCCACGTCCACATCTCCTGGGACGCGCAGTGCATCAAGCACCTCCGCAAGCAGATCGAGGAGCTCTACCTCCACGAGGTCCGCATGTATAACGTGGGTTGCATGATTCGCGGGATAGATTACGCTCCTAGGACGCTTGATGAGATCATCGAGATCGACCGAAAGAACAGAGAGATCGAAGAAGGTCAGCTGGAAGACTACCTCAACGCAAACGTCGAGCGCGGACACGACAAGATCCGAATAGCAAAGAGCGAATAAAGCATGAATAAGAATAAGACGAAAGAAATGCTAGAAAACGGATTGACTGTGGTATTAGCTGCAGCCACATTCGTTTTAGCAGCAATCCTAATCGGAATTGTACTTAAGGAGTGGGAACTGTATGGGCGTGGGCTGATTTAACACACAGTAATAAAGCATTGGAATTTCAACAAAAGTTTTCTATTGCAATTTAGATACGTTCTTGATATAATCTAAATCACGAAAGGAACCTAACCCCATGACCGCAATAGACCGCATCGCCCTTCGTTGGCAATTTGAGTCCTTTACGAAAGAGGCTCAAGATCAATACGTCAATGAGATGATTGAAGATTTCGTGAAAGCGTGGAAGTGGAAGAAAAATCGTAGCTTCATTCAGAAGCTGGTGAATGACTTCGATGTCAGACGTCCTGATCTCTTCATCAAAGACGAAATGTATCTCAGTGTTGGTCCTTCGCTCTACTCTGATTGGTCAGCATTTGATGAACGTAAAACTCGCAAGGAGATCTACATCGGTCCTGAACGTTGGATGTGCATGTGAAAAAACCCTTGACAAAAAGCAATCGGTTTGATAGAATCTAATCGTCAACAACCAACCAAACACCATGATTACGTTTCTGACATTCGTTTCGCTGACGCTCGGCGTTCATTACATCAAGACCGCTGAAATCAAGCACAAGTAAAAAACAACTAGAAAACCCAACCATGAAACGCAAGCAACCCCATCTCATGTCCATCCCCGAAGGATGCACTCCTGAACAGAAGGCTCGTTTTGAAGCCTATAACGCTCAGACGCTTGAGCTCTTCAAGAAGCGCGAGGAACGCATGGCTGCTCGACGTGCTGCCAGAAAGGCTGAACGCGCTGCAGCTAAGGAAGCCAACAAGGATCTCATTGCTTCTGTCAAGGTTGGCGATGTTTTCTCGATGTCCTGGGGCTACGACCAAACTAACGTCGATTTCTTCCAGGTGATTGCGAAGGTCGGCAAGGAATCAGTTCGCGTTCGCCAGGTGGTTCCCACGCTCATCCATGAAGATCCTGGAATGATGTGCGCTGACAGGACCTATGAAATTCCCAAAGACGGAACGCTTCTTCCGAAATCCAGCTACAGTGTTTTCATCAAAGATCAGGAACAGGGCGACACAAAGCGGATCCAGGTGTGCGATTATTACAAGGACAAGAAGGTCTACCTCAAGATTGGTGACCATTTTGCCTTCAAGGAAACCGAATCCACCGCAAAGCATTACGAATCCTGGTACGCCTAACCATTTGGGTAAAAGCGTTAGCGGATTAAATCAGAAGGACGCTTGGTTGAAATGCTTCTGAGCTACCACGTGTAGTTCCGCTGGGTTGATTTTCTTCCTTTCAGCCAAAATTTCACCATTGACAAATCACAACGACTTTGATAGAATCTAACCACAACTACGAACAACCAACAACAAAGGAAAACCAAAATGACGTTCAAGGAACTTTACAAGTCTGGCGCTAAGGTTGAAGTCGACTTCATCAAGCGGGATGGCACTCCCCGGCACATGATCTGCCAGCGTGACTCCCTTCTGGAATCTCTTGTCAAGGGTGTTGTCAAGACTAAGTCTGAAGATGCTGTCCGGGTCGTGGAACTCGCTGCTGACGGAACGAAGCAGTGGCGGTCTGTTCCTGTGAATCGGATTGAGCGTTTTGTGAAGATCTAATTTCAGCAAAATTCAGTACAATATCACAAGGAAAGGAAATCTAAAATGGCTGTCAACAAGATCACACCTGAAAACGAAGACGCTTGCAAGCGCGTTCTTGACGATATTTTCGACAACTTCGACTTTGAGAAGGTCAAGAAGACGATGGACGCGCTAGATTGGAAGTGGGATGGAATGCTGAGGATCGATATCAAGAGCGATGACATCACTCCAAAGAAGATGCTTGCTGTTCCTACGCTTGATGAGATCGAGGAAGAAGCTGCTCGTCTGATGTGGGAATGTGCCAACATGGACACTGAGGTCGTTGCTACTGGCGGTTTTCGGGTTGAGAAGGACTTCACAATTCCTGACGACCCTTGGATGAGGCTCACTTTTGAGGTGACTGATTGGGACGTCTCCGCGAATCAACTTGGCGAATAACGCAGATAATGGATGATCTGATCTAAATAGATCAGCGGCATAGAAGAGATAGCGGGCTGCGCATGCTAGACGAAAATGCTGGGAATCCAAAACGCAGAATATTTCTAATGCTCCCATAGTTAAATTGGATATAACAAGGGATTTCTAATCCCTCATTCTGGGATCGTGCCCCAGTGGGAGTACCATTTAAAACGCCATGGACATCCTCTTCAACATCATATCAATTGGATTCCTAGTCGGAGTCTGCATTTTCATTCTTCCTTTTTTCGGGGAGATGTTTTTCGAGGTGATCCTTTTGTGGATTGAACGAATCGATTACGGAAAGTTTAGAAAATCCAAGTAAAATTTCGTTATGTGTGCTGTTTGTGACAATCCAACAATTTTGAACCGCCTGTGGAAAACTGCCACGCGTTCCCCATCGCAGTACCGTATCGCCTGTGTAGCTCTGAATAAAAAGAGTGAAGTTCTTGGATATACAACCAACAAGTTTCGGAAAGATCACATTCGTCCAATTATTGGAAGCGGTCTTCATGCAGAACAGATCGCTATAGCGAAGTTTGCTCCTTTGGGTCTCAAAACACTACTCATTATGCGTATTGGATTGTCTGGTCGAATTCTTCCAATTGATCCGTGTGAGGATTGCCAGAAGATGGCTAACAAGTATGGAGTCACTATTCGTTCTGTGATGCCTGGAAATGGCGCTAAAAGCAAGCGCGCCTTCCTTGAGGAACAAGCAAGATCTACTAAATAGTTCTCTTCTAAATGACTTATGTCATAAACTACAGGTTTTGACAACCCATTGAAGTTTCAACAAACCTTAGCCCAAGCTCCTCTAGCGGGCATAGATTCTGATGGACTGTGTAGTTCATCGGATTTTTTCATCTAGACGAGCTAGACAAGTTCTACCTGGTGATAACTTTTTCTAAATTTTCTATTGCAATTTAGATCCGCTTTTGTTATAATCTAAAACGTCAACGCGATACAAAATCGCACAACTCAAACCAAAGGAAAAACAAAATGTCTACCCGCTACACTGACTCCCGCTACACCTTCACTGATCCCAACAAGGATCGACGCTACATCGCGTATCTCGCGCAGATCGCCAAGTGCAACTCGAAGGGGTTCAATCCGACGCGCAAGGAGGTGCAGGTCTCCCTCGGTGATCCTGATCCGACGAAGCCCTCCCCCGGTGCCGAGCGTTGGATTGCCGAGGGGTACACCATGTCTCCGCGCTGCAACTGGGGCATCTCCCGCTGGACCGCAATGAAGCAGGCGGGGCTGATCCGCTCCGAGCGCGAGGGCAACACCGTGCGTTATCAGATCACGGGTGATGGGCTGATGCTGCTCCACTCTGTCCGCTAAACGAAACGCAAAACCCCGCCATGACGGCGGGGTGAAAATAATCCATTGACAAAAAATCTGAATCCTGTTATAATCTGACCATCAACCAACCCCAACCAAAGGACAACATCAAATGGCAAAGAAGGCCATCAGGCTCGTTCTTCGGAATTGTAGCGAACTTCCCATTACGGCAAGAACGTTTCACATCCGTAAGCTCCACCCCGATACAGACCACATCGAATTCGGAAACATCCTTTGCAAGGACAAGGATGGCAACACGCTTAGGACGATTTCCCTTGCGCGCTATGACGAAGCGTTCATGGCTAAGCGCAACATCAAGATCTTCGACGTCTAAACAATTGGAAATCTAACATCATGTCAAAGGCAATCGAAGCTCTAGACTCCCTTTATCAGCGCAGCCTGGAAGGAGACGTTTCAGCAACTGACCGCCAACTGGTTGAAGTTGCAATGGATAAGATCATCAAGAAGTGCGATGATTTCCTGGTGAATGGCGTTCAAATCAACCAGGAGATGCGTTCTAAGTTTCGTAGACTCAGGGAGTTAGCCTGTGAGGAAAGCCGGAGCGCGCAGCTGAACCAGGACGTCCTCTGCCACTGGGGAGTTATTCGGGATCTTGTTTCTGAATTCGACAAACGGTTTTGACCTTGACAACAAATCCGCGATTTGTTAGAATCTAACACACAAGGAGACAAACATGACCTTCAAGGACTTCATCAAAAAGCAGCCTCTCACTTCTGACGATCTCTACGGTCCTTGGAAGCAACGCGGTCTTCGAGACGGAATCGTTGACGAGGAATCTGGCCGAAAGGCTGCAAAGGTTTTGTACTGGCTTCGCCGCGGTGTCAAGCGCGCCATCAAGGCTAAGACCTTTTCTGTTCCTCCGAAGGGATGTGAATGTCTTTTCAAGCGCGAACGTACCCGCGAAGACAGCACCTGTGAAACGATGATTATCCGACATAATGGAGAAATCATTGCTACGATTTACGCTTGTGGCGAACAGTTCTCCATTTCTAAGGGAGGGGAAATCATCCAAAACGCAGATTGCGAAGTGGAAAATGGACGAAAAGGAAAATCCCGAAAAGGAAAATCCGCCTTTGTAGAAAACAAGAACGTCAAAACGCCTGCTGAAATCCAGGCTTCCATTCCATTTGAACTTCGCACTGGGTGGATTAATTACGAGTTGATGGACAAGATCAACGAGCAAGTTTGTGAAGCTTCTGTCAAATACTGGAATGAACACAACGGCAAGTTTCCGAAAAGGAAAATCCGAAAATCTAAAAAAGAAGGTTGATAGATTCCTGGTATAATATCCCTATAACGATAACTAACAAACAACAAAAGGAAAACAACAATGACTACACTAAAGGAACTAAATGCGCTTCCTTCAATTCAGGACTTCACAGCTGATCTCGTTCGCGAGCTGATTGGTGAATACAAGGTCCATGGCAAACCGCTAGATGTCGAAAAGGAAGATCCCGTCAAGATGTTCAATCGAGTTGATTGGATCGTCAATCGCGTTGGGCGTGTCATGGACGTGTCTGGAAAGCTCGATCCAGAAACCACTACCTTCCGTATCGACCGCGGCGAGGACAACCGCGTTCGTGTTCGTTTCATCGATATGAATGGCGCTACTCTCTATACGGTGACGTGCGCCGGCAAGCTTCCTCTCAAGGGTGGTTCGGAGTACGTTGTCGAAAACGCTTCGGGTGAGGTTGTCACTCGTGGCAACAAATGGAACGTCGTTTCAACGTTCTTCGCTCCCGAGAAGGAAGAAGTCGTTCGTAAAGCTGCTGCTCCCGTGAAGAAGGAGAAGAAGGAAAAGGCTGCAAAGGTTGTCAAGGAGAAGCGTGTCAAGGCTGTCAAGAATCCCGTTCCCGCGGTTGCTCCCGAAACTGACGTCATCGCAGAGGCCGATGCTGTTCTAAACGATGATGTTCCTCCGGTTGAACTTGGCTAAAATCTAACTCGTTGTGATTCGTCACAACAGATCCCCGATGGATTTCCTCCTTTCCATCGGGGATTTTTTCTCTCTTTTTGCTATTGACAATTAGCCGACGTCTTGTTATAATCTATACTGTTGAAAGGAAACACAATCATGTCCAATCCATTTCGTCCAGGAGATCTTGTCTATAGTCCTTCAGCTCAGCAAGCTTATGTCGTTCTTGGCCACGCGCCATTCAACGAGGACAAGCTCTATCTGAAGAACCTTTGTAATCTTGATGCTCCAAACACCCACGCTTATTGGGATACTCTCACGGAATTTCCAAAGGACTGGCCAGATAGAAACTTCTATCTGAATCTAGCCTCTAAAATTTCTATTGACTAATTCAGTCCATCTTGATATAATCTAATCAGAAAGGAAACTAAAGACTATGCCAATTCGCCCTATCATTCAGGACAACGCAAATACCACGAAACTCATGCAGTATTGCAAGGCGCATGAAAACGATGAGTGCAAAATCCTCTCCAAGAAAGAGGAACGCGCTCTAATCGACGAGTGGAAGGACAAGGATCCAGACAAGCTCCGTCAGATGCTCGTGATGCACAACGTTGCGCTTGTTTTCAATCTTGCTGCTAAGTGGATGTCCGCAACTCGATCCTACGACGATCTGGTTCAGCGAGGACTAACTGGTCTTACTGTAGCTGCAAACAAGTTCGACCTTTCACGCAAGAAGGTAAAGTTTGCCACTTATGCCTACATGTGGATCTACAAGCACATCTACAGCACGTATTGGCACGAGAACATCCATCCTGATGTAGCCAATGAAGCTATTTCCTTGGATAGTGCTATTGCTGATTACGCAAGTTCTAGCAAATCGTCTGAGGATGATGAGGGTGGGATGGGCAATTATTTGGAGAACCACCTTGATCCAAATCAGACGAATGCAATTGTTTCAACGGACGTTCAGATTCAGCAGAACACCATGTCTGATCTCTACGACTCAATGAGGAAGTACCTGCTTACGTCTGACTTCACGGACTTCGATAGAATCGTCTTCGAAGAGATCTTCGTTGAAAACCAACCCATCTCCAGGATCTCCTCTGATTACGATGTTTCGAGGAAGACCGTAAAAGAGTCCTACACGAAGATCCTTGATGCAATGCGGGTAAAGCTCGCTGACAAAGGTATTTACTCAATGGCTGATTTGGTCTAGGTAACTATCTAGCCAGCGAAGCTCCTCTAGATGCGATAGATTTTCTTGGTCTGTGCAATCCATCGATCTATTTCATCTAGATGAGCTTGGGCCGCTTGGTTGTTAATAACCCTGGTGATAACTTTTTCTAAATTTTCTATTGCAATTTAGATCCGCTTTTGTTATAATCTAAAATGTCACGATGGTATGACAATCAACAACCCACAACAGCAAAATGAAAATCAACCTCGTTAACAAGTACAACGCAACCAAGGGCCAAGTCACGTTTAGCCATGACGGCATCGCATGTGGGATTTTCACGGGTGAACGCCTTAACATCAACCGTGGATTCGGTGCGATCCTCAATGTTCTTGTCAAAATTGGCCCTTCGACAAAAGCTGAAATCAATGCAAAGATTGGATGCAAGCCCAAGTCGAACATGACTCCTTTGGGTTGGGGTCGTAAGAACGGCTTGCTTACGTTTGATACGCGTAGCCACAAATACGCTGTAACTGACAAGGGCCGCGCTATGTATAACGACATCATTGCAAACTCGCTGCTCCGCTAAACGAAACGCGAAACGAAACCCCCGCTATGACGGCGGGGTGAAAAAAAAACCGTTGACAAAAAATCTAAATCCTGTTATAATCTGACCATCAACCAACCCCAACCAAAGGAACCCACATGTCAGAAAAATGGTCGATTGAACAGCTTTTCCAGGACGAACATGGAAAAAACTTCTTTCAGCGAGGTCCAGAACTCATGTTGCTTTGGGAATGCCACAATGGAAAGGAAGCGTTTCCCGTCTGGAAGGGATATGATCCCATTGCGCTTCAGGAAAAGGTCCTTGCAGCTCAAGCAATTGCTGGCCCCGGCGTCACGTATTGTGTGGAACTTCCTTCTCGAAAAGGTCCTCGCAGCGAAAAGCCTACAGAAAAGCGCAAATTCGATGGAGGCGCTAAGTGCCTTCCTTCAAAGGAACACAAACTTCTCATTACGATAATTGAGAACAAGTGGGGCGCTACGCTTGACGAAAAGGAATACATGCGGACGAATGGAACTGAGAAAACGTTTTACATGAAGTACGACAAAACGAAAACGCCTGTTTTCACGTTTCACACGTGGGATGAGGTCAAACAAATGGCTTTTGCGAAACGTCCTTAAATCACGAAAAGGAAAATCATCGAAATGGAAAATCAGGAATCTAAAAATTACGAGGAAACCATGGAAAAAGCTAATGAGGCTATTGACCGCTTTCACGCCCTTCTAATCAGCGAGGACTACTTCGGAGCTGACAATTACCTCGACGAGATCAAACCAATTGTCGTTGAATACTACGGAGAGGCCACCTTTCGCACTCTTCAAGAGGAGATGGATGAAGCTTTGATGCTTCCTTTCTAAGAAAAACCATTGACAAATCACATTGCTTTTGATAGAATCTAACCACAACCAACCACCACAAAACATGAAAAGGAAAATCCCAATGTCTAAAAATTCCAAAATTCTGACTGAAGGCAATCTTGGCTGTCTTTTCTCCCAACTCGTTCGAGCTAACATGGATGGTGGATTTAATATCGATGTCAAGCGATCTAACATTTTTAATCCAGACAATCCTTGCTTTGTTCTTGTCAAATCGCAGCATGGAAAGAACGACATGTTCCGCACTGTTGCTCTCAAACGCACCAGCCACACCCTTAAAGGTCCTCGCTCTTGTAAAATGATTGTATGTGAATTTTCTAACGAAAACGACTACAACCACAACCAAAACGCTAAAACCATTTGCGAAAAAACTTTCTGGAGCGTGACGGACGAACTTCTTAGCAACAAAAATGCTTGGACGGAAGAGAAAAATGTCGCTAAGGAAAAAATTGCACTTCGTGAAAAGCGTGAAAAATACGCGCGGAACAACTGCGAAATCAAAACGCGCGAACTTGACATGACTAATCCCAAGGTCAGAAGCGCTCTACTTGCACTCGCACAGCGTCGTGGTTACCTATGCAAAACGATTAAGGACAAGGATCTTGTCAAGGCTGTATTCCACATTCGCGAAAGTTATATGTCTCCGCATCTGCAGATCTTCGTCAATCGCAATGGAATTTCCCGTTATGTACACGTTTATCCCCACAAGACGAACGATTATTCCAACACCTCTCTGAAGTACGTCAACAAGTGCGCAGCCTATGATGACACCACAATTTCTGAAACCATCAAGAAACTCATTTACCATACCTAATTAACAACCAACATCACGTCGCACATGCTACTTTTGATTCTACTTATGCCATTCGTCCTTTGTACTTGGGACACTTTCTGAAATTCTTGTCGATCCAAAAATCAAGATATATCAAAACAAAAAATCCGAAAAGAACTGCTAGTCTGAAAATCACGAAAAGGAAAATGGGACCTACCATGAAAAACGAATTCTTCACTCACGAAACTGTCGATGCCATCGAGGACGATCTCCGCAAGGCTCAGAATCTAGTCGAATCTGCTGCTCGCAAACTCTGTTCCTCTCACCATCCAGTGGCCGCTTCTGCGTGGAACGACCTGTGTCGGCTTTCGCGCGCCATCGCTGAGGTCATCAATCCACTCTACAAGCTCCGGCCTCTAGACTAAATTTCCCGAAGTGGAAAATGAACCTTTCTGAAATCTAACACATTTAAAAACCATGCGCTTCAAACTCACTTTTGACAAAACCATTCCGGTTGATGACATTCCAGACGACATCATCGTCCACGCTGATACCATCAACGAGGGTTTTTACCTTCTGGCTGATGAACTTGCCACGGTTGACAGTAACGACTACTGTCCCATCAAGGACGTCCTTTGCAATAGTCAATCTGTGCTAGACGAGTTCAACGACTACCTCTTCGACAACAACTAAGAGTACAATATTATCAGATTGCGAAGTGGAAAATCACGAAAAGGAAAATGAGCCATGTCAGATTTTGACGAAATCAGCTTCGAAAACCTCTATTGGGAGCCGCCTAGAATCAAGGTAGACCTCAAGACAGACTTCTTGGTGGTCCAGAATCCGGATGGCCGGCGCATCAAACACCATTCCATTTCTGGGGTAGACCTTGAGCTGGCTGGAGACTGGAATGCTATTGGCGTGAGGAGGACCGGTCTAGAGGAGGATCTTCGAGAGGCAATTGCCGCTACTATCAAGAAACACGAAGTGGAAAATGGGCTAAACTGAAAAATGACACCTTCTCCTAGACCCTGGACAATCAATGGCCACAGCATCGAAGCCAATGACGAATGCCTCTGGCAACAGAACGACCGGACAGGCAGAGGAGTAGTAGCGTTGCTTCCTTCAGCTCCCAAATCTAGATTCAGCAAAAAGGACCGCAAAGAATGGGACGATCTAACTGAGGCTAACGCTGATCTAATCATTACCGCTGTAAACTCCTTCAAAGGCAAGCGCAATCTAGATCGATTCAATTCAGGTGATCCTATCCATGACGCTGACTGTGCTGTGGGGACTTATTGCGCTGAAACTGCTGATTCAACCACTGGAGAGCCGGAAATGCTGATAGCAAAATTCGCTAGGTGGCTGTTCGCTAGTGAAAAACGGGAAAAGGAAAACCCGGAAAAGGAAAATCTAAAAGGTAATATATCTAGGTAAACGATTTAAACGCCGCCTTGGTGGAATGGCAGACACGGATGACTGTCCAAGAAGGTGTAAAGCGCACATCAATCAATTGAAGGGCGAGTGCAATTCTCGGAAGGACTCCACAAAATCATCTCCGAAAGGGTATCGGTTCAAGTCCGGTAGGCGGCAGAATTTTTCTAAACTAAGCAACTAACCTCTCTATGCAGTCCTTCATTCAGTATCTGAAAGAAACGAAAGCCGAAAAGGAAAATGGGCTTTTAGAAGAAATGGCCAGGCTTGGCTACATAGATGACAAACGTCTAGAAATCATCGTTTTTACAGACGATTCTGGCAACAAGCCTCATTTTCACATTCGCGACGCATTCACTAAAGGACAAAAATTCCATACTTACATTGAAATCAAACATCCTAGATATTTTCACCATACCGGAAAAGAAGGCATTTTAAACGGTAAAATGAAAAAGAAGTTAATGGAATTTTTTAGTTTGCCAAACGAAGATTTCGAAGGAATGTCTAATTGGCAGGTACTACTTCGAATGTGGAATTCCAACAACTCTTCGTCAAAGGTATTACCCACTCTGGAAATTCCAAATTACAAGGAGCTTTAAGCTAAGTAAAATATTTATGTGATCCACCTTTCAAGCGCCATTGTCCTAGAGGCTGGGAGCCGGACTTCCAATCCGATTACGTGGTTTCGATTACCACATGGCGCTCCAATACCCGGGCGAAGGTAAGCTGGTTGCATCCGATTGTCTTATAAACAATTATTAGGCGTGTTCGATCCACGCGGCCCGGAATTTAAAGCAACGCGTTGCAGCGTTGCTTTTATCATATAGGGGGTCTACCTCTTTGGGTCCTCGTCTATGAGTCTACCTCTAGGGGTCTACCTCTAAAGGCTGAGCCAGGAAAAAGGTTGCCAACCTCGAAAAGGACTTTGGGTGAAAAGGACTTTTGCGAAAAGGAAAATGGGAGGAAGTTAGATTCCTGGTGCACCAGATCTGGACTAAGCCTTCTGTGGAGCTAGTCTTTCTGGGTCCTCCACCTCCAGGAGTGACTTCAAGCTGGGAGACTGAGTTGCAGAGTTTCAGTCCTGGAAACTAAATTCCAGGAGGACTATACGTCCGGCGGACCCACCTCTGAAGGACTACCTCTTTGCTTTCCTTTCAAGCAAAGTAAGATTCCAGAAAGGACTTCAAGTAGAAGTTCTACCTCTAAAAGTTACCCCTAAAAAGGAAAACCACGAAAAGGAAATTCAAAAGTCTAGACCACTTTAAGGTCTAGCCACCCAAGATCTTCCAGCTAGCTGGCTAGCCTCTCATTTTCTTTTTAGATCTTAGTGTCCCCGTATTTTCTAACCTCTTAAGTTCTACCTCTGAATTCAACTTTCTAAATTCATTTGTTTAGTTTAGATTTCCCCTTCGTCTATCACCATTTCATTTCGTCGCTTTACTAATCATATAATATAGCTAAGCCTTTGAAAGCCACATTGTTTTCCATTTTGATTCTTTTAGATTTAGTTTTGCTGGTCTTTGTTTAGATTTTTTCGCTGAAACCTCATTTTTAGATACATAGGTCTGTTAAAATTCTAGACGTATTCTAGACGTCGTTGTTTTTTGTATCTATCTATGCGCTATATGCACTTAATAGTCATGTGTTATTCACGCAATAAAAGAGGAGGGAATGGTTTAGTGAAAGGAGAAAGAAGAAAGAAAGAAAAAAGGAGATTGTGTATAATCGTCAGATGAATAGACAAAAAGAAAGAAAAAAGGTTGTGTTGTTGTATTGTTTTTTTTTTCATCACAATGAAAGGAAAGAATTTAGAAAAAAGATTGTTAGATAGTGTATCAGTGAAGTAAAGCAAAACGAAATAGAAAGTAAGAGAAGAAAGAAGAAGAAGTAAGAAGAAGAAGAGAATTGTCAGACAGATAAAAAGAGGAAGAAAAAGAGAAGTACCTCCTGGATGTAAATAGATAAGAGGAGAAAAACCAAAAGCGGTTTCGCTTGTTTCACTCTCTCATTTCACACACGTCTAACACATTTTTCTTTTCTTTTTCATGAGCGACATCAATGAATATTTAGCTGGATCTCTGATGAACGTCGATCTTTCAGAGGACATCGCTACTCAAAACGAACTGGTCCAAGTTTCTGCTGCTTTAGATTCAAGCTTCACGACGGCCATTGGAGAAACGTCGAGCGCTTTGGCGCAAAAGCTTTCTGAGGTTTCTTCTGATTTGTCTGAGGAACTTTTTAACAGAATCGAAGCCGTGGACGGTTCAGTCGTGCATTTGAGCGGAAACGAAACGCTTAGCGGACTTCTGTTCTACGACGGAACTTATGAGAATCCATATTACGGAAAA
>Ga0247609_10000690_pt1 | contig 44562 bp, 31 predicted proteins | sample 172DNAGHGlowgp2_FD_193487 | JGI IMG/M metagenome (GOLD analysis project Ga0247609, IMG submission 193487) | Sheep rumen microbial communities from Palmerston North, Manawatu-Wanganui, New Zealand - 1728 DNA GHGlow gp2 | ecosystem: Host-associated > Mammals > Digestive system > Stomach > Rumen ... | reverse complement strand
TCAAAACAAGAAGTATGTCCTTCTAAAGGATATATCTATACCCCCTTCTAAAGAGGTGTATAAGTGTCAACGATCATCTGATATACGATAATTAAGAGTTAGCTGTTAGTAGACCCCACCCCGGCCGGAGGCCACCCCTCCCCTTAGATGGGAGGGGAGTTTTTTGCTGGTGATTACACCGGGCTTGGAAAGCCCGGGCACAGGACTGCCTTGCTATGATTTACCCCACCCCGGCCTGTGGCCACCCCTCCCCTTAGATGGGAGGGGAGTTTTTGCATGGTGATTACACCGTGCTTGAAAAGCCCGGGCACAGGGCTGCCTTGCTATGATTTACCCCACCCCGGCCGGAGGCACAATTAGCTGCTAGCTTTTAGCTGCTAGTAGACCCCACCCCGGCCTGTGGCCACCCCTCCCCTAAGATGGGAGAGGAGTTTTTGCTGGTGATTACACCGTGCTTGAAAAGCCCGGGCACAGGACTGCCTTGCTATGATTTACCCCACCCCGGCCGGAGGCACAATTAGCTGTTAGGTTTTAGCTGCTAGTAGACCCCACCCCGGCCTGTGGCCACCCCTCCCCTTAGAGGGGAGGGGAGTGGAGAGGATAGATTTTTTTCGGTATTTGGTGGTGGGAATCATGAGAATTTTATAATTTTGCAGAAGAATGAATTTATAACTAACTTTAGATTTATAACTATCGGTGATTATGAGAAAATTTTTACTTGTTATATCGACTTTCCTTTTCTGTGCCAGCTATGGCATTGCACAGTCGTTTGAGACAGCTACACAGGCAGTGACTAATATGGGACCTGGATGGAACCTCGGCAACACTCTCGACGCACATAGCGGTAAGCGTATGGAGGACGTGGTGCAGTCGGAGACCACGTGGGGACAACCTGTGACTAAGCCTGAACTGATGCACATGATGAAGGAGGCGGGTTTCGGTGCTATCCGTGTGCCTGTGACTTGGTATCCGCATATGAACGATGCGGGTGTGGTGGATGCTGCATGGATGAAACGTGTGCATGAGGTGGTGGATTACGTCATCAACGAGGGGATGTACTGCATCCTGAATGTTCATCATGACACTGGCGCTGACTCCGACTATTCCACATCGTGGTTGAAGGCAGATGAAACCATATATAACAACGTTCGCCAGCGCTATGAGAACCTTTGGCGACAAATTGCCAACGAGTTTAAGGGGTATGGCGACAAGTTGCTCTTCGAGAGTTACAACGAGATGCTCGACGTGAAGAACTCTTGGTGCTTCGCCTCGTTCGCCGCTCCCGGTCAGTATAACGCCTCCATCGCCACCTCTGCCTACAACGCCATCAACAGTTATGCGCAGAGTTTTGTGGATGTGGTTCGTTCTACAGGAGGCAACAACGCCCAGCGCAACCTGGTGGTCAACACCTACGGCAGTTGCAGTGGCGGTGGCACATGGAACCAGCATCTGAAAGACCCGCTGAAGGAACTGAAGTATCCTAACGACCCCGCAGGCAAGGGGCACATCATCTTCCAGGTGCATGCCTATCCTTCGTTGGTGGAAAACAACAGAAACCGTTCTCTCGCCAGTATCAAGAGTGAGATTGACGATATGGTGAATGCCTGGAACACCCACCTCGTCAGCAAGGGTGCTCCCGTCATCCTTGGTGAGTGGGGTACGAGCAACGTGGATGCCGCTGTGACGGACTACGATGCCCGCCGTGAGTTGATGTTCCAGTTCTGTGAGTACTTGGTGAAAAAATGTAAGGACAATAAGGTTGGGACGTTCTTGTGGATGGGTCTTACCGACGGCAGCTACCGTAGTTTGCCAGCTTTCTCTCAGCCCGACTTGGCCGAGTGCATCGCCAAGGCCTATCATGGCAGTACGTTCGAGGGCGTTTATCCCACCATCAACGACTTCGAGGTTGCTTACCTCGTGAAGTACAATGGCGAATGGCAGGAATTGAACCTTGTAAGCGCCGCCGTCAATTTGTCGCAGTACAAGGGCATACGTGTGGAGTTGGGTGAGATACCCGCACAAGGTGCTTTCCAGATTAAGTGCTACGGTGAGGGCGGTAAGGAGCAGTACATCGGGCTCGTCACTTCATCGCCTGTCACGACCGCTACTTTCAACCGTTCGACGCTGGGTAATACGGTGTCGCGTGTGACGCTCCAGACGATGAGGGGCGCTCAGGAAGTGACGCTGAAACGTGCCTTCCTCATCAAGAACGACAACACGGAGGTGGAACTCAAGTCGTTCAATCCTTACTGGGGTTGTACGGTTGAGATGATTAGTGTGCCTCTGGGTATCGAGGCTCCTGCTGTTGCTGGCAGGGCAGGTGATGACCGAATATTCAACTTGCAGGGACAGCAGGTGGATGTGGTTACGGTGCCCGGAATATATATCAAGGGAGGAAAGAAGGTTTATGTTGGGCATTGACCGTTGAGCATTGGCTTCGCCTAAAATGCTCACGCTCGGCATAGCTCGAACAAGTTCGGCTCTGCTCTCGCTTAATCGCATTTTTGACCATTGAGCATTGGCTTCGCCTAAAATGCTCACGCTCGGCATAGCTCGAACAAGTTCGGCTCTGCTCTCGCTTAATCGCATTTTTGACCATTAGATAAAATGCTCACGTTCGACAAAATGAGAACAAGTTCTCTTTTGTACTCACTTAATCGCATTTTTGGCTTCGCGTCCGCGACGGAACAACTGGGGACAACAAGATGGTCGTGAAGTTCGTAGGAAAGGGTGATTTGCATCCGTGGCGAACGCCACGGATGTGCGGTTCTACGGACTAAAGGACATAAAAGGACTTAAAGGACTGGCCGCAAGCGCGGCCTGGGGACTGTAAATGGAAACAACTAAGCACAACTTAGCATTGAAGCATTTATCGTGCTTTTGCCCTTACAGGGCGCATGTACCCGCCATCGCCAACCCAGGGCGTTGCCCTGGGCTATTGGTTTATTGGCCTTTCAGGCCGTACTAAGGCAAATCAGAACCTTGAGTAAGGAGTCAAGGAGTAAAGGAGAAGGAATGCCTGACGGCATTCTGGTCATGCTGGTGATTACACCGCCCATGGAAAGGGCGGGCACAGGACTGCCTGGCTATGATTTACCCCACCCCTGCCCCTCCCCTAAGATGGGAGGGGAGTCGATAGAGCCGTGGCATGAGATGGGAGGGGAGGGGAGAGTGATGGGCGACCCTTTCAGGGTCGAGGGTATGTGATATAGATGAGAAGGCCGTGGGTGCATGAAGCGATTGCTTCATGCACCCACGGTTATTAAGAGATGTCCCTTTCAGGGACAGGAGTTGCTAATGTTTCGCAGGCTGGCAGCCTGCGTACCCGGCAATGCTGGTGATAACACCGTGCTTGAAAAGCCCGGGCACACTGTTCGAGGTTTTAGGTTTTAGTTTTTCGCAGGCTGGCAGCCTGCGTACCCGGCTGGAGGGGGAGGGTGATGGGCGACCCTTTCAGGGACGGGGGTTATGGTTGTTCGTTGGGGTCGTTGTCTATGCATTGTTTGGCGGCGGTGGAGAGGAGGGCGTTGATGCGGTGGAGACCTTCGCCGCTGGGGGAGGCGTTGCTGCCTGTGGAACTGATGGTGTCTTTGTTTTCGAAGAGGGCATAGAAATGCCAATAGTAGCCGTCGAGGATGCGCTCTCCATTAGGCACTTCCCATGAATAGCTGACACCATACTCGTACATCTTCTCCTCTTCAATGATGCGCTTGGCGGCATCGAGCAGTGTGTCGCTGACTTCGTATTCGACTTCTTTGTTGTAGTGGCGGAACTTCATCGTGGCTTTATGTCCTTTTTCCTTTCGCTGAAGATTGAAGTCGCTGAACTGCTCGATTCTCATCCCCGAAAAGTTGTACTCCAACCCAAGCAGTTTGCCTTTGGGCATGGTGGGTTCCACTTTCTTGGTGCTTTGGGAATCGCCGTCAGTGTTATTCTGGCTCTTGCATGCTGTGAAAAGTCCTAACAGGCTCATGATTAAAAGTAGTTTTTTCATTGTGAATGATTATTAGTTAATAGCTTTTAGCTTTTAGCTGCTAGTTATTTGGAAACAACTTAGAACAACTTTAAACAACATTATCTATGTGGGTAGAGGGGCCGTCGCGGACGCGACGGAACAACTGGATACAACAGGATGGTCGCTGGTCGTAAAGTTCGTAGGAAAGGGGTGATTTGCATCCGCGGCGGTCGCCACGGATGTGCGGCTCTACGGACTAAAGGACATAAAGGACTTAAAGGACTGGCCGCAAGCGCGGCCTGGGGGACTGTATTTGGACATAACTTGGAACAACTGGATACAACAAGTTTTTAGGTTTTAGTTGCTGGTGTTTCGCAGGCTGGCAGCCTGCGTACCCTGCGATGCTTGTGATAATCCCGTGCTTGAAAAGTCCGGGTACACTGTTCGATTGCTGGTGATTACACCGCCCATGGAAAGGGCGGGCACAGGACTGCCTTGCTATGAGAGACCCCACCCCGGCCTGTGGCCACCCCTCCCCTAAGATGGGAGGGGAGTTGAGAGGGCCGCTGGCCCTCGGAGGGGAGTTGGATAGAGCCGTAGCCTTTCCCCTGAGAGGGGAGGGGAGTTTAGGGAGGTGATGGGCGACCCTTTCAGGGTCGATGGTTCTATGATTATTTGCAACCCCGGGGGTGCTTCGCACACCTCGGTTACTGAGAGGAGACGCCTTCAGCGTCTTGGGGAGGTTTAGGGAGGTGATGGGCGACCCTTTCAGCGTCTTGGGGGAGTTTAGGGTGCTTCTTCGCAGAATTCGAATTTGTGCCACTGTTTGGCTTCGGGCATGAAGAATTCTCCTTCGACATCGAGGATGTCGAAGGTTTCATCGTCGGCGCCGAACCCTTCGATATCCATTGAACGTCCGCCCTCGACGAAGTTGGGGAGGTCGGAGATGACAAAGCTCACATAATCACCTTTCATGATGGTGTGCCAATATCCTCCTGGTAGGTCGCGATAGGTCACCCTCACTGTCGGCAGTTTGTCTTTGCCTTGAGGCGGTAGTTTGTAGCAAGCGAGGCTGTTCTCCACACTTTGGCTGGTGAGTTCGGCGATGGAATACATCTGTCCCTTGAACGGTGTGAGCAGAGTGCTGATTTTCGGGTTCTTGTCTTCGCTGAGCCACAGCACACGGCTGCCCGCTCCTGTGAGGTCGATGATGGTGTAGTAGTTCCATCCGGAGGGGTTGTTGCCTTCGGAATGGTTGTTGAAACTGTTGTTGAAGTCGTCGATGAGGTTTTTCCCTGGGTGGAACTGTTGTCCGTCCCAAGTGTATTGGTGTGTGATTCGTGGGAATCCGACGTGGTACTCGTAGATTTCGAACGTTGTGCCGTTCATGGGGAGATACCAGTCGATGGCTTCTGGTTCAACATCGGGTTTGAAGTCGTCGACGGGACTTTTCTCAGCAGTGAGTGTTTCCGTGTCGGGGTTGTAGTCGTACCAGCAGAGTCGGTCCTGTGGGTCACCGTGCTGTTGGAAGAGGCTCACGGCGAAGATTCGGTGTCCGTCCTTCTTTTTCCATATAGCGGCCTGCATCTGGTCGCAGTCGGTCATGGAAGCGAGGTCAGCATATCCTTTCTTACGGTCGACCAGCACTCGCCAGTCGTCCTCGTCCTCATACTGTGTGCCATCGGCCAGATTCTCGCCGTGTTTCAGCACCAGTTCGACGGCTTCGTTAGGCATGGCTTCCTGGAAGGCCTTGAGCAGTGTCATGATGTCGGGGGCCTGCCCACCGCCATTCACCTTGATGGTTTGTGGACCGCCTTGTATGTCGGTGCTCATTACGGCTTGGGTGCTGTCTCCATTCACCTTCTCGTTGTTCTGTGTAGTATTACCTTGTTCGCCACAGGCCATCAGCAGGAGGCAGGCAAAAGGCATTAAAACGATTTTCTTCATGTTCTTTATTGTTTAGGTTAAATGAATAGATGAAGGGGTTATTCCTCTCCATTGGCGAAAATATTGAAAAGTTTCATGTAACGCTCGAAGGTCTGTTTGGCTTCTGCCCCGTTGTCCTGTTCCTCGGAGTTCGTCTTTGTCTCGATGCACTTCCCGTTCTCGTCGAAATAGTAACGCCATTCCATCTTCTCATTTTCTTCCAAGCCCTGGTTATAGGTGAACATCAACCGCTGACTTTCGGGGTCGATTAAGTATTCGTTGTAATTGTCGAAGCCCATGAAATAGTAGCGGGAAGAGATGAAATAGGCGTTGTTGTGGGTCTGTTCTCCTGTTTTCAGTTCATCGAACCAATAGTTCAGCACAAAAGTTGTGGGAGGGCAGTCGCCTTCCTCTTGGTCGTGGATGACGACGACGATATCGCGTGGCAATACCGAACGAGTTTCACTGGCTTTGATTTTTTCCTTTGCTTTGGCGTATGCGCTGCGGATATTGTTCAATCGGTCAGCTTTGGGCGTAGTAGTTAGCGTTGAGTAGTTGGCTTGCTCGTCCACTTCTTGCTGGTTCATCGCAAGGTTGAAGTGTTGGATGTAGCTTTGGCATTTCTTCACCTCTTCGGTGCCATCCTGACCGTCCTCTGGTTCCACATCTGTCAGACGCTCTTCATTGCCTCTTTTGTGTTTCTGTTCGATGAGTTTCCCATTGTCGTCGTAGTAGTAGCGTGTCTCGGTGATTAATCCCGCGTGCGTTTCAGAACGGTCGAAATAGAAGACCAACTTTCCGTTCTTTGGATTTATCATCATCTCTGTATAACTGGTATGTCCGACTGCAGACCAATCCCTGATGATGAAAAACGGCACATTCTTTTCGTAAAACTGGTCGTCCTTGTATTCGCGTACGTGATCGAAATAGTAGGTTCTCACATCCTCCTCGGTGTAGCCCTCTTCCTCGAGGACGACATCCTTGTAGGTTATTGTCATGTCGAGCGCGGGATTACCATGTTTGCCATTTGCGTCCATCCGTTTCTTCGCGTCTGCATACATTTTGCGAATCTCTGCCACACGTGCTTTGCTGTCGGACGTTGACTGCGCTTGCATCGCTATTGTGCCTACAAGGAGGCATAATAGCATCAACAGTTTTTTGTTTGTTCTGGTCATAGTTTGAAAGGTTGATTAATTGGCAAATATATGAATAATTTGTGAACTTGCAAAAAAATAGGAGATTTTTTGCTATTGACCATTGACCATTGACCATTGAGCATTGGCCATTGAACATTGACCATTGGCTTCGCCTAAAATGCTCACGCTCGGCATTATTACCATTGACCATTGACCATTGAACATTGACCATTGGCTTCATGCACCCGCGGTTATTAAGAGATGTCCCTTTCTGGGACGGGGTGGCTGGTGTTTCGCAGGCTGGCAGCCTGCGTACCCGACAATGCTGGTGATAACACCGTGCTTGAAAAGCCCGGACACACTGTTCGAGTTTTTAGGTTTTAGTTTTTCGCAGGCTGGCAGCCTGCGTACCCGGCAATGGGATATTAAAAACATGAATGACCATGAATTTAACACGAATTTCTCATGAATTTTTATGTAAGGCAAAGGTGGTCGTAAAGTTCGTAGGAAAGGGTGATTTCATCCGCGGCGGTCGCCACGGATGTGCGGCTCTACGGACTAAAGGACATAAAAGGACTTAAAGGACTGGCCGCAAGCGCGGCCGTGGGGGACTGTATTTGGACGCGACTAAGTACAACTTAGCATTGAAGCATTTATCGTGCTTTTGCCCTTACAGGGCGCATGTACCCGCCATCGCCAACCCAGGGCGTTGCCCTGGGCTATTGGCTTATTGGCCTTTCAGGCCGTACTAAGGCAAATCCGAAACTTGAGTAAGGAGTCAAGGAGTAAAGGAGAAGAGAATGCCTAAAGGCATTCTGGGGGATGGTTAGAGGTGGGAGATGATGGTGGTGGCCATTTGGTTGGGGGAGAGGGTGTTGGCATCGAGCCAGAGGATTTCGGGGTCGTGGGCGAACCATGTCATTTGCTTCTTGGCATAGACGCGGGTGTTTTTCTTGATTCGCTCGACAGCCATGTCGAGGGGCCATTCACCATCGAGGTAGTGGAAGAGTTCCTTATAACCTACGGTGTTGAGGGAGTTGAGATGGCGTAGGGGATAGACGCGTCGGACTTCGTCGAGGAGTCCGTCGGCCATCATCTGGTCGACACGTCGGTTGATGCGTTCGAACAGCACTTGACGGTCGCGCCTGAGTCCGAATTTGAGGATACGGAAAGGCCGTTCCTTCTTGGTGTTCGTTCGGAAGGACGAGAAAGGGCGTCCTGATGTGTAGTAGATTTCCAGGGCGTGGACGATTCGCTTGGGATTCTGGAGGTCGACGGTGGAATAGTATTCGGGGTCGACCAGTCGGAGTTCGGCCTTCAGGGAGTCGAGTCCTTCATTGGCGAGACGTTCCTTCAGCATGCTCCTCGTCTCCTCATCGACAGTGGGGATGTCGTCGATGCCTTTAGTCACGGCATCGACATAGAGCATGCTGCCACCTGTGAGGAGCAGGTTGTCGTGCGTCTTGAACAGTTCGCCGGTCAGTTGCATCACGTCCGCCTCGTATTGCGCCGCGCTGTAGTATTGGTCGAGATTCTTGGTGCCGATGAAGTAATGTCGCACTGCCTGGAGTTCTTCGGGCGTGGGTGCTGCAGTTCCGATGGGAATGTCGCGGTAGATTTGCCGTGAGTCGGCAGAGATGACCGGAGACGACAAGAGCTTAGCCAGTTGGAGGCTAAGCTCAGTTTTTCCTACACCTGTAGGTCCTATGAGAACGATGAGAGTGTTCATTAAGAGTCAAAAGGTTGTCCTTCGCTGATGTCGAGTCCTTCATTGTCGATGTCCTCGTCGCTGACCACGTCGTCGTAGATGTCGTCGTCGAGAATGGATGAGTGCGAGGCCGGTATGTTCAGTTCGAAAGCCTCATCCTCTTCGATGGTCTGCGCAGGCGGGTTACCGTGACGTTTGGTCACCTTCGCTCCTCGCATCGACTTGCCCGTGATGATTTCGGTGAGTTCGATGTAGAGGTGTCGTCTTGCCGCAGGGTCGAAGGTATAGACGAGTTGTTGTTTCTCGTCCTCGAGGAAGTCGTTGAGTGCGGTATCCTCCATCACGTAAGCGTCCTCGTCGGCCGCGGTGTCGGTTTCGAGCAGTGTGATGGTCTGCAGTTTTTTCCAGTTGGGCGTGCAAACCGTGAAGGAAGTGGGCTGGTTGTCTTTAAATCCGCAGAGTTCGAGCATTTTCTCATGTAGTGTGAGGAAGGTGTCGTATGGGTCGATTTGTATCTCGGCCACGAAATCCTCCTCTTCATTGGATATGATAGTCAGACGGTAGATCATAAATAGCCCTCCTTATCAGTTGTTAGCGTATGATGCCGCGTTTTGAATTGGACACGAAGTCGACGATGTACTGTATTTCCTTGCTCATAGGTACATCGTTCTTGATTCTTTCCATGGCCTCGTTGACGGTGAGGCTTGACTGGTAGACCAGTCGGTAGGCATTGTGGATGTTGTCGATGAGTTCGGGAGAGAATCCTCTTCTGCGTAGTCCGATGATGTTCAGTCCCTCATAGGCGATGGGTTCCTTACCTCCGATGACGTATGGCGGGATGTCCTTGCTTGTTCGGCTTCCCCCTTGGACCATGGTATAGCCCCCGATTCGGCAGAACTGGTGTACGAGTACGGTAGCGCTGATGATGGCGCAGTCGTCGACGATTACCTCCCCACCGAGTTTGGTGGAGTTGCCCATGATGATTCCGCTTCCGAAGACGCAGTCGTGTGCGATGTGGGCGTTTTCCATCACGAGGTTGTTGCTTCCGACGATGGTCTTGCCTTTGGACGCAGTACCGCGGTTGACGGTGACGTTCTCACGGAAAGTGTTGTTGTCGCCGATTTCGGCGGTGCTATCCTCTCCCCGGAATTTGAGGTCCTGAGGTATTCCGGCGATGACAGCTCCGGGGAAGAACTTGTTGCCGTTGCCTATGCGTGCGCCATAGAGTATGGAGACGTTGTTCATCAGTACGTTGTTGTCTCCGATGACGACGTTCTTGTCGATGAAGCAGAAAGGTCCGATTTCGCAGTTCTCTCCGATTTGTGCGTCTTTGTCGATATACGCTAATGGACTGATTTTTGACATATTATATTAAATGGGAGTTAATTATAAATGGGAGTTAAAGGGGAAGTTAATTATAAATGGGAGTTAAAGGGGGAGTTAAAGGGGGGGCGAACGTTTATTTAATCGTTTTTCTTGTTTTGTATGATTCTCGCAGTGAACTCCGCCTCTGTCACCACTTCGTCGCCCACGAATACCAGTCCTTTCATAGATGACATTCCATGGCGAACAGGTGCTTCGAGTTTGACCTTGAAGATGAGTGTGTCGCCCGGCACCACTTTCTTGCGGAACTTGACATTGTCGATGGCCGTGAAGTAAGTGGACCATTCCTCAGGGTTCTCGAGCGTGTTGAGCACGAGTAGTCCACCAGCCTGTGCCATGGCCTCTACTTGGAGTACTCCCGGCATGACGGGTTCGGTAGGGAAGTGTCCCTGGAAGAAAGGTTCGTTGATGGTGACGTTTTTCACTCCCACGATATAGTTGTCGTCGATATCGATGATTTTGTCCACCAGCTGCATGGGGTAGCGGTGTGGGAGTAGTTCGCGAATGCGGTTGATGTCGAGCACGGGTTCGGCCTCAGGGTCGTATGCAGGGCATTGCACTTCGTGTTTGCGAAGATATTTCCTCAGTTCACGCGCGAACTTATTATTAATGGAGTGTCCGGGTTTGATGGCAATGACGCGTCCTTTAATGGGACGTCCTACGAGTGCGAGGTCGCCCATGAGGTCGAGCAGTTTGTGTCTAGCCGGTTCGTTGGGCCATGTGAGTGGTCGGTTGTTGAGGTATCCGAGGTGTGTGGCATCCTTGTGCTCAATGCCCATGGTGTCGGCCAGTGCGTCGAAGCGCTCCTGAGTCAGTTCGTTCTCGTAAACGACGATGGCGTTGTCGAGGTCGCCTCCCTTGATGAGGTTGGCGTTGAGTAGCGGTTCGATTTCCCTGACGAAGACAAAAGTCCTGGCCGACGCTATTTCGGAGCCAAAATCGCTGATGGAGTTGAGTGTAGCGAACTGGTTGGCCAGCACTTTGGAGTTGAAGGCAATCATCACGTCGAGGCAGAAGTTCTCGTCGGGCAGGAACACGAGAGACTCTCCGTTGGCCCCTTTGACTTCCGTCTTGTGCCGTATGACGAGGTAGTTCTTGTAGGCGTTTTGTTCTTTCAGTCCTACTTTTTGTATTTCCTTATGGAAGAAATATGCGCTACCGTCGAGTATGGGGATTTCGGGTCCATTAGTCTCGATGAGGCAGTTGTCGACTCCGGAAGCGTACAAAGCCGCCATGAGGTGTTCGATGGTACTCACTCTGACATTCCCTTTCTGCAAGACAGTACCTCGTTGCGTGTCGGTCACATTCTCCGCCACACAGTCGACCACTGGTTGTCCCTCGAGGTCCAGTCTTTTGATTTTGTATCCGAAATCTTCAGGAGCTGGTTTAACAGTAGTGGTAAGCATCAATCCCGTATGGAGTCCTTTTCCCATGACGGTGAAACTATCCTTCAGTGTCAGTTGCTTCTGCATAATATATGTTCAATCTTTGTTTCCTAAATTTGCTTTCAATTCGTTCAGTTCCTTTCTCAGTTCGTTGACTTCCCTGAACATCTCAGGCAGATTCTTGAAGACGGCGCTTGACCTGGCGAAGTTCTGGTGTTCGAGTGCGGGATATCCCATGACGGTGGCATTTCCCTTTTTGAGCAGTCTTCCTCCAGCCAGTCCAGACTGTGCTCCGGCGTAGAGTCTGTCTCCGAGTTCGATGTGTCCGGCCACTCCGACCTGTCCTCCAAGCATGCACCATTCTCCGACCTTAGTGCTTCCCGCCACTCCGACTTGAGCCGACATCACGGTGTTGCTTCCCACGACGACGTTATGCGCGATTTGCACGAGGTTGTCGAGTTTCACACCCTTGTGTATGATGGTAGCTCCCATGGTAGAGCGGTCGATGCATGTGTTGGCGCCAATTTCGACGTCGTCCTCGATGCATACGATTCCGATTTGTGGAATTTTCTCGTATCCGTTGGCAGTAGGTGCGAATCCGAATCCGTCGGCACCGATGACCGCTCCGGCATGAATGGTGACCCTATTGCCAATCTTGCATCCATGATAAACCGTTACATTTGGAAAGAGGGTGCAGTCGTCTCCAAGAGTGACACCATCTTCAACAACACAACCAGGATACAAACTGCACCCCTTTCCAATCTTCACATTTTCGCCTATATAGACGAATGGTGCCACATAGCAGTCTTCCCCTATCTGTGCGCTTTTGGCGATGTACGCCTTGTCGCTGATACCGGTTTTCCTCTGCTTAGTGGATTCGTAAAAAGCCAAGAGTTTCGCGATGGCCTCATAAGCATTGTCCACCTTAATGAGGGTGGGAGAGACAGGCTGTGAAGGCTCAAAGCTCTTATTGACCAACACAACAGATGATTGAGTGGAATAGATGAACTGTTCGTATTTCATATCAGCGAGGAACGAAACAGCTCCTTTCACTCCTTCTTCAATCTTGGCGAAAGTGTTGACAACTTCGTTGGGGTTTCCAACAATTTCTCCGTTGACCAATGCGGCTATCTGTTGTGCTGTAAATGCCATTTTCCTTATGTGGTTTCAATTATCAGTGCAAATTTAACAAATATAATCAAAACATCATTGACATTGAATGTTTTTTTTTGCACTATCACATATTTTAACTTGATAAGGAATGCCTTTTGCCGTGATTTATTGCACATTTCCTTTACTATTTGAGTGATGAAAGTGTTCAGGTAGGCTTTTCGCCGTTGTTTTTCTCCCTGTAGTCCCAAGAAAGAGTCAGGCAGTTTTTTCTGTTTTCGCTTAAAAACTTTTGATGATAATTTGTATTTTCCCTAAAATACTTTTTGTTTTTCATCAGAAATCTATAAATTTGCCATTCAAAGGGTTATTGTGTGCATTCCAGCCGCTGGAATACGGAAGCCGATGTGGATGTTGTGTCTGGAAGGCTATTCGCTCAACAACCTGCCAAAAAGAATATTAACTAACTAATTACGATCATACAAATGAAGAATTTTACCACTTTCCTCAGAAGTACATTGCTCATGCTTCTGTTTATAGGATGTAGTTTCGCCTTTGGCGCGAACACCACCCAAAAAGTGAGCCAGGTCACGAGTTCAGTCACCTTGAGTGAGAATGTAGACTACGTGATTACAGGCACAACCCCATTTGCCACGGGTGGAAGTGTGGACATCACGAACACAGAGCATGCCGTGGTGATTATCCAGAGCATCAAGCCCAGCGAGGTGATTAAAAGCCACCTCAACACCCATGTGTTCATCAATGGCGAGCAGGCTGTGAATGGCCAGAACTGCCAGGTGAAGCGTTACGCTATGGGTACGATTATCTTCCCTTACGCCAAGGACATCAAGCCTTTGACGGTGTTTTCGGAGCAGAATTTTGAAGGCACCTCAGTGAACAACTTCGGTTTGGAGAACAGCGGTGGTTTCATGAACAGCCTTTCCGCTGCCAAGCTGAACAACCAGATTCGCAGTTTCAAGCTCAAGCGCGGTTATATGGTGACCTTCGCCACAGGTAAGAGCGGTTGGGGTTACAGCCGTTGCTTCATCGCCGACAACGAGGATTTGGAGTTCGCCGTTTTGCCCGATGTTCTCGACGGCACTATTTCCTCCTACCGTGTGTTCAGTTGGTTCTATGCCAGCAAGAAGGGTTTGGCCTCCGACACCGACGGCGGTCGTAACGGTATGCTGAACTCCAGTTGGTGCTACGACTGGGCAACAGGTGTGAACCGTCTGCCCGACGTGGAATGTGTGCCCAACCATATTTATGAGGACTGGCCTTCTCCGTCCGCTTGCGGTGGAGTGACCTACGCCACGATGATGAAGACCAACAACGAGCCAGGCAACAGTGCCGACGACCATCCCCAGGATGTGGAGACAGTGCTGAACAACTGGCAGAACCTGATGCGTACAGGACTTCGTCTGTGTTCGGAGACCTCACACGACGGCAGTTGGGGCCATTTGCAGCAGTTCATCGCCGCCATTGACGCCCGCGGCTGGCGTTGCGACCTTCTCGACCTCCATTGCTATTGGACATCGGGCTTCAACAACATGCAATCCTATTATAATAATTACGGCAAGCGCCCGATAGTGATATCCGAGTGGGTATGGGGCGCATCGTGGAACAACAATGGAATTTTCGCCACGGACCGCAGTTATTCCAAGGCCAACCAGCAGTTGAACAAAGACCACTTGGTAGGTATTCTCAGCGACCTTGAGAACTCCCAATACGTGGAGCGTTACGCCTATTGGAACAGTGAGGCCGACTGCTCGAAGTTGATTAAGGACGGCAGTTTGTCCATCGCAGGCAAGTACTACGCAGAGTTGAACTCTAAGATGGGTTATAACAAGGCCTTAGAGAAGATTCCTAATGTAGTCTACAACAAGCCCGAGGGTCTGTCGGGCGAGTGGGCGAACAAGAACGCAGGCACTTACAAGATTTCATGGAACGACACCAATGGCGACATCATCAAATCCGTACAGGTGCTTCGCAAGAACCCAGGCTCCAAGACCTATGAGACGATAGCCACCCTCGCCCCCCTTGACCTCAACGGCAAGACAGTGACTTATACCTTCACAGACACCCTCACAGAAGCAGGCGCATATTATTATCAAGTGGTGAATGTGGGTCCCAATAACCGCAAGTTCACCTCCGACGATGAGATTTCGGTATCGGTAGCCGCTTCGCAGGGTGCTGAAGGAATGCAGTTCGGCGAACTCACCATCACCGACACCGAGGCCGTGACCTTGAACTTCACCGAGCCCTTCGACTCAGTTCCCGCCGTGTTCATTGGTATTCCTTCCAATGCCAACGCCAATGTAGGTTTGTCGAGAAAAGTGTCGTCGGTGTTGAAGAACAAGTTCTCCTTCGCCTTTATTCCTTGGATTAACGGTTCGTCGTCAGAATTCGCCAAGGCAGAGACCGTGGACTTCATGGCCATGCCATTTGGTTCCAGAACTTTCGAGAATGGCCAGCAGTACGAGGTGGGAGCCGGTAAGGTTTCCAAGGAAGTGGTTGAGATAGTCTTCGAGACCCCATTCCCCGAGGGAGTCACGCCTATAGTGATTACAGAACTCCGTCCTATCTTGAGCAAACCGTTGCTGACCAAGGTCTGGGACGTTACCAATACAGGTTTCAAAATCACCGTGAGAGGTGAGGCGAAGGAAACTTTCACTATTCCCAACCAGAATTTCTCTTATCTGGCCATCACTCCGGGTGAGACCAGATTGGGCAATGGCAAGAAATTCTACGCTGGAATAGGCGACAACACCCTCTACGGCAAGACCTACAAGCAGGAGCATTTCCTTATTGGCGGAGACACGCTCATGGTGAAGAACCCATTGGTGTTCGGAGCCACACAGGAGAACAATACCGAAGCCTTCGGTGTGCTTCGCCGTGTGAGCGACATCATCAAGACAGGAGATGACGGAGAGACCTATGTAGTCGGCATGCGCATCAAGAAGCAAGTTGACGAGACCACTTCCGCCGGTTATACCTCGGCAACCACAGGCGAGTCGTTTGGATGGTTGCTGCTGGTTGACGACGACGGTCCTGTGAATGCAGTCCGCGACATCATCGCCGAGCGCTCAGCCATGCCGTTGGTGAAGGTTGATTCCAACCGTCGCGTCATTGTCAACGGAAGCGGCGCCTACGAAGTGTTCACCGCCAATGGCACCAAGGTGGCTGCAGGTTCGCCCTTGCTGCCCGGTGTGTATGTGGTGAAGGTAGGCAAGCTTGCCACTAAGGTGGTTGTTAGGTAACCCTATCGATGTGTTTCAAACGATACCCTGGATGAATGTCATGCTCAGCTCAGCATTCATCCCAGGGTATTGAATTTGCAGATACTCAAGTGAATTGGAACTTCTGACTCAAAGAACAAGCATATGAAAAACATTCTCATAGTCCTGATGCTGTTGCTAACCTTTCAAGCAAGGGCTGTCAACAAAGTGGTCAGCGTTGCTCAGGTGACCGAGTCCGTGAGCATCAGCGAGGCCATAGATTACCATGTGACGAGTTACACCCCATTCACCACAGCAGGCAGCATAGATTTGCAGAACGAGGACGCTGCAGTCGTCTTTGAGATGTTGCGTCCGTCGGAAGTCATCAAGAACTACCTGTCCAACATCTATGTGAACGGTGAGCCCGCCAAGAACGACGTCAATGTTCGCGTAGCGATTTACGACAACGGCGCCATCGTCTATGCCCATGGCAACAGCAAGTACAAGCCGCTGACAGTCTTCACCGACTTCAACCTCAGTGGCGAGCAAAACGATGACTACCTGCCCCGTACCCGCTACACCAATCTCGGTGACTTCAACAACCGCATCAAGTCGTTCCGTCTGAAACGAGGATATATGGCCACTTTTGCCTCCGCCTCGAATGGCAAGGGCTACAGCCAGGTGTTCATTGCGCAGGACAGTGACATGGTGGTGAACGAGTTGAACCGCTGGCTTGCCGGTAAGGTGTCGTTCATCCGTGTTTTCCCCTGGAACAGAACCACCAAGAAAGGCAGTGCGAGTGGTGACACCCCCCAGTATAACGCATTGCATGCGACATGGTTTTATGACTGGTCGGCCAACAGCTTCAACTATGACGACTACGAATACGTGCCCATGCACCATCATGAAGGCTGGTCATCCTACAGTTCCATAGCCGGTCTTCGTTTCAGCAATACGGTTCTGGGCAACAACGAGCCCGACAACAACAACGACCAAAGCCAGCATCCCGCTCCCTACAGCGAGGTGATAGAGGCATGGTCGGACATATATACCAGCGGTATGCGCGTGGGTTCGCCCTCCATGGCCAGCAACGTGAACGGTTGGTTGGTGCCATTTATGAATTTATGCGAGCAGCGCAACTACCGTGTGGATTTCATCACCTTCCATGCCTATTGGTATTCTCCGGGGTCGTCGTACAGCAGTTATGTGAACTCGCTCTACAATCTTTTCCACCGTCCGGTATGGCTGACAGAGTTCAACTACGGTGCCAACTGGACCAATGAGACCACCTGGCCCGACAGAGACCGTTCGGCCTCGAGAGCCAACCAAGAACACGAGCGCGCAGGCCTTGCCGACATCTGCAATGCCCTTGAGAACAATCCACATCTGGAGCGCTATTCCATCTACAACTGGGTTCAGGACGCCCGTGCAGTGTTCCTCAACAACAAGGCCACCTTGGCAGGAGAGTGGTATGGCAACTTGAAATCCAAGACCGCCTATACGGGTGGTGAGGGCTACGTGCCAGGATGGAGATGGAACAATCCCAAGAACCTCACTTTGTCGCTTAACGAGAGCACTAAGGTCGCCACATTGAAGTGGACCAACCCGAACTGCGACGAGACCGACTCCGTTTTCGTGGAGCGCAAGGGACCGTCTGACGCCGATTTCGTGACCATAGCTAAATTGCCGAGTTCGGATGACACGGAATGCGCTTACAGCGACAGTTTGGCGGGTCTGTCAGGCTTGTTCGCTTACCGCATCCATAATTACGATTCCGACGGGCGTGAGAGGATTCTCGGTAATGTGACGGTAGGTTTAAGTGTTGTGGAAGGTGACGACATCGTTCAGTACGGCACCTTGAACCTGAACTCCAGCAAAGCGACGACCACAGAATTCACGCAGAGTTTTGAGTCCACACCAGCCCTGTTCATGGGTATTCCTTCCAATGCCAACAACGCCCTAGGTCTGGCGCATCAGGTCTTGTCGGTCAACAAAGACAAGTTCTCTTTCAGGTTCTTTCCTTGGGAGTCGTCGACCGACAGCACTTACAACAACCCGGAGCGTGTAGACTTCATGGCTTTGCCCTACGGCATCAGGAAATATGACGACGGGATGCAACTCATTGTCGGCACCGCCAAGGTCAAGGGCGACACCACCCAGGTGGTGTTCGACGAGCCCTTCCCCGAGGGAGTGACCCCAGTCGTGGTGACAGAAATCAGACCCACCATCAAGAACCATCCGTTTATGCAGAAAGTATGGGATGTGACGAACACAGGCTTCAAGGCATCCATTCGTTATGAAAGCGGTATTGGTTCTCAAATCAAGGCCAGCCAGAATCTCATGTATATCGCCATGACGCCAGGACGTATAGACCTTGGCAACGGCAAATTGCTACATGCGGGGATAGGTGAAAACCGCCTTTCCGGTTTGCTGTTCAAGATAGAGACCTTCTTCAATGTGGATGAGCAAGGCGACACCACATACTACCAACTGACCAATCCTCTTGTGTTCGGCAGCACGCAGGAGAACAAGATAGACGCAGCCACAGCGTTAAGGCTTGTTTCCTATCGAACGGAGAAAGACGCAGAGGGCAACCAGCTTGTGACAGGTGTGAGTGTCAAGCGTCAAGTCGAAGAAGCAGGTCGCTCGCTCAACACATCCAGTTCGGGCGAGACCTTTGGATGGGTGACGCTCAGCGACAACACTGGAACTGTCAATGCCATCCGTCAGATAGATTGTGACCGCAGTGATGACTTCAATGTGGTGGTGCAGAACAGGATTATTTTCGTGGAGAACGCTGAGCGCTATGACATCTATACCTCAAGTGGTGCCAAGGTGGCGTCGAATGCCACCCAGCAACCTGGAGTCTATATCGTGAAGGTAGGCAACAGGGCACGGAAAGTGGTGGTGAACTAGAGGGGATAGATAGACTAGATGGACTAGATGGACTAGATATTCTAGATTATCTAGATTTTCTAGACATTCTAGATAAGCTAGATGGGATAGGGAAGAAGACAGATAAAAGAAAACAAATTACTAATCAATAATGTTTATGAAATTAAAGTATTTATTTCTTTCAGTGTTAGCACTGTCCGCATTGTCGGTCAGTGCTCAGACCCCGAAGTGGCTTGATCCGGGTCTGAACAAAGAGAACAGGCTTGACAATGTGTCGAATTATTTCGCTTATGAGACAGAGCAGCTTGCCCAGCAGGCAAACAAGCAAGCTTCGAAGCGTTTTCTGTCGATTGAAGGCACATGGAAATTCAACTGGGTGAAAGATGCCCAGGACCGTCCCTCCAACTTCTACGCAACGGATTACAATGACTCAGGCTGGGCCTCCATGCCAGTGCCGGGAATGTGGGAGATGAACGGATTCGGTATTCCCATCTACAAGAACGCCGGTTACGTGTGGGCCAACCAGTTCCATCCCAACCCACCATTCATTGAAGAACGCAACAACCATGTGGGTTCTTATCGCCGTTCGTTCGCCATTCCTGCGGATTGGAACGATTATGACGTGTTCATCCACATCGGTTCGGCGACCAGCAACCTCACCATGTATGTCAACGGCCAGTATGTGGGCTACAGCGAGGACAGCAAGGTAGCCGCCGAGTTCAACATCACCAAGTACATCAAACCAGGTCAGCAGAACCTCATCGCCATGCAGATTATGCGCTGGTGCGACGGCAGCTACTTGGAAGACCAGGACTTCTGGCGTCTTTGCGGTATTGCCCGTGAATGCTATATCTACGCACGTCCGAGGGCACACATCACCGACCTTTTCATCACCCCCGACTTGACCAACAATTACAAGGACGGTAAGTTGAGCATCAAAATCGACGCTCCATCGGCTTCAGGAAAGACTTTCACTGTACAACTCGTTGACCCTCAAGGTAATGATGTGACCCCAAAGCAGATGTCAGGTCTGAAAATCGGACCCGACGGAAAAGGCGAGGCCGTCATCCTGAAACCCAACGCGCTCAAATGGTCGGCCGAGGATCCCAACCTCTACAAGCTCTATGTGTCGCTCTATGATGGTCTTAAGCTTCTTGAGTGCATTCCACAGCGCGTCGGTTTCCGCAAGGTGGAGATTAAGAATGCCCAGTTGCTGGTGAACGGCAAGCCCGTGTTCATCAAGGGTGTTGACCGTCATGAACTCGACCCCGATGGCGGTTATTGTGTCAGTGTTGAGCGCATGATTCAGGACATCAAGGTGATGAAGCAGCTCAATGTGAATGCCGACCGTACCTGCCACTATCCCAACGACCCACGTTGGTATGACCTCTGCGACGAGTATGGTATCTACATCACCGCCGAGGCCAACATCGAGTCGCACGGTATGGGATACGGCGAGCGCACTTTGGCCAAGAATCCGATTTACCACGACGCCCATCTGGAGCGCAACCAGAACAACGTTCGTTCGTTCAAGAACCACCCGAGCATTATTGTGTGGAGTCTTGGCAACGAGGCAGGTTACGGCAAGAACTTCGAGGACTCCTATGACTGGATTAAGGCTTACGACACCAGCCGCCCAGTTCAGTATGAGCAGGCCCACCAGAACGGCAAGACCGACATCTTCTGCCCGATGTACTTCGGCTATGAGGACTGCGAGCGCTATTCTCAGAACGAGAATCCCCGTCCGCTCATCCAGTGCGAGTACGCCCATGCCATGGGTAACTCTATCGGTGGTTTCAAGGAGTATTGGGACTTGATTCGCAAGTATCCGAAATACCAGGGAGGCTATATCTGGGACTTCATCGACCAGGGTTTCCGTGGCAAGAGTAAGGTGACCGGCAAGGAAATCTGGACCTACGGTGGTGACTACGGCCGTTTCGAGTCGTCGGACAACAACTTCAACTGCAACGGCGTGATTAGTCCAGACCGTGTGCCCAACCCACACGCATGGGAGGTGCAGTACTATTATCAGAACATATGGTCGAAACTCGTCAACAAGGCCAGTGGTACTGTGGAAATCTTCAACGAGAACTTCTTTGTTCCCATCAAGAACGTGAAACTGAACTACACCATTGAGGCAGAAGGCGCGAAAGTGAGCGAAGGCACTATCGACGTGAGCAAGCTCAATATCGCCCCGCAGTCGCGCAAGCAGGTGAAGATTGCCGATATCGCCAAGGCGCTGAAAGACAAGTCGCTGGCAGGCAAGGAGTTGGTTTGCAACCTCGAATATGTGCTGGTGAACGACGAACCATTGATGAAGAGTGGTGAGAAGGTTGCCCATGAGCAGTTCGTGCTGACCGACTACCAGTTTGCCAACCCCGAAGCCATCGCCAAGGCAGAAGGCGCTAAAGTGAAGGTAGATGCCTTTGTTGACTGCGTGACATTCAGCGCCAACGGTGTGGATGTCATCTTCGACAAGCATAACAACGGATTCATCTCTTATCTTGACGTGGATGGCAAGCCCATGATGCAGGAAGACTTCCAGTTGCGTCCTGATTTCTGGCGTGCTCCGACCGACAATGACTACGGTGCAGGTATGCAGCGTCGTCTGGCCGCATGGCAGAATCCCCGCTTGAGCCTGGGTCGCGACACCATCCATTGGGCATACGAGGGCAACAGCGTGAAGGTGACCGCAAGTTACGAGATAAGGTCAACCGACTCCCGTCTTGACATGACCTATATCATCACACCAGAAGGTAAGATTATCGTCAACGAGAAGCTCACGGTGAACGAGAACGCCGAGCAGAAACCACAGTTGCTCCGCTATGGTATGCAGATGCAGATGCCTAAGGAGTTCGACAATGTGGTGTTCTACGGCAAGGGTCCGTTCGAGAATTATATTGACCGCAACAATGCCTCACCACTGGGCAAGTACTCACAGAAGGTAGCCGACCAGTACTATCCCTACGTTCGTCCGCAGGAGTCGGGCAACAAGACCCAGGTGCGTTACTGGAAGGTGCTCAACGCCGCCGGCAAGGGACTGGAGTTCACCAGCAATGCGCCTATGGAATGCCAGAGCCTCAATTACCTTGAGGAAGACCTGACCACAGGCATGGACAAGAAGCAGCATCACTCAGGCGACCTCACACCTCGTCCATTCACATCCGTACATATCGCTCAGCGTGAGATGGGTGTGGGTTGTGTGAACAGCTGGGGAGCATGGCCACGCAGGGAGTACCAGACGCTGTATCAGAACTACGACTTCACGTTCGTGATTTCTCCAGTGAGATAATGGGCATTCTGCCAGTTAAATTGTATCATTAATCGAGGCGTGGGTGTCGTTCATGCGCAAGCGGGATGCACCCACGCTTTTTCCTAAACTATACGCGAAAAATGACTATCTATTTCATCCGCCACACATCCGTCAAAGTACCAGCCGGCACATGTTATGGGCAGAGTGACGTGCCACTCAACGACACATTCATTGAGGAAGCCAGCCAAGTGAAACGGCAAATCGAAGGCGTGCATTTCGACCATGTATTCACCAGTCCGCTGACCCGCTGTGTGGAACTGGCGCGTTTCTGTGGTTATCCCGATGCCGAGCGCGAGGACTTGGTGAAGGAATTCAGTTTCGGAGAGTGGGAGATGAAGAATTACAATACGCTTTACCATGAAGACCCCCGTTTCGCCCGTTGGTGCGATGATTACCTGCATCAGCATGCCCCAGGTGGGGAGTCAATGTCTGATATCATAGAAAGGACGCGGTTGTTTATCGAGAAAGTGAAGAAACAAGGCCATGATTGCATAGCCGTCTTCTGTCATGGCGGTATCCTTGCCTCAGCCCGTATCCTCCTGGGAGAAGTCAGTGCAGAGAAGTCAATGGATAGTGTTCCCGCCTACGGAAGTGTCATGCCGGTTGAGGTGTAGGGTCCTTTCTTTGAGCTGATGTGTTGATTCCGCTTTTTGTCTAAAGACAGGCTGTGTGATTAAAAAAATGCGATTTTATTTTGTGGTGATGTCAAAAATGCTTACTTTTGCAATTGAATTTGGATTCAGAATTATATAACAACCCGATATTTCAAATCTATTATTAATTTTAAGGTCCATGTTCCGAGGCGTTTACGTCAATTTGTTACAATAAGTAGCGCCCATCCAACTCATTATTCAAACATCATTTCCATTAAAAAAGCATTGATGCTTTTCGAAAAACCACATTTCACACAAAGCTGAGACTTCTGCAGATGTCGTAAGGGTAAAATGCGCTCTTATTGGATAATTGCAGCATCATGACGTAGTAAATAATCATATTCGTCAAGTTGCACAGATGCAGAACCGGAACATCCCCGTTGTCGGTCGAGGCGTGTCGGAATGATTTTTGGAACAGGGACCCACAAACATTTTTAACATGTCGTACAAGAAATCAGAGCTCGAAAGCATGAGCCAGGAAGAGTTTTTCAGTTTGGCCGAAAAACTTGAGATTCCTGATTACAAGAAAAGAGAAAAGATAGACGTCATCTACGATATCATCGAGAAAAGCGTCAGTGAATCTGTCGCTAATAGCGCCAACAAGGAAAAGACGCAGAAGAAGCGCGCCCGTGTGAGCGTGAAGAATGTCGATAAGGTATATACAGCCAACCAGGGCGACGCGAAGAAAATAGACAAGGTGGAGCGTAAAATCAAAGAAGACGGACTCTTTGCCGACCTCTCAGAAGAGGACCGCAAAATGTTGTCGACTCCAACAGTGTCAGTTCCAGAGGATAATGTCGTGAAGGCAGATGAAGAGGAGACTGTTGAGGTTGCAGCCACGCCTAAGAAAAGAGCCGGCAGAAAGGCCGCGGCCAAGCAGGAAGAAGCCTCAGGCGCCGATACATCCGCTGAGGCCACAGAGGAAGCGCCAGCTCCAAAGAAAAGAGGTCGGAAGAAGAAATCGGAGACCGTAGCTGCGGACAATGCCACAGACTCCAGTCAGGCAGACGAGAAAGCAGCAGAAGTCACATCGAGTGAGTCGGAACCAACTGAAATGTCCAATGTCGCTCCTGAAGCCATTGATATCCCCGAACAGCAGTTCCAGCAGAATGGTGGAGACCTGCCCACTGAGACTATTGTGATAGGAAAGGACCCCGAGCCAGAATTTGTGGACGACGGTGTGGATTTCATCATTCTTCAGGACATCCCCAATGAGGAAGTCAGGTACAACATCCTCGATAACATGCCTTCCTACAACAAGAAGGAGGACAAGCTTGCTTACACCCCGAATCAGCATCAGGACGATATGCCAGTCAATATGGGCAAGAGCGTTCCTCAGCCCGTAGCCGAATACGACTTCAGTGACTTGCTGGAATGCAGCGGCGTGCTGGAGGTCATTGACAATTACGGTTTCCTGCGCAGTTCCGACTACAACTACATGCCTTCACCCGACGATATTTATGTGAGTCAGGCCCAGATTAAGCACTACAGCATGAAGACAGGTGATGTGGTATGCTGCACAATCCGTCCTCCGAAAGAAGGTGAGAAGTTCTTCCCGCTTGTAGAGGTGAAGACCATCAACGGACGTGACCCTCAGATTGTTCGTGACCGCATTCCTTTCGAGTTCCTTACCCCATTGTTCCCCGACGAGAAGTTCACGCTCTGCAAAGGTACGGGTGATAGCCTAAGCCTTCGAGTGGTCGACCTCTTCGCTCCTATCGGCAAGGGTCAGCGCGCGCTGATTGTGGCCCAGCCAAAGACAGGTAAGACCATGCTGATGAAAGATATCGCCAACTCCATCGCCGCCAACCATCCCGAGGCTTATATCATGATGTTGCTCATCGACGAGCGTCCAGAAGAGGTGACCGACATGGCACGTACAGTGAATGCCGAGGTGATTGCTTCCACCTTCGACGCTCCAGCAGAGAACCACGTGAAGATTGCCGGCATTGTGCTTGAGAAAGCCAAACGAATGGTGGAGTGCGGACACGATGTGGTTATCTTCCTTGACTCCATCACCCGTCTGGCACGCGCTTACAACACTGTGAATCCCGCCTCAGGTAAGGTGCTCACGGGTGGTGTGGACGCTAATGCCCTTCAGAAGCCCAAGCGTTTCTTCGGTGCAGCCCGTAACATTGAGGGAGGCGGTTCGCTTACCATCATCGCCACAGCCTTGATTGACACAGGCAGCAAGATGGACGAAGTGATTTTCGAGGAATTCAAGGGAACAGGCAACAGTGAGTTGCAGCTCGACCGCACGCTGTCCAACAAGCGTATCTTCCCAGCCGTCAACATCATCGCTTCGAGCACACGCCGCGACGAACTACTTCAGGACGAGATGACCCTCAAACGCATGTGGGTGCTGCGTAATCACTTGGCCGACATGACTCCTACAGAAGCCATGGAGTTCATGAAAGACCGTTTGGGCAAGACGCTCAACAACGAGGAATTCCTGATGAGCATGAATGGGTAGTTTTTAGCTTTTAGCTATTGAACGATACAGAAATCAAACGGCGCTGGATGTGGAGAAACCAACATCCAGCGCCGTTTGTTTTGGGTCCAAAATCTGACTTTCGGGTATAATTCTGATTGGTCAGTGCTGAAATACTTGTTTAGAATGGCAAATCCTCGCCGTCGTTGCCGCCGTTCTCAAATGGAGGGGTAGGCTGAGCGGGTTGTACGTTCTGAACGGGTTGAGCAGGCTGGGCAGGAGCCGTGAATGGAGTAGGTCCATCGGGAGTAGGCTGTGGTGCGGGGTTGATGTTGCGGTCCACCTTCCATGCTCTGACATCATTGAACCAACGTCCTTGGTATTCACGGGCATTGATGTCGAAATACACTGTCAAAATCTCATTCAGCTGGATGTTCATCGATGTGATTTTATCCTCTCCAAAAACATTGAAGCATATCCTGCGTGGGTATTGCTCATTAATCGTTTCCAAAACATAATCTTGCATCTTCCAGGGCGAGCCTGTGCGAGCTGATGTGCCGCCTCGTGCTTCGAGCACTGCGATAATCTTACCTGTTATTTCCATAATCTCTTTTTAGTAAATTGCAGACAAAAGTATAAAATAATTTTAAACTAAACGAATTTTAAGGCCAAATTGTGCCCAAAATTTGCAAAGTATTTGTATTTTTGTAGTTCGTAAGCAAGATTGCCTTTTTTGAGGGGCAAGAGGCAAGTCATCGGGATGTGCAGCCGCACATTTCCGTGGACCAATCATTAGTGAAAAAAGAAATAATTATCAAAAACAACAACCATAAATTATGAGATTTACTGTTTCAAGCAAAGACCTATGGTCACGACTCCAGACCATCAGCCGAGTCATCAATTCCAAGAACAGCATCACCATTTTGGAGAATATCCTGTTCACACTTAGAGGAAGTCAACTTGAGCTTCGGGCATCCGACAGCGAGAATACCGTCACTACATTAATTGACGCTACTGATACCGATACCGACGGAATGTTCGCCGCAAACGCCAAAACGCTTCTTGAAGCATTGAAGGAGATACCAGAACAGCCCATCACATTTGAGGTCAACGACGAGACTTATACCATAGAGGTGAAGTACCTCAACGGTCACTATTATTTTATAGGCGTGGATGGTGCTCCCTTCCCCCAGATAGACAACAACGAGCCTTATACCTCCAAGTTGGAGATCAGCAACAAGGTGCTGACAAACGGTATGGCCAGTACGTTGTTTGCCATAGGTGAGGATGAGATACGTCCCATCATGAACGGTATCCACTTCGACATTACTCCTGGCAACCTTGTGATGGTGACCAGTGACGGCCACAAACTTGTTCGCCATAATTTCATGAATGTGTCGACCGACCTCACCAGCGCTTTTGTGTTGCCAAAGAAACCTGCTGCTTTCATCAAGGGCATTGCCCCGAAGGAGGAAGGCATAACAACGATAGAGTTCAATGAGAAGAGGGCGAAGATTGTATCTGGAATCTATTGTGTGACCTGTAGTCTGATAGAAGGTCGTTATCCGAACTACAACTCAGTGATACCTCAGGACAATCCATTTATCGCCACTGTTGACCATCAGGCTTTCATCAGTGCGGTACGTCGTGTGCTTGTGTTCGCGAGCGAGAGCAACGGACTGGTTTGTCTGCATTTCGAAAACAATATGCTCACACTGACTTCCAACGACATTGAGTTTTCCACCAACGCAGAGGAGAAAATCATGTGTGACTACAATGGCACTCCCATCAGCATCGGTTTCAGCGGTCCTTTCCTGCTTGATGTACTCAACAATCTGAAGGGTGAGAGCGTCTGCGTCAAATTGGCTGACCCCAGCCGCGCAGGTGTGATTACCCCTGACGTCCAGGAGGAAGACGAGGAAGTGCTGATGATTCTCATGCCATTGATGCTCAACGACTGATTCAGTCGGTAATGTCACGAGAACGCCATATAATCTGACTGATGATGACGGGTGGGATTCTATCGCTATCCGTCATCGTCATATAACGATTCGAATCAAATATGAAATTGAAATTACAGCGGCCCTTGATTTTCTTCGACCTTGAGACCACGGGCGTGAATGTCGCCAGTGACCGTATTGTCGAGATTTCGATGATAAAAATCCATCCCAATGGCATGGAGGATACAAGGACCCTCAGGATAAATCCCGAATGCCATATCCCAGAGGCCAGCACAGCTGTGCATGGCATTACGGATGAGGATGTGAAGGACTGTCCCACGTTCAAGGATGTGTCCAGCGACATCTTCGCTTTCTTCGAGGGATGTGATGTGGGAGGTTTTAACTCCAACAAGCTTGATGTCCCGATGTTGATAGAGGAGTTCCAAAGGTGTAAATTGGAGTTTGACACCATGAACCGTGAGTTCATCGATGTGCAGAATATCTTCCACAAGATGGAGAAGCGTACCTTGGTGGCAGCCTATAAGTTCTACTGCGGCAAGGACCTCGTCAACGCACATTCAGCCCAAGCCGATACTCGTGCGACACTGGAGGTGATAGAGGCGCAGTTGGACCGCTATCCTGATGATTTGCAGAACGACGTTCATTTCCTTGCTGAATTCTCACGTCTGAACAACAACATTGATTTTGACGGTCGTTTCGTTTATAATGAGCAAGGCGAGGAGGTGGTGAACTTCGGTAAGCATAAAGGTCGTAAACTTCGTGAGGTGTTGATGCAGGAGCCAGGTTATTACAATTGGATTCAGCGTGGAGAGTTTTCGCGCAACACAAAACAAGTGCTTACCAGGATATGGCTCAATATGAAGTATCAATCCAAGAAAAATTAGAGAGACTATGTTGAAAGGCAAGAAAATAGTTCTGGGCATTACAGGCAGCATTGCGGCTTACAAGTCGTGCTTGCTTATCAGGATGCTCATCAAGCAAGGAGCAGAGGTTCAGGTGGTCATCACCCCTGCGGGAAAAGAGTTCATCACTCCCATAACGCTGTCGGCACTGACCAGCAAGCCTGTGGTGAGCGAGTTCTTCTCTCAGCGCGATGGCACATGGCACAGTCATGTCGCTCTCGGTTTGTGGGCCGACCTCATGGTCATAGCGCCCGCTTCGGCCAACACCATCGCCAAGATGGCTCATGGTGTAGCCGACAATATGCTGCTTACCACCTACCTTTCGATGAAGGCGCCTGTGATGGTGGCTCCAGCCATGGACCTCGACATGTATGCGCATCCAGCCACTCAATCCAATCTGCAGATATTGCGTTCATACGGCAATATCATCATTGAGCCAACCTCAGGATTCCTTGCCAGTCACCTTGAAGGCAAAGGAAGGATGGAGGAGCCAGAGAACATCGTGAAGTGCATAACAGATTTCTTCCGCCAGCGGGAGTCTTTGGCTGGTAAGACCATTCTCGTCACAGCAGGTCCTACCTACGAGAAAATCGACCCTGTGAGATTTATCGGCAACTATTCATCTGGAAAGATGGGTATGGCGCTTGTGGAAGAAAGCCTGAAGAGGGGAGCGCATGTAAAACTTGTGCTCGGTCCCGTGAGCATCCCTGTGCCCAAACACCCTAATCTCGAAGTGGTGAATGTGGAATCTGCCTCACAGATGTACGAAGCATCTACCACGCACTTCCCAACTGCCGATGCGGCCATACTCAGCGCTGCGGTGGCAGACTTCACCCCCGTCAACACAGCCGACCACAAAATCAAGCGCAAAGGTGACGAACTCAGTATCACTCTGAAACCCACCATGGACATCGCCGCGGAATTGGGCAAGATGAAAACCGGCTCACAGGTTCTGGTAGGATTCGCTTTGGAAACCAACGATGAGACAACCAATGCCCAGACCAAGCTCAAGAAGAAGAACTTCGACTTCATCGTGCTCAATTCGCTCAACGACAAAGGCGCAGGTTTCCGGGTCGATACCAATAAGATTACCATCATCAAGAACGATGAGATGAAGGAATATCCACTTAAGTCGAAGGCAGAGGTGGCAGGCGACATCATTGACGAACTTGAGTTGCAGTTGGCTAAGCGTTAGGCAGACGGTTCTGAAAATCGTGTTTTTGGGATTATCGTTATTTCGTTATGACGTTATAACGGGATATCGAGAAGATAAAATATATAAAGAAATAAATATTAACAAAAATATTTATATATGAACATCAAGTGGTTTTGGAAAAGAGTGGCTCAACGTCTGGGAACATCCATGTTGCCTTTGCTTTTGACGATGTTCTGCTGGGTGTCGGGAAACTTAACAGTCAGCGCGCAAGAGTTGGAATGCAAGGTTACTGTGAACCATTCTCAGGTACAGGGAACGAATACCAGTGTGTTTGAGACCTTGCAGACAGCACTCAATGAATTCATGAACAACCGTGCCTGGACAGACTTGCAGTTCGGTAAGGTTGAGCGAATCAATTGCACGATGCTGATTAGCGTGAAGACTTACGACCCCAACACCAATGTCTTTGGAGCTCAATGTCTGTTCCAGCTCAACAGACCGGTTTTCAATTCCTCTTACAACACCACGGTTTTCAGTATGCGCGACGACAATTTCAATTTCACCTATAAGGAATACGACCCATTGGAGTTCAACGAGAACAATATTGATAATGACCTCACGGCATTGATGGCCTATTATGCTTATTTGTTCATAGGCATGGACCTTGACACCATGTCTCCTTTGGGCGGAACGGAAGTGCTGAACAAGGTGGTGTCAATCGTCAACAGTTGTCAGACCATGTCTCAGAAAGGTTGGAAAGCATTTGAGGATGACCGCAACCGTCATGCCATCATCAACGACTATATGGAAAGTTCGATGGAATCTTTCCGTCAGATGATGTACAAATACCATCGCCAGGGACTTGACGAAATGTCAAACAACGTAGACCGAGGACGCACCGAAGTGTCTACTTCTTTGGAATTGCTCGATGAAGCCCACTCCAATAAGCCCCAAAGCATGTTGCCCCAGATATTCACCGACTACAAACGCGATGAGATTGTGAACATCTACAAGGGTCATGGCACAGACAAGGAGAAAGAGCAGGTCTATGACATTGTCATGAATCTCAATGCATCTCAAAGCCGAGAGTGGGACAAAATAAAGAAATAGGAAATGATCAGTTCGTTACATATCGAGAACTACGCGCTTATCGAGCGGATGGATTTGAGTCTGCATAGCGGTTTTTCCACCATCACAGGCGAGACTGGCGCAGGTAAGTCCATTATACTTGGTGCCTTGGGTTTGTTGCGTGGTCAGCGTGCCGATTCCAAGTCAGTAAAGAATGGTGCTAAACGTTGCGTGGTTGAGGCGGTGTTCGATGTCGGCGATTACGGTCTTGATGATTTCTTCCGTGACAACGACCTTGATTTCGACGGGCAGGAATGCATCATCCGCCGAGAGCTCACATCTGCAGGAAAAAGCCGTGCATTCATCAATGACACACCAGCGTCGCTGGCACAACTGAAAGAGTTGGGAGAGAAACTCATAGACATCCATTCCCAACACCAGAACCTACTCCTCAACAAAGAGGATTTCCAGTTGGGAATTCTTGACATCCTTTCAGGTGCGAAGTCAGACCTTGACCAATATCGTATCCTGTATCAAACCATGAAGAAGGCAGAGCAGGAACTCAATGATGCAGTGGAAACCGCGAGGAGAAACAAGGAAGACGAGGACTATCTCCGATTCCAGGTGAACCAGATTGAAGAGGCCCGTTTGCAGGAAAACGAGGATAAGGAACTGGAGGAAGAACAGGATATCCTGGAACACGCAGAGGACATCAAGCAAGCTTTATTTAGGGCATCCACTTCCATCAACAGTGAAGAGCTCAGCGTGCTCAATCAGCTTAAGGATTGCTGTGCCGCCCTGAATGGCATCTCAGACAACTTTCCAATGGCAAAAGAGTTGTCCGAACGTATTGATAGTTGCTATATAGAGCTCAAGGATATCGCAGAAGAACTGGACAACGCTTCTGAGCGGATGGAAGACGACCCCGAACGTCTTGCTGCTATTTCCGACCGTCTCAACACCATATACTCCCTGCTGAAGAAGCATCATGCCGCCGATGTGGGCGAGTTGATGGGTATTTACGCCCAATTCAAGAGCAGCCTTGACGCAATTGACAACAGTGAGGAGAATATTGAGGAGAAACGCAAAGCTTATCGGGAGAGTAGGGAAAAGGTGCTGCAGAAAGCCAGTGTATTGACCGAACTCAGGAAGAAGGCCTCCAAGACGCTTGAAGCGGAGATGGTGTCGCGTTTGTCGGTGATAGGTATTCCCGCAGCCAGGTTCAAGGTTGAGATTAGCCAAGACAAGGAGCCAGGTCCAACAGGTCAGGACAAGGTGGTTTTCTTTTTCTCAGCCAACAAGAATTCATCCCTTCAGAAGATATCGACAGTAGCGTCGGGTGGTGAAATCTCCCGTGTGATGCTCAGTCTCAAAGCCATCATCGCCAATGCAGTGAAACTGCCTACCATCATCTTTGATGAGATTGATACGGGAGTGTCGGGTACCATTGCTGAGAAGATGGCTCATATCATGCAAGAGATGGGTGCAGCCAACCGTCAAGTCATCAGCATCACCCACCTGCCTCAGATTGCCGCCATCGGCACTCATCATTACAAGGTGTGGAAAGACAATGACGCAGACACCACCACCTCTCATGTTGCTGAGCTGACCCTTGACGAGCGTGTCGAGGAAATTGCGAATATGCTCAGTGGAGAGGAACTCACCCAAGCCGCCATCAACAACGCCAAGTCATTGTTGGGCTTGATTCCTAATCATTCCGAATAATCCGATTAATCTGAAAACAATCATCATAAAAATGAAAAAAATAGCAGTCTTATTTATCATCGCTTTCAATCTCAGTACCACAATCATTGCTCAGAGTGCTCCTAAGTGGGCTTCTAAGGTTGCCAAGGGCATCGTTTCCGTGATGACCTACGACAACAAAGACAATTTGTTGCATTCAGGCACAGGTTTCTTTATCAACACCCAGGGTGAGGCCATAGCGGATTATTCAGTGTTTGAAGGAGCCTCCAAGGCAGTGGTGGTAGATGCAGGAGGCAAGAAGTATGATGTGGACTATATTCTCGGCGCAGATGAGACCTATGGTTTGGTGAAGTTCAGTGTCAAGGTAGATAAGGCCGTGGCAGTTCAGCCCGAAGTGAGGCCCCAAAATGTGGGTGCTACCGTTTACATTCTGGCTTACTCCGCGAAAGACCCCTCTTATCAAGTGGCCACCATATCAGAAGTCTCAGCCATCAACGACAGTGTGAAGTATTATTCCACCTCTAAGGCCTACGATAGTAAATTCAATGCCTGTCCTGTTTTCACTCAGGATGGTCAACTCTTCGGTTTGGCACAACCATCGATGGGTGGCAAAGGCTATATTCTTGATGTCAATCATCTGCGTACGCTCAGCATCACTGCTATCCCCTCGAAGAACGAGTCGATAGCGCTCGGCAAAATCAATATCAGCAAGGGGTTGCCTTCCTCGGTAGGTGAGAGTCTTGTCTATCTTTATTTCAAGTCTCGCTCAGCCTCCAATGAGGAATATATGGACATGCTCAACTTGTTTATCCGTAAATATCCCGACAATCCAGAAGGGTATCTTCGCAGGGCTACCCCCCTCACCGACCTCCAGCGTTTCGACGAGGCAGAGAGCGACTTACAGACCTACTTGAAACTCTCCCCCGAACGCGACGGTGCATTATATAATGTTTGCCAGCTTATCCACAACAAGCTGATTTACCAGCCGGAGCCCAAGTATGAGAAATGGACCTTTGAACGTGCGATGGGCTATATTGATGAGGCTATATCCATCAAGCCCCTGCTTGATTATAAATTGGAGAAGGCACAGTTGCATGTGGCGATGTCCGAATTTGACAAGGCTTACGCTATCTATGATGAGTTGAACCATAGTGAAGACCGCTCCCCCGCCATACTTTATGCAGCCTCTTTAGCCGCTGAGGCGCGTGGTGACAGTCTCAGCGAGGTGATAGAGTTGATGGATTCCGCTCTGGCCATGTTCCCCACACCTCACCCGGCCGATGCCGCTACCTTTGTGTTGCGCAGAGGCAAGCTCTTTGAAGCCGCGGGCAAATACCGTGATGCTGTTAAGGACTACAATGAGTTCTGTTATTTGAGTAACAATAAGGTCAATGCCACTTTCTACTACGACAAGGCTCAGTTGGAAACCAAGGCTCGTATGTATCAACAGGCGATAGATGATATAGAGTTGGCCATTTCAGCCGCTCCGCGTGAACCCATGTTCTATCTGGAGAAATGTGCCATCATGCTCCGTGTGAACCAGCTCGACGAATGCATCAAGGCAGCTCAGCAGACATTGCAACTCGACAGTCAGAATGCTGATGCCTACCGAATGTTGGGGTACGCCCAATTGCAGAAAGGTGACAAGACCTCTGCTTTGCAGAACCTCAACCGTGCCAAGGAACTGGGTGATGAGGCTGCTCAGGAAATCATCAACACTTATCTGAAATAATACTTGCAAATCAACTATTGTCGTTCCCTTTAACTCCCATTTCAAGAATCGATGGATAATACCGACGAGAAGTACATGCGTATGGCCTTGGCTGAGGCCAAGGTGGCTTTAGCGATGGACGAAATCCCAATAGGTTGTGTGGTGGTCTGCGACGATAGGGTGATAGGCCGTGGGCATAATCTCACCGAACGTTTGCAGGATGTCACTGCCCATGCTGAGATGCAGGCCATTACGGCTGCCGAGGAGACCCTTGGCGGCAAATACCTTGACCGCTGCACGCTATATGTCACGGTGGAGCCGTGCGTGATGTGTGCCGGCGCGATTGCTTGGTCTCAGATGGGAAGACTCGTCTATGGCGCTGCGGATGACAAGCGTGGTTTCCGCAAATACGCACCCGAGGCCCTGCATCCGAAGACCATTGTGGAGCAAGGTGTACTTGCCGATGAGGCAGCCCGTTTGATGAAAGATTTTTTCAAGAAGAAAAGATAACCGTTGACCATTGAGGACATTGACATATCAACCCCTGAGTTCAAGCATGCGCTCGACCTCGTGACCTTCACCCGTAACTCCATCTTCCTCACAGGAAAGGCAGGAACGGGTAAGTCCACGTTTTTGAAGTATGTTTGTGCCACAACAAAGAAGAAACACGTTGTGCTGGCTCCTACAGGTATCGCTGCCATCAATGCAGGAGGCGCCACTTTGCACAGCTTCTTCAAACTCCCCTTTCACCCTCTGGTGCCCGACGACAGCCGTTTCTCCTCTCCCACCAAGTTGAGGGCATTCCTTCGCTACAACAAGATGCATTGCAAACTCATCAAGGAACTTGAGCTCATCATTATCGATGAGATTTCGATGGTGAGGGCAGACATTATCGACTTCATTGACCGTATCCTGCGAGTCTATTCAGGCAACATGAGGGAACCTTTTGGCGGCAAACAGATGTTGCTTGTAGGTGATGTTTTCCAGTTGGAGCCTGTGGTGACCCGTGACGAAGGTGAGATTCTCCGGCATTTCTGGGAAACCCCTTTCTTCTTCTCAGCAAGGGTTTTCTCCCAGATGCGTTTGGTCAGTATCGAACTTTCAAAAGTCTATCGTCAGAGCGACCGGGCTTTCATCACTGTGCTCGACCATATACGTACCAACTCAGCCTCTGCCCTCGACCTCCAACTCATCAATACTGCCTGCCGCCAAGAAGATTCCCCCATAGCCTCGGATGGAGCCGAGACTAACGAGTGCGTTACAGACGATGGCCCCGAGTCCTTTGATGAAATGGAATCGATGGAAGAAGTTGTAGAGAAGGAACTGGTCATTACCTTGGCCACCCGCCGTGATACTGTGGATAGCATCAATTCTTCCCGTCTTTCCCGTTTGCCAGGTGAGACCTGCACATTCATTGGCGAAGTAAAAGGTGATTTTCCGGAGTCGATGATGCCCACTCCCAAGGAACTGGACCTCAAAGTCGGTGCTCAGGTTATCTTTGTGAAGAACGACATGGACAAGCGTTGGGTCAATGGCACACTTGGAGTGATTACCGCCATAGATATGGACGGCAAGTACCTTTATATTACGACAGATACAGGCGAGGAGTTTGATGTGGAGAAGGAGCAATGGGCCAATGTACGCTACACCTACAATGAGCAGGAGAAGAAGATAGAAGAGGAAGAGTTGGGTGTCTATGTGCAATTCCCAGTCCGTTTGGCTTGGGCCATCACCATCCATAAGAGCCAGGGGTTGACCTTCAACCGTGTGAACATAGACATGACTGGTGGCGCCTTTACTGGTGGTCAGTCGTATGTGGCTTTGAGTCGTTGCCGCAGTCTGGAAGGTCTGTCGTTGACCAAGAAAATAGAAAGGCGTGATGTTTTTGTCAATCCCGCTATAGTGGCTTTCGCCCGCCAGTTCAACGACCAGCAGGCTGTTGAGCTCGCCTTGAAGCAGGCCTCTGCCGATATTGCGTATAAAGATGCTGTGGATAGTTTTGACAAAGCCGATTTCGACGCTTTCCTCACCCACTTTTTCAAAGCCATCCATTTGCGATATGATATAGAGAAACCGCTTATCAAACGCTTCATCCGTCGTAAACTCGGAGTGGTGAACACCTTGAAAGGCAAGAACGATGACTTGAAATTCCAAATCAAGCAACTGAAACAAGAGCTTGATACCAAGCAGGAACAATTAAACAAATGCGCTGAGGAATATTACTCACTTGGCGAGAATTGCCTGGAGATGGATGAGCCAGAAGCGGCGATTGCCAACTTCAACAAGGCACTCAACCTCAATCCGATGTACGTGGATGCTTATGTGGCAAGAGGAATGACCGAGAGCCGTTGCGGCAAACTCAACGATGCTGTAGGTTCGTTCAACAAGGCCTTGTCCATCAATCCTATACATTTCAAGGCCATCTACCAGCGTGGTAAGGCGTTTTTGGCATTGGGCAACCTTGATGCAGCCGCCGCGGATGCCGATAAAGCCACATCCCTCAAGGAAGACAACATTCCTGCCCATGAGCTTTTCGCTGATATTTTGACTCGTCAGGAGAAACTTATGGAGGCTTCCATCCACTATGCCATCGTCGAGCAACTCAAGGCGAAGAAGAAACGCAAGAAGAAAGGATGAACGGAAAAGTTGCCGTTTCTCATTCCGGCTTTATCCCATCATTTCCATCAACATTTCAATTCCGCTTTTCGACAATTCAAGCATTTGCAGTTTTCCGTCTTTTGACTGAAGTGTGCAGGTGTGCTGTTGTTGGTTCAGGCGATAGACCTTGGATAAGTTGATGATAGTGCTTCGGTCCACTCTGACGAAGATGTCATTAGGCAGACGTTGTTGCAATGAGAGGAGATTCTCCAACACCAAGTCTTTGCTCATGAAAGTAGTGATTTTTGCATAGTTTCCATCAGCCTTGATGAAAGCGATGTCGTCGGCAGCAATGAGAATCCTGCCGTTGCTCGTCTTGAAACTCATTTTTTCGGGCAATGAGGACTGGTCTGGTGTTTCCGCTTCAGCTCTGTCCGTCGCCTTGGCGATGGCGGCTGCCAATTCCCCCCTGTCTATGGGTTTCAGAAGATAGTCGACGGCTGAGAGTTTGATGGCGCTCATCAGGTATTTGCGGTCGGAATAGGCGGTGGTGAAGATGATGTAGGGTAGTGGTATTGTCTGTTTCAGTTCGTCGAGTAATTGGATGGAATCGCGTCCTTGCAGTTGGATGTCGAGGAACACGAGGTCGGGACGATTCTTCAGGATGCTTTCGAGTGCGGTGTCATAATTATCGCATGAATCCACCACCTCCAGTGCATGACGGAAATCCTCCAGTTTCTTCAAAAGCGACAGACGAGGAAGCCGTTCATCCTCTACGACGATGGTTATGAGTTTATGATTATTCTTTTCCATTTGTTCAGTATTCAACTTTCGGAAGTAAAAATGGAAGTAAAAAAGGAAGTAAACTCGCTTCGCTCTTGGGAGTTATGTGCTATGCACAGGACAATAGCATTGAATTGCTGTAGTATCGTCCAGCACGAAAGTGCTTAACTTCCAGCCAGCACGGCTGGCTTAACTCCCTATTTAACTCCTTTTTATAACTACCGAAACTTCAGTTTAGTATTTGTAATCTGTTGGAACCCAAATCTCGAAGCAAGTGCCAGCAGGCCTTCCGTCAGCATCGGTCAGGTCAATGACGTTCTGCTTGATTTTATGGTTGTTGGTTTGGTTATACAGTTCAATCTGTTGCTTAAGAATCTTCAGTCCCTGCTTTGTGGAGTTGTTGCCGCTAAGGGCTGCAGCCTCGGTCCGTCCGACACCGTCGTCCTTCACTGCCACCAGCACCCCGTCAGCACCATCCCTTTGCATTCGTGAGATAATAACCTCCACGTTTCCTGTGCCCACTTTGTTGGCGATGCCATGCTTCACTGCATTCTGGCAATAAGTGTGCAGAATCATGGTAGGCAACTTCACATTCTGGTCCACATCTCCAGCCACGTCAATGTGGTATTGCAACCGTTCGCCATAACGCAACTGTTCCAGTTCGAGGTATGCGCGGACATAATCTATCTCCTCAGCTATGGAACGCGCCGGAAGGTTGATGTCGGTGAGGGTTTGGTTAGTGAAGTCGGAGTAGAGTTTCATATAATGGGTAGCCTCATCAGCCGAGTTGTTCATCACGAAGTATTCGATGCTTGCCAGCACATTGGAATGGAAATGCGGGATGGCTTTCAAACGTATTGCACTCAGTTGGAGTTCTTTTTGTCTTTTCTCACGGAGCAGGTCAATCATCTTCTTCTTGGCTTGTCTTTGTTCGAACCATCGGGCCAAGCGCCATACGACTAGTGAAAGAAGGCATGCTCCTACAATCCACATCCACCATTGTTTCCACCATGGTCTTGGTGTCTCCACAATGGTTGATTGGCGGTTGTTGTCAATCAATTGTGCAGGTTTGAAGGATGTCATTTCTTCCAATCCTGCCAGCCACACCGTGCCGTCCTCGCTCTCAGCCATCGTGCTCATCAGTGGTTCAATCATGGTGAAGCCGTTCTGCGAGTCGAACCAGCAAGGGTCGCTTGCATGGCATTGCTCATCGATGCGTGCCACAAGAAGCCCGTCGATGGCTGCAACAATCAGATAACCGTAAGGGGAGGCATGTATGGTGCGTATCTCGTGACCAGCCAGCATGGGCAAGAGCTCTGCTATCTCTGACACCTTACCCTCATGGATGTAGAAGACGGAGTCACCTAAGGCAAAAAGAACGTTGCCTTTGTTGTCGTTGGTCATGGTAGTGATGACTTGGGCTGTTGGGGTGTCCTTGATTTTCTTGACATCGATTTTACCATTGTCTGTTTCCGTCAGGCAGAATAATCCAGGAGTGCTGCTTACCCAAAGTCTTCCTTGTCCGTCGTCAGCGGCGCACCAAGGTCTCGGAATCTCTGTGGTCAGCGTGTCGAGCAATCCGTTAGTCGGATGGTAAGCAAGGATGCTGTTGCGCGTGCCGATAATCAGCCGTTCAGATTGCGGAGATGTGTTGTCCTTGGCTTTGACCACGAATTGGTATTTATCGAATGGCAGTCCCAGCCATTGCATAGTGTCGCCTTGCACGGTGGCGATGTCACCATTGCCGGCCAAATAGACCTTGTCGCCGATGGTAGCCGAACTTGGTGCATAGTAATTGCCTTCGATACTGCTGATAACATGATTGTCAACAATGACCTTGCCGTTGAGCGACCCCATGACGAGCCGTCCATTGCATGTGGCCACGGCCCGGACGATATCGTTTTTGTCGGTCAAACGGTGGTTGGTGAAGTTGTAGCTGAAGAAGCAATACGCACCTTGGTAGGTGGCCAACCAGAGTCGGTCCCATTTGTCGATGAACACTCCTTTAATCATGTTGAAGCCAGTGCCCAACTGCTGCATGGGGTTGGCTGCTTGGCTATCGTAGAGCCAGAGGGTGTGGGAGTCGGCGATGACGAGTTGGCCCTGATTGTTCTGTCTGACGAACAATCCGTAGTCGGGTGCCTCGAAATGATGTTCATACAGTGGTTTGATGCTGTCTCCCTCTATCGTGTAGATTCCGTCGGTAGCCAGAGCACAGAGTGTGTTGCCCATTCGGACCAGAGAGAACACGTCGTCTTTTTCTGTCAACAAGTGGTCGCGGTCGTCTTTGATGACATAAAGCCCCTGTGGAGTCGGCACATAGATGCCCGTTGTGTCGATATACATCTTGCGGTCGGGTGTCATCTCGTCCAACAAGGGGTTCTCCATGATGCTCTTGAAGCCTTCGGTTTCTATCTTGCAGAGTTGTCTGTTCTGTTCCTGACGGTCCTCCAAAAGCACATAGCCTGCGGGTAGGTCAGCGGAGTTGAAGTTGTTGAGCAACAGATGCCCCAGGGGGTCGATTTGCTCCTTTTTTACAGAATTCCCTTTGACATGCCATTGACGAATGAATCCCATAGCACGTATTTCCCTGTCTTCGGGATTCTTACCGAATTCTATTTCCTGGAATCCCACGATGTTCTCTCGCTTTCCTCCAAGAAACGGTGTCAATGTTCGTCCGTCGTAACGCACAAAGCCAGACAATGTACCTATATATATATACCCGCGCGAGTCCTGCCAGATTATTTCTGTCTGCATCTGTGGCAATCCGTCATGGGTGGTGAATCGACGGTAACTCAATCCACTCTGGACGGGAGGTTCGTCCATATCAGACCTGTCTGCCTCCGCTGAAGGCAGAAACGGCATGGCGATAGTTTCAGTGATAAAGACCGCCATACAGAGTAGGAAGTGGAGTAGTCTTTTCTTGTTCATCGACTACAAAATTACAACTATTATTCCATTCAGACCTCATTTTCTGTGTGGTTGGAATCACTTTTTTCCTTTCGTCACGTGAAACGCGTGTTTCGTCACTCGCAGACCGCGCTTCGTCAAAATGTACTTTTTGAAGACCTCGTGACTCGTGGATTCTTTCTAATTTTATACCCACAAAACCGTTTTTGAGGTTCAATCATACAAAATCGGCAACTTTTGATATAATTTATGTTTAACTAATAACTCATCGTTTTATGAAACACTTTAAACTACTCATGACACTCGCCTTGCTGCTTGTGCCTCTTTCAGGTATAGCGCAGTATTGGGAGAGCGGAACGACGAGAACGGTTTCGTTCTACAATTACATTTCTGGCAGCAGACATTATTCGAGGACCGAGATGTCCTATTACGTCAACGTGGAGGAGGACGGCGTCCTGCAGTTTTCGTGGGCATCTGTGGAAGCCGCCAAGGCCCACTATATCGGGATTTACTTCAATGACACGTTTATGGCGGACTTCAACCAGACAACGGGTTCTTTCACCGACGTGGCCAAAGGCATTTATCGCATTCGTCTGACCGGCTACCCCATCGACAGTAAGGGTTATGGTGGCAATGTGGTGTTCAGTTATATCTACAGCCCCGCTGCATGGAAAAACGACCCCGAATCCAACGACACGTGGGACAAAGGCACTCTGATCAAGAACGGTGACGAGCAGCAAGGCCATTTGGGCTATCGACAAGGCAACTATACTGACAACGAAGACTGGTACAAGATAGAAGTTCCAGACGAGGGTACCGTGACATTCTCCACCACCACTTGTGTCAGTGCAACCGAAAACCTTCGCCTCTACTATTTAGGGATGTACACCCCGAATGATGAAGCTACGAAAGTGAATCTCCGCAACGACAAGAACATGGACGGTGGCGGTAAGGACACCACCGTGGTCTATACCGTTCCCGATTGCGCCCCTGGCACCTATTACGTTCGTTTGCGTCGCACCAACGGACATGGCAGTTATAAGTTGAAATACACGTTCACTCCCAGTTCCCACAAGGCCGATGCCCCCGACAACGACGTTTGGAACAAGTCGCTCGACCTGGCACTCGACACTCCGACCCAGGGAAGAATGGGTTATAATTATTTCAACAACACCGATACCGAAGACTGGTACAAGATAGAAGTGCCGGCAGATGGCAAACTCACCTTCCTGACTAAGAGCGAACCCACGCTGAGGCTCTACTATTTAGGAATGTACACCCCGAATGCTGATGGTACGAATGTGAATCTCCGCAATGACAAGAACATGGATGGAGGTGGTAAGGACACCACCGTGGTGTATGAGGTGCCTAATGTGTCGAGCGGCATTTACTATGTCAGGTTGCGTCGGACCAATGGTTACGGTGGTTACACCCTCACCTGCTATTTCACCAGCCATGCTGATGAGGCCGACCCTGAGCCCAACAACGACTGGAAGAGCGCCATCGCCCTGAAGAGCGGACCAGCAGTGACAGGTCAGTTGGGTTACGACTACAACAGCAACACCGACACCGAGGACTGGTACAAGATAGAGGTACCAAAGGAAGGCACAGCCGTCTTCAGCCTGAAGTCTGAGACTACGCTTCGTCTGTACTATTTAGGTCTATACACCCTGAATAGTGCAGGAACGAACGTGGATTTACGCAACGACAAGAATATGGACGGCGGTGGTGAGGACATTACTGTGACTTATACCGTTCCCGACTTAGCTCCCGGCATTTATTATGTCCGTTTGCGTCGGACCAATGGCTACGGTACCTATTCCATGCACTATGTGTTCAATCCCAATACGCATGAGAACGATCCCGAACCCAACGACACTTGGGACAAGGCCTCGCTTATCGCCGAGGCGACCACACAGGAAGGCTGTTTAGGTTATCACCACCATGGCAACTATGACTCAGAGGACTGGTTCAAGATTGAAGTCCCCGATGAAGGCACAGTGACATTCTCCACCACCGCCGAACCGTCGCTCCGTCTCTACTATTTAGGCATGTACACCCCGAATGGCGACGGCACGAGAGTGAATCTCCGCAACGACAAGAACATGGATGCCGTTGGAAAAGACACCACTATGGTCTATACCGTGACGGACTGCGCCCCAGGCACCTATTACATCCGCCTCCGCTGGACCAACGGTGTGGGAGGCTACAAACTCGGCTACACCTTCACCCCCAATTCTCATGGTCAGGATCATCTCGACAACAATACTTGGGACAAGGCCACACTCATCGAAGCAGGAACCATCCAGCAAGGACGTTTAGGCTACAACTATTACAACAGCACCGATCCAGAGGACTGGTTCAAGATTATAGTCCCCGATGAAGGTACGGTGACATTCTCCACCACTGCCGAGCCGTCGCTCCGTCTCTATTATTTAGGCATGTACACCCCAAAAGCTGACGGTACGAACGTGAATCTCCGCAACGACAGGAACATGGATGCCGTTGGAAAAGACACCACCATGGTCTATACCGTGACGGACTGCGCCCCAGGCACCTATTACATCCGCCTGCGCAGGACCAACGGTGTTGGCGGTTATGACCTTCGTTATGACTTCACCCCCAACATCTATGGTCCAGACTCCTTCGATAACGATACTTGGGACAAAGCCACCGAATTAGCCGCGGGTTCCACGCAGCAAGGTCGCTTGGGCTACGACTACTTCAACAGTACCGACAATGAGGACTGGTACAAGATTGAGGTTCCATACGTTGGTAATATCACCCTGACCACCAGCAGTGAAAGCGCTCTTCGTCTTTACTATTTGGGCTTGTATATTCCCAATGAAGCGGGAACAGGTGTCAATTTGCGTGTGGACAAAAACATGGACGGTGGTGGCAAAGACACTACCGTGGTTTACCAAATCAACAACCTTGGAGCCGGCACTTACTACTTGAGGCAGCGTCGCACAAACGGAGTTGGAGGCTATACGCTGAAATACGACTATGAGCGCAACCCCTATGACCGCGAGAACATCCAGAACGGCACCTTCGCCAACCGTTATCAGTTGGAGGAAGGCAAACTTGTCAGCAACACGCTTGGCTACACCTATCGTTCACAGAACAATGAGGACTGGTATGACTTAGGTATGATGCACGGGCGTCAGATTGACGTGACCCTCTTCCCCGACACCACACGTCAACTTATCATCGGCGTTCCGGCGCTCTACGTTTACGAGGGCGACAATGAGGATGGAAGTCCTAAATTGACGAAAGTGGCAGAGAGCCGCATTGAGCGCAGCCAAGGAACCATCAGTTACCTTGACAAGAACGACGCAGACAAGCACTATGTCTTCCGTGTGCCCAACTACAATGGAAGCAGTCATGGAGGCTACCTCATTCTCTTCGGTGATGAACTCAAGGAAGAGACTCCATTGATAGCCAAGTCCAGCATCAACGTCTTGACTGAGGGTCGCAACACTGTGCGCAAGGGTGTGCCGTGCGAGAACCCCATCACCATCACCAACACCTCGACGGAGAAGACCGGAGCCTTCATTCTGGCCATCACCGCCACGGACGATGTGGATATCCTCGGATTCCGTTTGAGAGGCAGGTACGGCAGCCGTTACCTCCCTGTTGACAGCGTCACCACAATTGGCGAGACCGATTGCGAGAACACCTTGTTGTTCCTCGTTCCGAGCCTCAACCCATGGGAGAGCTACACCTTCACCATGATTAGCGAGGGAGAGGGCGACATCGCCTACGCACCAGTGAGAAGCCCGCACTCCACAGGCCTTAACAAGATTGTCATCAACGGCAACACCTACGTGGTAGTGACCGCAATGGGTTATGTGGATGAGCCAGCGGAAGGAAAGAAACTCAGCGACTATATCCTCAAGAAGGTAGCGACAGTCTTCGGACTTGACGATGCCGAACGCAGTGTACTCAAGAAGAGCATAGACTTGACCGTTGAGGAACTCGACGCCGTGAAGGCAGAGACAGGTGTTGCTGTTTATGGCATGAAATCCGTGATGAAGCAAGTGTTTGCCCATATCACAGAACTGCTACCAGGCAGTGAGTTTGCCGCGCAGATTGAGAGAATCGACGAAATGCCTTGCCAGTTGGCTCTGCCTATCCGCCAGCGTGTGTTCTACTGGATTTACCAGGACAAGAACTACATGCAGGACGACATCGAGATTTATGACGGCAAGGCTGCCATCACCGACATCGTGGCATCTTGGGATCCCAACGAGATGGTAGGCCCTGCAGGAGTAGGCGAGAAACACTATATCGGAGACGTGCAGACCGTCAACTACCGCATCCTCTTCGAGAACAAGGCCGAGGCCGGTGCACCAGCCTATAGAATCCGCATCAGCGACGAACTCGATGAGAACGTCTTCGATGTGTCGAGCGTGCGCTTTGGCGAGACCAGCCACAACGGCGTGGGCTACCAATGGGAGATGAGTCGCGACGGCAATAAACTCTCGTGGGACATCAAGGGTATCGAACTGCCGCCTAACGTGAACGCACCTGAAGGCGAGGGCTATGTGGAGTTCTCCGTCGGTCTCAAGCCAGGGCTTGCCAACGGCACACAGGTGAAGAACAAGGCGACCATCATCTTCGACAAGAATACGCCTATCGAGACCAACGAGTTCG
>Ga0247609_10000689_pt1 | contig 44670 bp, 59 predicted proteins | sample 172DNAGHGlowgp2_FD_193487 | JGI IMG/M metagenome (GOLD analysis project Ga0247609, IMG submission 193487) | Sheep rumen microbial communities from Palmerston North, Manawatu-Wanganui, New Zealand - 1728 DNA GHGlow gp2 | ecosystem: Host-associated > Mammals > Digestive system > Stomach > Rumen ... | reverse complement strand
TCCGTTCAATCATCTATTCTTTCTCCTGTAATACTTGGTCGATTTTATTCAACAATATAGATTGCTCTCTATCTAAAACAGGCGAATCATAATCTATTGAGGCAATATTTTCTCTACACTCTTTCAGCAGTTCTTTGAGCTGTTTAATATAAACTTTTAAATCTTTACAAACATCTTCATAAGCACTCACTGTTGTTTGTATTTCGAGATATTTTTCGCATATTTCTTTTAATTCTTTTTTGAGCTTGGTGTTTTCATCTAGTTTTGCTTGCCATTCTTCATAACTCGGCACTTCGGTTAAAACTTCGTTTATCTCATAACAATTATCGTATGTTTGCCGCCTGTCGCTATAAAGCCAAATCCTATGTTCTTCTAGGCGGTTGACATAATATGCACCGAAAGTCAATTCACCTTTTTTCCAAAGTTTTGTTAATTCTGTCATCAGCAAAGCTCCTCAATCTCTTGTTTGGTTAATCTACGGCAATGATAGTAATCATAACCATCTTTCATACAATAAAATTTTTCAATAGCATAATTTTCATCATCTTTTTTATTTATCCCATCAAGAATACCAAAAAACACATTTTTATCATCTCTATACCAAAACGCACACAACTTGCCAATATCCTGTTCTGTGGCTTCCTGTATCGGTCGGGTGATTTTTGTTTTATCGTACCAGTTAATATTTATAAGGTTTCCGCATATTGAATGTCCATACCCACCATTAAATATAGCACTAGATGTGTTTGTTTCTCTTTTTTCAAGTTGTATTTCAGTAACATCATCAGGCAATATGTTCCATAGGTCTTGCATATCCTGTTCGTTATCGGTATCAAATATTCTTTGTGTCATTCTTCATTATCTCCAACATACCACCCCAACTTAAAACCAATTACAAAAGCTATAACAACTAGTATCATTTGCCACCCGACTATTGCATAACATAGTCCAGCTGTAATAATACCTGCTATAATTGAAAGAAAAGTATACAAACTTGATAACGGTTTATTAGGTTGATGTGGTGGAAATACTAAATCATCTTTATAATCTGGTGCATTGTTACTCATTTGTTTTCTCCTTTTATTACCAATAAAATTTATTAAACATATTCAAAGCAATATAACAACCTATCATAACTGCTGCAGTTGTTAGTAAAAATTGTTTAATATAGTTTAGCATTGTCATCCTCCCTTTTTAAAAATGTTATAAACTCTTCGCTTTGTAAGTCATCAAGATTATCACAGTTTTCAAAGTCTGTGTAAAATCTTTTAGCTTTGTTGATCTGCTTTCTACAATCACTGCAAATACTTTCATACTTGCCTGTCTGTTTGTTTAAAGTCCAATCATCAGTTTCTTTATTACAAATCTGACATCTCATCTGTTATATCCTTTCCATCTATCGGTGGGTTACCAATAACTTCTAGTTCGTTTGCTACAATACGAGCATCTGATAAGATATCTTCCCAATCTTGTAAGTCATCATTGCTCATTTTGTTATCGCCCTTTTTAAATTCTATGCCAAATAGATTAGCACTTTCTCCATAAACTGTCAAGACTTTTTTGTTAAAATCAATAACAATTTTATCAACATGTTGAATTATCTTGTCTACTGAAGGGTCATAAGTGTGAGAACCTGTAGCCGTTAATGCAACCAATATAGTATCAGTCGGTTTAGCTACTGCCTTCAAGTCGTTTATGTTGTTTGAATGGGCTACAACTAAGTTGTCTACTGTCACTAAATAATAGTTACCAGCATAAAAAATTCTCTCAGTACTCATAGTTATCTCTCCATTTTGAAGTTGAGTTGTAGTAATTATAACATGTTGGTGTAGAACTTTTTTGATAAACTGTCGGAATGCATGGATAAAACATCATATTTTGAATTATGTCTTGCACCATATCTTTTATATTTTTTAAGGCTTCAAAATCAGTATTCTCAGTAGCTGTGTGAGGATTGAAGTAAGCTACTGATAAGTTTGTTGACTCACAATATTTACTAATAGTTACTGTATCACTAATGCTACCAGTTGTTGGTATAAAATAGTTTGTAAAATTAGAAATAGTTTGTGATAAAATCTTATTAAAGACTGAACCACCACCACCAGTTAGTGTATCAAAATTCCCTCGTCTATCTAACACCATGCAAAAGCTGTCTGTTATTATTTGGTCAAGAACTTTATTACTTTCTAGCTCCTTGATACCAACACAACCAACCTCTTCACCAGATGAGATGATAAAGTTAACAGGTATACCATCTTCTAAAAGTTTTAAGATAATCCATATACCATTTTTATCATCTGCACCTAGTGATGTCTGCTCCCAGTCTTTATTATATGCTCTGATTATTCCATCTTTCATAAAGAACTTAACAGCCTTGCCATTTGTTTTAACTTGGTCTAAGTGGGCTGATAATATGGGCCCTCCAACATCATCAAGATTGTAAATGTTTTTGCCAAGTGTATAATAAACAATACCATGTACATCTAACCATTTACAAATCCATTCAAATATCTTTTGCTCATCATCTGAGTCATGGACTGATTCGAATGAATAAAGTTTTAATAAGTCTTTCATTCTAGTTACCTTTCTTGTTAGCGTATTTAATAAAGTTGATTTGATTTTTATCAACAACTCTTAGAACAACCGTATCGTAGTCTAATTCATTTCTATAGTTTTGAATGTAGGCTTTTAAAGTTTGTAGTGGTATAACATCTTTAGAAAACATGGAAGTAAAACCTAAAACAGAACCATCTTTACATGAACAAGCTGTGTTCTCTGTCTCTGTTGAGATAGCAAAATGCTCTAGTCTTTCATAAATTCCAGATTTACTTGAAGCTAAAAGTTTAAAGTTACCATCAACCCAGTCTAAAGCTAGCAAATTTGAACAAGGTTTTTTAACAACATTAGCTAACCAGTGAACATCTTCACTATCAGATATTACCAAGTTTGTTATCGCACATCTTTTTGGATTGATTATTTTGTTTTCAATACAGTCAATATCTTTGTAGATATCTAGGTTAGGGTCGACAATATTTCTGTTTAATGTATCAATGATACTTGAATAGTCCCCCGAAATACACTTCCAATGTTTACTGCCAATAAAACTTCTGATACCATTACCTCTACAAAAGTCTGTTTTATCTTGTCTTAAAGAGTCTGGATAAAATCTGCAATTCCATTTGTTAAAAATCTCTGCATATTTATTACCGTCTTTAAGATTTACTATTGAATTATTTGTTATTGGTATGTCATTTAGTTCCAAAAAGTTATCAACATTGAGATTGTATAATGTAGAATAAACTTTATCAATTAGTAATTTATTGTCAGCACTCATCCACCCCCAAGTTCTAAAGAACATATATGGAGCAGGGTATTTTGAATCTGTTCCACCAACTGTTACCTTTTGAGCATGACTTTTTGTTCCATAAACAATGTAGTGATTGTCTGATAAAATCATTGGGAACATACCATAAAAACCTCTATGAGAACTGCTCAAACTGTAACAACTTTGATGAGCTGAACCATAGCTGCAGAAGAAATAGTCATAAAGGTTTTTACTAATTACAATATAATCACAACCTTCAAAATCTTTTCTACCTTCACAACACATAGCTCTTGAAGACGGCTTAACAGGTATATACATTCTGTCTTCAACAATTTGAGCGTTAGGGTACCGTTGTTTTAGAATGCTCCAATCTTTTTCAGACTTATCAAACTCATAAAGTTTTACTAATAAATCTGGTGTATCCCAGTAGCAAACTGCTAACAGTATTTTTAAATAGAAGTCTGTCTTATCTCTTGATAAGTCTTGAATCATACTGTTAGGTGCTATGCTAGCATCATATCCTTCATCAAGTTTAAGATTTCTTGTGATAAAGTCAGGGTCTTTTTCAGATAAAGACAAGGTCTGATACTCACAAATACCTTTTAAATAGACTTGCTGAACTGCACTCATAAATATTTCTTTTGTTACATCTTTTAATATCTTTGCATTTTCAGGCACTAAGTCTTCAATGATTGAGTAAAAATATTTACCACATCTTTTGAAGACATTGTGGTCAAGTGCTAAGTATTGTCGCAACTCTTCATCAAGAATGAAATAAAAGTCTTCAACTCCTTCAGATAGTCTTGAGATAAGCTTATTATCTTTATTGAAATAAGAATTTTTAATATCTGATTCAGTGTTAAGGTTGTTCATATCAACCCCTTTTGTTAACAGCTCAAGTGTTTTGAATGTCAACAACATATCATGTGTATTCATGTTTTACTCCTTTCGCTAATTACATGTCACATTATTAGAGCAGTTACTAAAAGGAAGGAACATCATGCGAAAAAGGAAACTTTTAGCAACTGTTCAAATAATGTGACAGCTTTCGCCATCACATTATAAGTGTTAGTTATCAAGTTGATAAATGATTGTTCCCAATCTTTCATCATTATACTTAAGTCCTGCACGATAGTGTTTACCATTATCTCCCAAGACTCTTGTATACCAACCTTTATCATCATAGCCACAGGTCTCAATTACTGTTCCAACTGTATGAACTCTGTCACCATTCTTTCTGATGTGGCATACTAAAACTCTGTCATCAACTTTGAAGTCTGTATCAGGTACATCAGGTGTGTCTGGTGTATCATCAACATCGTCAACTAATACATCATTGTTAACATAAATGTTAACAGTAATGTTATCAGATTTATTTGATGTAAGTTTTTGAATGAGTTGTTCAAGATTCAACATTTGCTTTCTCCTATTTGTTAAAGTTAAAATTAAAATTCACCTAAGAATTGTTCCTCAGATGACTCGTCACTATCTCGAAAATATTCGGGATAATCCTCTTCCAAAGTATCAAGGTCTGATGTGTCCCAGTCGTCTGTTTCCCAGTTGTCAGAGTCCATCTCTTCTCTTTCGACATAGTCACACCATTCCTCAACATCTTCATAAATAGCATCTCTTATATAACTTAAAAAGTCACCATCATCTGGTGACCAATTTGCTCTCAGTTCTTCTACAGCATTATCTTTTAACTTGTAACGAGTTCTATAATAAACTGTAGCAGATTCGTCTTGTGTAATGTATATTGTCATTTGATTGCTCCATAACAATTTGGTATATATCTTCCCACATAAATACAGTTAGATGTCGTAAATTTGTAACATTTTGGATAGTCTGTTGTTTCTATGCTAGGTTTTGCTATATCTGTTTCAAGCCCACAAGCAGTACCTACAGAAAACTCCCATGACTTGTTTCTACCATTCTCAGTCCACCATTGATACAGCTTTTCTAGCTCTTCACGATTGTGGGCTACCTTAATTTCTATCATTTCTTTAACTCCTCTATTACAGAGTTGATATAAGCTATTACAGGAGGACTTTTAATATTCCTCTTGATAAAATATAACATCATAAGTACTTGTTTCTTCTTCATTTTTACAGTTCCTTTCATTTTTTTCTTGACAAGTTGTTAAAAACATGGTATAATATCTTTGAAAAAGATTCCAGAGGGTGATATATACTGTTATAGATGTTAACAAGTTGTTAACAGGTCTGTAAGATTTACTTTTAATACTTCCTCTTTATATAATCTTTTACATATATTTAAGTCTGTTAACAGTTTGTAATAAAGCTGTGGACTTAACCGTTTACAGTCTTTATACAGATGTAATTCTTCCTTCAATAATCTGATACGGACTGTTAAGTTTTTACTAGCTTTTATCATTTTATTTCTCCTAAATATATTTCATCGAGTGGTATTGTTTTAAAAGGCATGTCATAAATATCGTATTGCCAGTTAAGAAAGTGCCCTTCGTCATCTAATTTCAAAAAGATATCTTGATAACAATACCGATTAATGCTTAAAAGATTTCTTCCGATAGTTCTATTATCACAACCGCCTTTATAATGTATTGAGTCAAGTCGTTTCCCAATTTCTTCTTCTGTTGTTAATGGTATCTTATAAAGTATCATCTCCAAAAATCTCCCTTACAACTTTTTCAATAGCCATGTTATAGACTATATCAAGATAACAGGCTCTTACAAGTGGTATAATTGACAGTCCCATTAATACATAAAGACCTGTTAACAGTCCCAAAAGAAACAGCAATACAGCTATTAAAAGATTGTTTCTAATTTTGATATCAGTCATGTTTCACTCCCCTAAAAAGGGCTGTCAACATTTGTCAACAGCCCTGCTACCTCTTGCTATTAAAGTCCGAAGACTCTGTTGAATACTACTCTTGCCATTTCAACAGTCATACCCTCTGTTTCCATAGCTTTGACTAACACTTTCTCAATTCCTTTCATAGCCTCTTCTGTGTTTTTATAGCCTGTTGCTTTTTCTTTCGGCTCTTGTTCAAGAGTGTAGAAAGTTGTGTTCTCAAATTTTTCATTAGGCGTAAAAGATTTATCCTCTTTGTCTTTATAAGTTACCCCGAAGCCTTTCTCTTTGCTGTATTTGACTTTGTAGTTGCTTACTTCTGCTACCCAATGTATAATTTGAACACGACTTTTATCCAGTTTGCTCTCAACCAAAGATTGCATAAGAGTATTGAATGGAGTATTGTCTCTATTGTCATTGAAAGATATCAAAAAGTCTCCCAACCACTGTTGGAGATTCTTATTCAATCCCTTGACAGATTTTGCCAAGTTGGTTGCAGATTGTTTGAGTTGTTTGTTTGTTTTGATAGTATACATGGTTTGATTCCTTTCATAAAATGATTGTGGTAAGCCCTATGCCTACCTGTAAAAACTCCCTTAAGAAGCCTTTACAGGTAGACAGAGAGCAAGTCGCAGTTGCTATCCTGCTACCCTCTATCTCCTGCTTGCCCAGTCGCACATAGGCAGAGTCCCCTCCGCCGTCAAAGCATCAATTTTAAGGGCTTGTCGTTTGGTGTGTGTCGGTTTCCCCACTGTTTGCACTCGGCATTGTGGTAGCGTTCGTAAAAAGAGGCTGATATCCCTTTTCCGTTATAAAATAACAGTGCTACAAAACTATTGCTACATTTTCAGTCATAGCAATTAAAAATAATTTTGACAAGTTAGCAATAAAACCGTAATTTTATTTTATGTCATATTAACAAGTGCTAACTTGTTCCGCTTTGGATAGTTTTAATGTAGTCTATAAAAAAACATATTGCAACAAAAAAATTTTTATAAAAAAAGTGAGGATTTTCTAAGTGTTGAGGGTAATTTATAAGAAAATTGACAAAAAATAATTGCATATTTTTTCAAAAATTCAATAAAATCAATGAAATAAAATTAAAAAAAAATTTTGTTAGTCTATTTTTTGTATAGTGGCAAGCTTAAAAGTCTTATTTTTGATTTTTTATGTCTATTTTTTGGATAAAATGTTATGATTTAGACAAACCACCCAAAATTGTCAAATTTTGTCTACAATTTTTTATATTTTATATAAGATATATTCGCGGGCGTGATATACAATTTTTTATAAATGTCAACATATTTTTTGAAGTTATGCAATCACATTTTGTTACAGTTTGTCTAAATTTTGTATAGATTGGCTAAGTGCTTGTTTTTGTTGTGAAAAATTATTGACAAAATCAATTTTTAGAGGTTTATAAAATTTTAATATAATATACACAATCTTTAAAAAGCCTCTACAAAGTCAAAAAAACAGTTTTAAAATATGTCAACAATTTTTAAAAATTATCCACAACAAACTTTAGACAGAATTAGACAATTTTTGAAATTTTTGTCCCCTCTAACAGCATTGACATTATTTGACAGAATTTGACAGATTGTCTAAGTTTGTCTAAGTTTGTCTAAAAGCTATTGTTGACAGATGTTGACAAAATTGTCTAAGGTTTGTCTAAAAATTTACTATATATATTATAGATATTATAAAAATTGATAAAAATTTTTAGAATACTACAAAACTATTAAAAAATCATTAAAATTTTTGAAGTTATGCACAATTATTTTTAGACAGATTTAGACAAATTTGTCAAGGTTTGTCAAGGGTTGGTAGGGGGTTGCGGTCACGGAGCTTCGAGAATATTGCGTTAAAAAATTTTCTCACAAAAATTACCAGATTTTGCAAGGCCTGATCAAAAAACTATTGACAAGTTATAAAAAATATGTTATAATAGGTAACAGTTAAGGAGAAAACTATGAAAATACAGTGGCGTGACTATAGAAAAAATGTCAATTATATTACCAACACAGCATTTGCTGACATACCTGAAGTAAAATGTGCTAAAAGTACTGGCTACATCCCTACATTTACTGTCAAAAACTATGATCATGATGACTTAATCAGTATGGAAAGGGTGTATCTTGAACATTATCGTGATCCGACTGAATACAGTTTTGTGGAAGACGTCTTTGAAGGCGATTTAAAACACTGGGAAGCTATGAAAAATGCACAATTTGTAAAAAGATACTATGTCAAATGGAAACACAAAGCTGAAGCTATGTTGTTATCAGATGCTATGACCAGAATTGTAGAAACTGCCTTTGATCAATCTAACAGAAACTCTTTCCAAGCTTTGAAATATCTTGTAGAAAGAAAACAAACCGATGTAGAAGAACCTAAGAGAGGTCGAGGCAGACCTAAAAAGGTTAAAGAACCTGAAGTAGTTGAAAGCAGTGTTCTTATGGAAGATATTAAAAGGCTTCAGGGTGCAATCTAATGGCAGCTTTAGATGAAATTAGAAAGATTGCTGAAAACAATTTCATATCTTTTGTAAAGTTAGTAGCACCTTATAACGTTATGGGAGTGTGTCATGAAGACCTTTGTAAATTTATTACAAACCCTGACCTCAAACCTTACCGCCTTGTGTTATATCCTCGTGGACATAGGAAAAGCTTTTATGCGGCCATGTACGCTTGTTGGAGAATTGTTACTGACCCTTCTATTAGCATTGTATATCTATCTGCTACAAGCGATCTTGCGGAGTCTCAATTAAGAACTATTAAATCTACACTAGAATCAACTATTATTAGAAGATACTGGCCAGACTTAGTAAATGAAGATGAGGGCAAAAGAGAAAAGTGGACAACAACTGAGATATGTGTTGACAGCCCTATTAGAAAGTCTGAAGGCACCAGGGATAGTACTGTTAAATGTGGTGGATTAACTACTAACATTACTGGTGCACACTGTGACTTAATTATTCTAGATGATATTGTGGTACCTAAGAACAACACTGAAGAAGGCCGTAGACAAGTTATGTCTCAATACTCACAACTTCAGTCAATTCTTAATCCTGGTGGAATGATATTAGCAGTAGGAACAAGGTATCACCCTAAAGATATATACGCAACCATGCAAGAGACTGTTGAAGAAGTCTTTGGAGACGATGGTGAAATTATTGGTAGAGTGCCACAATGGGATGTTCTTCAAAGATCTGTTGAAGAGAATGGCGAGTTTCTTTGGAACAGACAGAAGAGAAAAGATGGCAAATATTATGGATTTGATTTTAAAGAACTGTCTAGAATTAAAGCAGGGTATGTTGACAAATCACAATTCTATTCGCAATACTACAACAACCCTAATGATGAAGGTAATGCTTTAATTACTCAGGACATGTTTGAGTACTACAACAGAGACCATCTACGAACAGTGGCTGGTGTCTATTATTTGAAGGACCGTCAGCTGAATGTTTATGCCGCTATAGACTTTGCTTTCTCCTTAAGCCACAGGGCTGACAGTTCTTCAATAGTTGTAGTAGGTATTGATAGTGATAATAACAGATATGTATTAGATATAGACAGATTTAAAACAGATAGAATACAAGACTATTACGATCATATCATCACTTTACACAATAAGTTTAATTTAAAGAAGTTAAGGGCTGAAGTAACAGTAGCACAACAAGTTATTGTTACAGCTCTTAAAGATAAACTAGCAGAGAATTCAATCAGACTCGTTATCGAGGACTATAGGCCATATAACAAAAAAGAAGAAAGAATGCTTGCAGTCCTCAGACCTTTGTATGAAGATCATAAAGTATTTCACTATCGTGGTGGAAACTGTGAAATACTGGAAGAAGAATTAAAACAAATAAAACCATCACATGATGACGTAAAAAATGCTTTAGCAGATGCAATCAGTATTGCTGTACCACCTAAAAGAAGCACTTTTAAACGTCAAGCACCGATTCAAGTAATGTCAAGATTTGGAGGAGTATAACTTGCCCAACGTATTAGAAATAAAAAAGCTGCAGAATCCTGAAAGTGAAGCACTAGAGATTGCTAACAGATTTGTTGCATGGGAAGCAGCTCGTGTAAAATGGTATGAAAATGCTAAAGAGACTTTAGAAAATCTTTATGCAACATCCACAAAGGATATTTATAATCAGACAAAAGCTACGGATAATACTACTCATATACCGAAGATAACACAAATCCGTGATATGCTTGTTACATATTATCTAGATGCTTTGTTCTCTTTACCAGACTACATCGATTGGGAACCTTATGATGACAGTGCTGTAAGTAAAGATGCTAGAAATTCTATGAAAGCTATGATGAGACAGCTGCTAATTGATTCGGAATTTAATAAGACAGCTGAACAATTGGTAGAAGATTATGTAGATTACGGTAATGCTTTTGCTACATCCATCAATGTAAAAGAGTTTCTTAAAAATGATATTGGGCAGAATACATTGTACGAAGGGCCGAAAGCAATTCGTTTAGATCCACAAAATATTTTCTTCGATCCTCTGGCTACATCTTTTGAAAAATCCCCTAAAATCATAAGAACTATAAAAACTCTTGGTGAGCTATTAGCAGAATCTGAAGATAATGTTGATTGTAGCGAGGAATATAAGAAAGCTTTAAACGAAGCTATCAATGATCGTAGAGGTTTAAGAGAGACTATTGGGCTCACTAACCCAGATTTGATAAAAGATGACATGTGTAATATTGCAGGCTTTAGCACATGGCATGCGTACTATGCTTCAGATGTTGTAGAGCTTCTAACATTCTATGGTGATTTATATGATATAGCTTCTAACAAATTGCAACGTAATCGTAAGATAGTTATTATGGATAGAAGCAAGATATTGTTAAATGAGCCTATTGACGACTATGGTTTTAAGTGTAATATTTTTAAAGCTGGTTGGAGAGATCGTAAAGATAATCTGTGGAGTATGTCACCACTTGATAACATTAAGGGTATGCAGTTTATGATAGACTTCTTAGAGAATAAGAGGGCTGACATATTTAACTACCTTAGTAATCCAATGTTCTTAACAAGAGGTGATGTCGAGATGCCAGAGTTTTTATATCCTGGTGCTCAGATTGGATTAGACAATGATGCAGACTTTAAAAGCATTACACCAGATGCAACAGCTCTTCAGGCTGATTTATACATTGATAGATACTTGGCACAAATGGAAGAAATGGCAGGAACACCTAGAGAAGCTATGGGCTTTAGAACACCTGGTGAAAAGACCGCTTTCGAAGTATCACAACTTAATACAGCTGCTAGCAGACTGTTTAATAAGAAGGTACATAAGTTTGAAGAAGAGTTGTTGGAACCTTTGTTGACACTGATGTTTAGAATGTTCCTTGCGCAAACTGGTAAAATTGTAAAGATTAAAGTTGTCGATCAGGATGGTGTAATTACTTTCCAAGATGTTCTGGTTGATAATGTTATGTCTCATGGAAGATTTGTAGCCACTGGCTCTAAGACATATACAGAGAAGGCTAAAATAGCACAAACCATTATGCAAATTTACAATAGTGGTATTGTTGCAGATCAGCTTGTGTTTGATTGGTTCAATCCTAAAGTAATTGCTGAAGCTATTGCATACTCTACTGGTCTAGATAAAATAGACGGAGTTTTGAAAGAACATGCAAGAATTGGTGCAGAGACTTCTTTAGCTAAGCAGCAAGAGTTTGCAAGACAGCAAGTTGAAGAGACACAAGTTAGAGGTATTCAAAATGCTCAACAAGGTATTATGTAAATTAAAGACTAAAAAAGATAAGGAAGCGATATTAGAACTTATCACAGTTAGTCAACCGCTTTTACGATTGATAAAACAATGCTGTGATGAAGACTATAAAAGGGCTGATAAAATTAGTGAAGAAGATTTTGACTGTCCTAACTGGGCTTTGAAAAGAGCTTATCAAGATGGTTTAAAAAAAGGCTTGACAAAATTATCAGAATATGTTATAATTAATAATGATAATTAGAAAGGATCACTAGATGGCTGAAGAAGCAACTACTTCACAAGCTGTTATAGGAGATGACGACAATCCTGTAGCAACTACTACACTTGTTGTTGGAGAGCACTCTGCTTATAAATCTGTTGAAGATTTGATTGAAGGCAAGAGAAGAGCTGATGAATATATCGCTCAGCTAACAACAGATCTTAAAAATGCTAATGCTATCATTGAGGACCTTAAAAAAAGTTCATCAATTGTAGACGAGTTAAAACAGATTAGGGAGAAAAAAATGGACACGGAGAATACTAACACTCCTCAGTTGCCAGAAGATGCTATTAAACAGATAGCTCTCAATGCAATGCAAGAAGAAACACAACGTTCACAGGCTGAGAGCAACTTAGCAAATTGTAAGCAAGCTGTTGCCAGTATAAACAGTGATGTAGAACTTGCATTAAAAAATAAAGCTAACGAATTAGGTTGTTCTGTAGAATACCTTGAAGGTATCGCTAAAGAATCTCCTAAAGCGTTTAAAAGTATGTTTGGAATTAAAGATGCTGTCACATTCGACAGTGTAAACTTTTTACAAAGTTCTAGACATATTGATTCGAACCCGTCTAATGACGAAGCTCAAAACTTTTTCAAAGATAAAGAAGCTATTCAAGACCCTGTCAGATTGGCTGAATTTATGAAAAAGGCTTTGAAGAATCCTTCGATATTAGACACTGTTAAATGGTAATTGAAAGGTAAATAAATGGCTGACTTGAATGGCATTAACACACAGAGCAACAGTGCCGCTATTCGTGCCATCATTTATTCAGGTGTTTTGAGAGAAGTTCTCCAACCTGAACTCATCGCTATGAAATATGTTGATGTTATCAACAGTTTCCCAGACGGTGACAAATGGCAAGATGTAGAAATGGGTGCTGCTACTGTAACCGATTATGCCGAAGGAGAAGAGATTGATTTCAAAGGTATTGAGATCGGTACTCGCGAATTCGAAATAAATAACTATGTAAACAGCGGTCACTATGTAACTGCTAAATTTGCTCAAGATTCTTACTTGGCTTCTCAAATCATGGCTAAGATTCCGGGCTTAGAAGCTCGTGCAATTGCTGCTGATTTGGAGCAGAAGATTTTGGGTCTCGCTAATAAACAAACTCTTAACGATTCTAACACCTTGAACGGTATGGCTCACCGCTTTGTTGCTGGTACTGCTACCGATGGATGGGGTGTTTTGACTCCTGAAGATTTTGCATATGCCTCTGTAGCTTTGAAAAAAGTTAACTACATTGGTCCAAAAATTGCAATCATCCCTGCTTATCAGGAATACATGATTGTTACAAACCCACGTATTAAAGCTTCATTGCAGTACAATCCGTCATTCGAAGGTATTGTTCGTGATGGTGCTATGAGTGGTATGCGTTTTGCATTCAACATTTACGGATGGGATGTTTATACTTCTGAATACTTGCCTGTTTCATCTGGTGAAACCAGCTTGAAAGATCGTGAAGGCGCTCAAGCATTCTCTGCTTTGACAGATTGTGGAGTTGCTGTATTGTTCACCAACATTGCTGATCGTAGACCGTTCCGCATGGCTTGGAGACAAATGCCGAAATTTGAAGGTCAGTGGAATATGAACAAACAACGTGAAGAGTATGTAACAACTGCACGTTATGGTGTCGGAATGGGCGATGCTGCCAACTTGGTAGTTATTGTTTGTAAAGACGTTGATTCAACAGTTACTGCATCTGCGTAAGGAGGTAAACTATGGGATCTTATGTTTCTGATTTCGGAGTAGTTCGTTACGTTGGTCGTGGTGAAGGTCATGATGAAAAGTATGATGCCTCTGCTAAACCGGCTTTAGGTGTTCACAACTTCGTAGAAGTTACCGTTGATGACAACGGCCCTGTTGCTAATGTTGGCACTGGTTTCGGTAATGGACAAGCAATGATTCCTGCTGGAGCTGTTGTTCTGAAAGCTGTTTTGCTTACAGATGTTAAAGGCTCTGCTTCAGGTGTTGCTTTTACTCTAGTTAAAAAAGACGGAACGTCTGGTGTAGCTTTGTTGGCTTCTTGCACTCCGTCTGGTAATAACTCTGTTAATGAGTCTGCTGATGAGGCTGCTATTGGTACTCGTTTAGCTGAAGATCGTTACATTGCTTCTACTGGTACTCGTACCGGCATGAAAGCAAAACTCATTGTAGAGTATATTTAATAACTGTTGAGGGGTTGGCAACAGCCCCTCTTCATTCTATTTTTAAGGAAATTTAAATGGCTATAAAAGGTGATATACAACATAGTGATTTGCCAGATGAATTACTACATGAACCAAAAGGAGCTTCGACAGCCTCTAATGGACAGGTTTATGTAGCTAATGGCACTGGTAGTGGTTCTTTTAGAAATTTGGAAATGGATGACATTACCTTTGATAAGTCTTATATATCTGCATTACAAACCCCGACATATACAAGTACAATTTCTATAAACGGGTCTGCTCTTTCCCAAGTTGCTAGTGGGGTGTTGGCAGATGTTCCAGCATATCAAGACATCCCTCAAGAAATGACAAATTTAATTAATAAAAACACCAAAGAATTTTTTACAATCTACTCAAACATGTCAACTATTTTTTCTGAATTAAAAGCAGAAACAGTCGCTTTATCAAATAAAGTAAATGAATTAATAACAGAGCTTAAAAATGCTGGTGTAGTTTTGGAGGTAAGCGAATAATGAAAAATAAATTAAGAAAACTTCAAAGCCTTTCTGCTAATGACACAACAGCAACAGCTACACTGAATGCTAATTTTGAGCAAATAGAAAAAGAAATTTTAAATACACTGTCAAGAGACGGTACACAACCTAATTATATGGATGCAGATTTTGATTTAAATGACCATAAAATTATAAATATTGCGGAACCTGTGGATGACGGTGATGTGGTTACTAAAAGATATGTTGATGAGAATATCGGTAACGCTTATGGTTACTCTTTAGATGCTGCACAAAGTGCTAATCGAGCTGCTTCATCTGCTCAACAAGCTGCAACATCAGCATCAAGTGCATTAGCAAATGCCAATTATTGTCACACAGTTGCAGACGATATCTTAAATGATGAAAATATACAAGGGCTTGCAGCAGATTTAGCTAGTGAAGATAGTGTTATAAAAGCTGTTGAAGCTATACAAGAAGATGTTACAACTGTTGCCGGTATTGCATCAGATGTATCAACAGTTGCAAATAGTGCTGCAGATATTTCAGCAGTTTCTGATGATTTAACAAATATTGACACAGTTGCAAGTAATATTGCTGATGTAAGTACTGTAGCAGGGGTTGCTTCAAGTGTAGCAACTGTTGCAGATAATACAACCAATATCAACACGGTTGCTGGTATTGATGATAATATTACAATTGTTGTCGGTATTGCATCAGATGTTACAACTGTTGCTGGTATTGCATCAGATATTAGCGCTGTTGAAGATAACGCAACAAATATTAACACAGTTGCCAGCAATATCTCTGACATTAGTGATGTTGCAAGTATATCAGAAGCTGTAACGGCTGTCAATAATAATGCTTCAAATATTAATACAGTTGCAGGTAATTCTTCAAACATTAACACTGTTGCTAGTAACACGTCGGTAATATCTGCAGTTGCTAATAATGCTTCAAATATTAATGCTGTCAATGCAAATAAAACTAACATAGATACTGTTGCTGGTATGGGTTCAGATATTTCATCTGTTCTAAGTATTGCTAGTGACATTGAAGATGTAAACGATAATGCAACCAACATTAACACTGTTGCTAGTAATATATCTAGTGTGAACACAGTTGCAGATGATATTTCTAATGTTTCTGCAGTTGCCGCAGACTTAGCCAATATTAATGCAGTGGCTGCAGATTTGGAAAATATTGATAACGCTTCGACATATGCTGATAATGCTGAGATATGGGCCGAAGGAACTGATGCTGAAGTAGCTGTTTTAGGTGGTGTACATTCTGCTAAAGGATGGGCCGATCAGTCCGCACAAGGACAAGTTCAATCAAACTGGACAGAGGCAGACCCAACAAGCAAGGCATATATATTAAACAAGCCTACTATCCCCACAGTTAATAATGCGACTTTGACAATTCAAAAGAACGGCACGACTGTCAATACGTTTACAGCAAATGCAAGTTCAAATGTTACGGCAAATATTACAGTGCCGACCAACACAAATGAGCTGACAAACGGCGCAGGGTTTATAACTGGCATAAACTCATCTGACGTAACGGCTGCTTTAGGATATACTCCTGCTAACGATAGCAATGTTGTAAAGACAAGCGGAAATCAGACCGTTGGTGGTGCAAAAACATTTACAACAAAGCCAGTATCACAAGCAACAACATCTAATTCTGCAAATGCCAACCAAGAGATGTATTTAGCAAAGGACACTTCTCTTGATAGAACTGTCAATCCGTCATATAATAAAAACTACTTTTTTAATATGATAGATAAAAACAACGGCGCTATTGCGTATCTAAACTGTGGAATATACACAAATGGTAGCACTTTCAATAGATTATATTCCAGAGCAAGAACTACTGATAACTCTGCTGATGATAACTGCTACATAGGTGTACAGTCTAATAGAGATGGTACTTCTTTTACTTACGCTCCGACTCCTGCCACTTCTGACAATTCTACCAAGATAGCAACAACAGCCTATGTTAAGGCTCAAGGTTATGCTTTAGATAGTGCGGTTGTAAAGACAAGCGGAAATCAGAATGTTGGTGGGGTTAAGACTCTTACTGCCAATCCAGTAATATCTAATAATCAACCTAGAATTACTTATAAAGATACTAGTATGACGAGGGGAACGACTCCCGAATCAGGTTTGAATCATACGCTTGCAACGTGGCAGGATACCAATGGTGCTAGTATGGGGTATATCCAAAATATGTATGGAACAGATGGATATTGGGGATTGAATCTTCAAGTAACTAACGGAACAAAATACCCAACTCTAGGAATTGGTATTGATAGTGCTGGAAACGTGAGAACAAATGCTCCGACACCTGCCACATCTGACAACAGCACAAAAATTGCAACAACTGCTTTTGTTAATAACTGGGTAACGGCGAATACATCAGAAGTTGCAGTTGTTGTTGAATCAGAGGAGAGTGGTTATCACGGGTGGCGTATTTGGTCTGATGGCTGGGTTGAACAATGGGGAGCAACAACTGTTACAGCGGCAAACGCTTGGCAAGATGTTACTTTGGATAAGCCTTATGCTTCTAATGTTTATCAAGTTGTAGCTTGCACATCAGGAACAACTACCTCTATTGGATTATGCAAAGTTAGAGATTATTCTCAGAATACGACAACAAAATTTGGTCTTTGTGTAAATGCGGCAAATACAGTTGTTCGCTGGTATGCTTGCGGACAGGGGGCATAGATGAGAATATTCAAGATAAACAACGAGTATAGAATTTTGACAGGTAATAAAGCCTTTGCCAATTTCTATACTCTAACTATCAACCCCACGCCAGCAGATGCAAATGTTACCTTTGATAAAGGCACTATATCAGGCAACACTTGCACGGTCATAGAAGGTAGTAGTGTAACTGTTACAGTTAGCAAAAATGGATATGCTGACAAGGTGCAGACTTTTATTGTTACCAGTAACAGAACAGAGAATATAGAGCTGAGTCAAGGTATTCAAATGTATGGGTATAAATATACCAGCGGTGGTAACACAGCTTACGGTTATATGATGGGTGGTATAAGTACAAGTTATTATTTCAGGTATTGCGGAACAGCTCCAAACGGTTTGTTTGAGATACAAGAAATTACAGGCGCATTAGGAGCATCCGGAAGTAAAGTAAAAGCTGGAGGCACTACAGGTACTTACACCCGAACAATAACTATTAGTGGTATTCGTTTATATTGTTATGGATATAGTTTTTTAGGTAATACTTACGAACACGGTGTTTTAGAAAATTCAGTAGTAGGCAATAAATGTGTCGGATTATATTTTACAATCCCAACCTCCGCAAATAGTTCACAAGTTAATTGGGATGGTATTATTTACAATAGAGAATCGTCTTTAGATTTTATGTTTACAGGAGAATAAACAATGTATGAAAATTGGAAACTATTAAAAGCAGACTACAAAGAACACTCGGCAGAATATACAGAAGTCGCTCAATGGTGTAATGAAAACGGATATTTTATTGATGATGACGGCGAGTATTACAAAGTTGTTAAAGATGAGCCAACTCCAGAAGAACTGAAAGCTCAGGAAATTGCCGAACTCAAAGCATATCTTGAAAGCACAGATTATGTTGTTATCAAGATTGCCGAGGGCGCGGCTACAAAAGAAGAATATGCCGAGGTGATTGCTGAGCGCGAAAGAGCAAGGCAGAGAATTAATGAGTTGGGAGGTGATTGATATGGCTTGCAAAGGTAAAAAACGTAAATGATATTGTTGTATGCAATTATTTCTGGCATCATGTTTAAAATTCGTGGTGGCTTGAGAATATTTAACAAAAAGCTTCCTTTATGTAAATTGTGGTTTGCATTTTGGTTCGCTTGTTTAAGATGTATTCTAACAGCGTGGTCTTTACAATCTTGGGTCATAATGTTTATAGCTTCCAGAATGGCTACAAAAATTGCAGGATGGGGAGAGGCTGTTGCTTGTGCTTTAGGTATAGGTAAACCAAACTCTAAAAGAAATGATTATCTCGATTTTGATGAGTTCTGCGATAGTTTTGGTATTGATAAGACTTTTGAAATTAAAGAAAGAACTATTAAAATATTTAAATGGTCTATTCACATACCACATATTGTCAAAAAAATTAAATGGAAACTTATAGATCATCCACAGCTTTTCGGAGTTGTATGGTTGACTTTAAGAGGTCTGTTGTTGACATTCTTAATCGGTCTTGCAGTAAACTCTGTTTGGTATATTTTATGGGGTATGCCAATGGGTGTTATTTACTGGCTGTCAGGGCTATTTGCAAGAAAGGTTAAAGACGATGGCAAGGGCGGTTGGCATATTGCTGAGATTGCTTACGGATTTTGGTTAGGTTTAGGAGCATTTCTATGGTAAAAATTTTTGATATAAATAAAATCTGGTCATATCTTGCTGTAAGTTTAATCAGTTTCTTTAAGCCAATCGGAGTGACTATTTTATGGATGTTGATATTTGTAATAGCTGATATGATCACAGGCATTTACGCAGCATATTGTAATGGTGAATTGATAACATCTCATAAAATGCAGAGAACTGTAATAAAGATTATCATGTACTGTGGTGCAATAATTTTGTTAGAAGGTATGGATAATTATCTGATTACATTCACTGAACTTTTCTTAGCACAGATAGGAGCAACTATAATATGTGGAATTGAACTATACTCAGTATTTGAAAATTGTTATAAAGCAACCGGCAATCCTGTATTCAAAGCTTTAACACAATTTACATCTAAAAAATTTCAAGATAATATTGGTGTAGATATAAAGAAAACACTTGACAAAAGCAAATAAAGATAGTATAATATAACGGAGTATAAAAATGAAACAAACACTTTTAGAAATGGTTCAAAGAATTCTTGAGGCTATTGATGGCCAAGTAGTAGATTCTATTGAAGATACAAGAGAGGCTATGCAGATTGCAAACTGCATTAAGGAGTCTTATCAACATTTGTTATATACTCGTGATATTAAAGCTAAATCAAACCTGATTCAGATACATTCAATGTCAGATGTTACACAGCCTACAACATTTTTAATTAACGAGAACATTGAACAGATAACATTATTTAAATATTATGATTCAGTTAACAATAGATGGGTTACATTAACTTGGATGGATCCTGAAAACTTTATTGATATGTGTTTAAATAGAGATCCTCGTCTAGATAATGTGACAAATTTGAGAGAGCCTATATCAGGAGTTAGTTATAATGTATACAATGACCGAGCTCCTCAATATTTCACCAGTTTTGATGATCAACACTTGGTATGTGATGCTTATAATACTCAAGACAGTGAAACATTGATGGAAGAGTCGACAGTTATTTATGGTTATGTACAGCCTGAATTTAAACTTGAAGACGAATTTGTACCTGACTTAGCTGCACAGCATTTTCCTTTATTGCTTTCAACAGCTAAGGTACAAGCTGCTTATGAATTAAATAAATCCTTCGATCAACTTGAACACGATCGAGCAATGAAACAAAAAGTTACAGCAGATAAACATGCACAACGTGTAAGAGGATTGGATAATACAACATGGAAGAACAGACTGAGAACGGGTCGTCATATGTAATAGTTCGTGACGGACCTTTTTATAAAATAAAACATAACACCAGATGGGTTGGTGGAAGTTTTACAGAAATTTTCAGAGCTCAAAGATGGATTGATGCACAGCTTCAGAGAGCAGAAGAAAAAGAATTTAAGAAAGAATTAAAACAAATCTTAAAAGAGCCAGATTTAAAAAAGCGTACCAGAAAGTATAACAAATTATGTCAGACCAAAAAATCTTCATAGCACCTTTCGTAGGTGGAATTAATACAGAGTTAACAACCGTTGAAGAGCTTCCTGCGAATACTTCTGACGAGCTTAACTGTACAATATTTCCAGAAAGAATTAGAGGAAGACGTTACGGATTTGATATCGAACGTGATGGACAACTGTTTCCAGTAACTACAGCACAAGCAAATACATTACTACAGCCTATTGATGAATCAGAAACAGATATCCACAGAGTACAAGATACAATGTTCTCAGCATTCTTTTGGAAGAATGTAGGAAAGACAGATTTAGATATTTTAGTAGTGCAAGCAGGTTGGTTCTTGTATTTCTTCAGTGCTTTAAATAAGCCCTTTGAACCACTAACAGTTGATATCGATGGTAATATAAGTTCTTATGTTAGCCTGGAAGAATATGTTGTTGATAAAGCTCTATTCAATCAGAACAGAGTTAACATGACAACTGGTGATGGTTCGTTAATAGTTGTTTCTAAATATCTCAGACCTGTAAGAGTTGTGTTTGATGAAACAACACAATCTTTCTCTGCTTCTGAAATTGAATTGATGTACAGAGATTTCGAAGGTGTTGATGACGGCCTGGAAATAGATGAAACACCTTCAACCTTAACAAGAGCACACAACTACAATCTGACAAACCAAGGCTGGACTGTCTCAGCTATTAACCAATACTACACTGACACTGGCAAATACCCTTCAAACAACTTGCAGTGGTTTATTGGTAAAGACAACAGCGGTGCTTTCGATACACAAAGACTGTTGCAAACATATTTTGGAAACTCTGCTGCACCTCGTGGTCATTATTTATTAGAATATTTTACAAGATTTAGATCAGCTGCAGCAGGTATTTATTCAGGTGCTGCTAGAAAAGCATCTTATAACTATAATAAATTTGATATAAGACATAGAAGTTTGGAACCATATGCTTTAAGTTCGATTACATTAACATTTCCCAACTCTCAAGGTATTGCAACACAATGTTACTTAACCTTTAATACTCTTGAAAGAAAAAGTGGTAAAAGAAATCATGTAAGATACACAGGTAAGATTGTTTATTATGTGGAAGGTTTAAACAACAGTGGTTCTTGGATACAGTTAGCAACAAAGACTTCAATACAAGGTACAAACCACTACACACCTGTCGAGTTTTCTTGGCAAAACTCTACCGTTTATAAACAATATCGTATAAGAGCTTTGTTTAGTCCTGAGACCAACCCTAGTTATTCATATGAAACAAGACCGTACAACATTAATGCTGTAGCCACCTGTCCAATTGGATCTGATGGTGATGCTTTCCCATATTATGGACCAAACTGGAGAGTAACTGATGTAGCTTTCTTAGGTGGTAGATATTTTTATTTAGCTGGAGATACTGTTTTATTCTCTCAAGTAGTTGATGAAAATAATGACGGCTATAATAAATGCTATCAAGATGCTGATCCAACATCTGAAGAGATCTCCGAGATGCTACCAACTGATGGCGGTGTTATTAGATTTAAAACAATGGGTTCAGGTTTATCTTTAACAACCTTTAACCGTGGTGTTTTAGTATTTGGTAGAGATGTTGTTTATGTTATTGCATCACCTTCTGACGGTATATTCACAGCTACTGATTATGATATTGTTGAGTTGTCAAGAGCTGGCATCTGTGGACCTAAAAGCCCAGTGAGCACTGGTGACAGTGTTTACTACTGGTCTCCAATGGGTATTTATAAGATTGGTGTTAACCAATACACAGGGTCTTCACTTGTTGCACAAAACATTACACAGCCCACAATACAAAGTTTATATAATAACATTTCACAATTTTCTAAAGACCGTGCTGTAGGATGTTTTGACTATACTAACAATCGTATATACTGGTATTATCCAACTGATGAAAGATACCCCTGGTCTTTAGACAGTTGTTTGGTATATGATTTAAACTATGATGCCTTTATGCCCCAGAAACTGTCGATAGGAACTGGCACAGATACCAACGATATTGGTGAAATACAATATTTATCATACCCTTTCCAGGTTCTATCAAGCTACCAAATAGTTCCAACACAATGGTTAAGAGCTGGAGATATGCGTGTAGTAGCTTCTGAAGATGGTATGGTAGATGATAACGGAGATCGTATAGATGTATCCTCATACCCTGAATACCTGTTGGAAAATGTTGGCAATCCAGGTACATTTATTACAGTTTACTATGATGAAGTTAATGATAAGTATTTTCCATGGTCTACTATTTACAACGAAGAGCAGGCTGACTCAGATTGGTACACTGTTTGGACAGATGGATATGCTTATAAAACTGACGGAAGTATTGTAGACTATGGAGAGTTACCTGACAGCCAGCGTTATACAATAACAGCTACAGGAGCCTATAAATACTCTTATCAAGGTATCAGTGAAGACGATACACCAGATTATCAAGGTGTGACAGCAGTTGATGAAACAAGTCTTTATAACCGTTATGTTTCAATTCAACACCTGATATCAAGTATAAACAAAAATGATGAAGACTACATTTTAAAATTTGGTTTTGGTGATTATAACAGTCGTGAGTATATAGACTTTTCTACAAATAGTTACGATTCTTATATGGTTAGCAGACCTATAAATGTTCAAGATACATATTTTAACAAACAAGCACCAATTATGCAAACTCTATTTAAGAGAACTGAAGAGTCAAAAACAACTGTTAAAAATAAATACATATCTGCTTCAGGTGCTATGTTAAGAATACGTTGGGGATGGTCACAAGAAGAGCAAAGTAACCGTTGGGATATTGTGCAAAATGGTTATAGACCTCAAAAAGATTTCTTGTATGATGAATATGTTGAATCAAGATTACATGTTAGAGGTCGTGGAAAAGCTTTCCAAGTAGAAGTAAGAAATGATTATAACAAAGACTTTAGATTGGCTGGAATCAATCTTATTGTGAGGGTTTAATGAGTATATTTAGTGGTGGTAAAAAATGGGGAAGACGTGCTAAACAACTTCGAGTAGAAGCAGCACAAGCTCAAGAAGACTTAGAAGATTTAAACTTTGGCAGAGATCTTCTCGCAAATATTAGACAGCAAAGATTGGCTGCAGCTCAGTTAAGATTGATGGAGGGCGGTGCTTCAGATGTTGCTACAACTTCTTATCAAGGACAGATGGCAAATGTTAATAGTGCTTTAGCCAGTGACTACGGCTATTCTGTAGATGTTTCCAATAGAGCACAGGCTATTGAAAGATTGCAAGACACAGCCACAAGATATGAAAAGAAAGCTGCCAAGATGGATAAAAGAGCTGCCATGGCTGGTATGGGTGTTGCAGCTGCTGCCGGTTTGTTGACAGGTGGAGCGGCCCTTGCATTCTTACCTAGTGTTGGAGCTTTAGGGGCGACTGTTGCAGCTGGTGTAGGCGGTGCTGCAGCTACTGGTATAGTGTCTGCTACAGGTGGAGGAAGAGCTGCTGTAGCTGGTGGCGTACAAGGAACTATGACAGCAATGTCAGCAATCGGTTCACTTGGTGCTGCAGGAGTTGGTGCAAGCTCAGCTGCAGGTGCTACCGGAACTGTAACCGAAGCTGGTGGGGCTACAACAACTGTGACATTTTCTTCAGAAGCTGGTACAGCATCCTCAACATTCACAGAAGTATCGCCAACAGTAGTATATTCTGGTGGATATGGTCAAAATCTAGCTAACGCTTATAGAGCATACTCAATGTATAATTCAGCAACTTCACCTCTAAGAGGTCTACCAAAAAGAAGTTATTATGATGATGACGAAAGAAACAGAGGTTATAAAGCATGAGTCAAATTAGTGAAATAAAATTCGCACCAACTATTCCTGAGATTAATTTAAATCTGCAATCACAAAACTCTCAGTCAGATTTAGATAAGTTTCATGAAGAATATATGCAAGACATGGCAGGTATTGAACCTAATGTTGACTATGCTGGTGCCAGATCTTTTGCAGCTTCTCAATTGCAAGAAGAAGAAGAGAACAATCTATTTAATGCTACTCAATTAAACTTGAAGAATGGTGAGATAACGCCCGATCAAGCTGCTAACTTAATGGATTATTATTCTCCTCAAAGCTTGGCAACAAATGAAGACATTGCATTAGAAAAGCTGGCTGTTAGAAACAGTATCAGTGATGCTATAACCTTCAATGAATCTACCAAATGGAATACTATATCATCTGGAATAGACCCTGATGAAGAAGAGATAGAGAAAACCAGAGACCTTGTAATAGATAACTATAAAGATAAGTTCTATGATGGTGGTAATGGTAAAGGTCTTGGTGGAACCATGGAGTTTCTTGTAACATCAATGTTACCAGGCATTGGAGCAGAATATTTTGAAGGTACTTTTGCAGGTATTACAGGTATTAAAGATTTGATGACATCTGTATCAGATGAAGAAACACAACAGAAGCTTGCTGAATGGGGAAGAAAAAATGTTATGGAAGTTTCTCCTGAAGAAGCTAAAAAGAATCTAGAAAAAGTTTGGAAGTTCTGTGAAAAGGTTGGAGTACCTGCTCAAAACCGTAGAAGATTCTTTGATAGTGCTATTCTAAATGAAAAAGAAAACAATTTGTTTTCAACTGTCAACATTGCTGCTGCAGGTTTGGCTACTAAAGGTACATTATCAAAAGCATATAAATGGTTAAAGACTTTTGGCAATAAAGAAGCAGCTGTTGAAGTAGCTGTTGATGCTGTAAAAAGAGGTGATAAAACTGCTACAGCAGTTCTTGAACACAATGGTCCGACTCTTGTAAAACCTGAGATAGACAATACAGTATCTTTATACAGCCGTGCCGTTCCTGTCGAAGATGTTTATAAAGATGTAGAAATTAATTCTATCATTAATGAACAACGTGCTGCAGGTTTATTTGAAAATGTATCACAAGATGATATGGTTAAGAATGCTGCTAAGCAACTTGAGAAAGAGAATAATGATATTGCTAGTCATGGCTTTGTAGACCTACATGTTGTTGATGGAGAGGCTGGTGAAAAATTTGCACAGGCTTTAATAGGTGGTGGATTAGACGGTAAGAAGGCTATTGCAAATGAAGCAGAATGTGAGCAGATTGCTAAACGTTTAAGACTTACACCAGGCAGTTACGATGTTGTGCAAGGTGAAGGCGGATTCTTTATCAGATATGAAACACCTGTAACATTTAATGGAAGCTATTATGAACACGCTGAAGATGTGGTAGAAGGTTTTAATTATCCTGGTAGAGAAATCTTTCATGTATTCTGGGGCCATGTTAAACAGACTGCAGAAGCTTTTGGAAGAACTGTTGAAGCTAACCGTAAAAACTCTGGCATGATTAAAAGGTTGTTTAACAGGTTTAAAACAGACTTGAAGCTTGATAAAAAGTCTTCACAAAGAGTTGGTCAAGTTATTTCAGAAGGACAACAAGCTAATGACAGAATGGGTAAGTGGTTTACAAAAGAAGAGTTACTTGATAAAGGACTTAATGAAAAAGAAATCGACGCTTACTTCAATTATAAAAAACTGAATGATATTGAATACAGAGTCAATGACGAAGCTTTTGTAAGACGTGCGACAGAGAATGGTTTTAGTTTTTATCAAGACCAGTATATTGCTAAAGAAGTACCTTATAACAATAAAACATCTACAAAATTAAAACATATTACAGTTCCTGGAGGTATTAAAGATACTGAGATACCTAAACTCTTAGAAGATTTAAAAACTGGTAGAAAAGTATTGTTAGAAAAATATGCTGCTGGGTATATAGGTAATAATAAAAACATTACACATGTTATTGTAGATGCACAAGATTTAAAACGTACTCGTATACCATATGGTTTAACTCCTTATCAGGAAGGTGGCATACGTCGTTACCAAACTGGTACATTCTTTATTAAACAAGGTGTAACATTAGATGGTATCGGTGGTAAATTTAATGGTTGGGCTAATACTTTGACAACAACCACTAACAGAGCTGTTGCAAAAGAGTATGTTGAAGAAATGAATGCATTGATAGATGCTTGGAATAGAGGTGGTGCAACTAATGATGCCATTATGCAAGATGCTATCAACCATTTAAAAACTAGAAGAAGTCGTATTAACGATGTTGAAGACTTTAAAAAGATTTTATATAATGATAAAGATCAAACAGGTTGGTTAAGAACTGATAATCATTTACAAATTCTTGAAGATGGGCAGAAATATACTTATACAAATAATGTAACAGATTCTATTGAACAACATGCAGCAAGTACTGAAGATGCTTTCAGAGATTTGATAGCAGATGCAGCCAATGGCAGATACTCTCGTGGTCAAATGCTTGGTAGTATTGATGATGAAATGCCACCGCTTCTAGACTTTAAACAAATTGCTGATGAAGCTATCAATCGTGCTGCAAGAACTAATACTATCTTGGAAACTAAGAAATGGTGGCAGACAACTTTTGCCGAGAACTTTAAAAATCTTATAGACTATGATGCAACAGGCCCACTATCTGACCTAGAGTTATTAGAGAAGGGTGTAGTTGATGTTAATAGAGGAAGTGAGTTTAAAAAACAAATAAGAGCTGCTCAAAACATGCAAGAGCGTTGGAAGATGTTGTCAGGTGCTAAAACAGCTACTGATAATTATATTGAAGGAGTTATAAAAAGCTTTGCTGATATTTTAGCAGATAGTAAAATTGCTGAAGTAGTTCCATTCCTCAGACGTGGTGGAAATCTTTATAACTTTTTAGCTACTTCAAGACCCGACAAGTTTATTACCAAAGTTGAGTTTGCTTCTGCAATGGGCTTTATGAATACTAAACAATTCTTAAAACAAGCTTTAGGTATCACGGCTACATTTGGTATACATCCTTTAAGAACTACACAAGCTGTTATGGCTTATCCATTCTTAAGAGCTGCTTATCACTTTAAAGATAAACCAGGCATTATGAAGACAGTGACAGATGCTATGGCATCAGCTGGCATGATGTCTAAAAAGAATGCTGAAGGCTTTATTAAGTTTATGGAAAGAACTGACACGCTTGGTGCTACAGGTCGTTTACCGATGATATCAGAACAACACTGGAAAGCTATACAAAATAGTCGTATTGCTAAAGGTATGTATTATTTTGCAGATATGGGTAACAATATGGTGTATGGTGTTGCAGATATTGTAGCATACTTAGAAGGTGCTAAAAGAGGTTGGAATGATATGAAAATTCTAGCACATGCGGATGACCTTGCGTTAAACATGACACGTTCTGGTAACAGCTGGGGCCAAAGAGAAGTGCCAATCTTAATGCAATGGACATCATACCCCTTAAGACTTCTTGAAGCATTTGGAAATAAAAGATTAAACAAATTTCAAAGAGCAAGTCTGGGTTTATCTCAATTGGCTATGTGGGGTTATGGCGGTGCTGTTGGAGAAGAATATGGTGTCAATGCATACCAATGGTTAACAGCTAAACATGATGTTGATCCTGAAATAGCTAAGGTGGTTTGTAATGGCATTGTGACAAGCATTGCTAATGAGTTTGGGTATGAAATTTCAGAAGGTTTGGAAGGAGCTGAACTTGTTGAAAGAATCTTTGACTTACAGGATAAGGTTGGTAAAGGTAATTTATATTTGAATGTACCTGCTTTAAGAATTAAAAGTCGCATAGCATCCGCTTGGAATCTTGTTAGAAGTTTATATCATACAGCAACAGAAGATGATGCAAATCTTATGATGGCTGCTGTTAAAGCTGCTCAAGACAAAGACTTGCCAACAGGTATAAGAAACCTTGCCAATATGTATACAGGCTTAACAAGTAATAAAGTCTTTTTCTATGATACAGAATTTAAAACAAAGTATAAAGATGCTACTGGTAAAGATTTAGCAGCTTATATGATTGGTTTAGATCCTTATGAAGTAAAAGAAGAAAGACTGTTGAAATTAATTGAAAAGAAATTTAAAGGGGATATTCAAGAAGCTGTTAAGAGTACACATATTGATGCAATACTTGATCCATATTTTGAAGAGTATGTAGGAAATATGCATCTCTTTGATAACTTGGTGGCCATTCATTCAGCTGAAACAACACATGAAGAGAGCTTATTGCGTAGTGAAAAAGCTGTTAGAGACCTTCGGATGTTTGAAGAGATGGTTAAAAGAAGTTTAAAATCAGAGTGGTCGGAACTTGATGATGTTGTACTTGACCAAGCTGTGTTTGATTATCTTCACCGTAAAGCTTTTAAAGCTCGTTCACTTAGCGAGGCTGTTGAAGAACAAAAAGGTAAAATGTCCGATCAAGTTGTTAAACAATTTTCAGATTTCGTAGATAACAAAGGAGAAAAATAATGCCAGATATTCAGTTGCCAGCTCAGCAACAACAGGCACAGTATGTAACAGGTGCAAGAGGTGTAAACGTACAATATGGAACATCTTATAGAGCCCCTATATCTAAAAACTTTGGTGGGTATGAAAGGCCTTCTATCAATATTGATATAGGTAGAGCTATGTCAACTGTTATGCAAGGTATTTCAGAATCAAGAGCTACTGATAAACAGAGAGAAGAAGAGGTAAACTACAACATCTATGCTACAGAAGTCAACAGAATTGTACAAGGTCAGAGACAAGGTGCGTATACTGTTGAAGAAGCTGGGAACAGAATCCGTGCACTTGATGACAACTATTTAGCAATGGGTTATGACAGTGTTAAGCTTGCTCAGATTCGTACCAAGTATGATGGTGGTATTTACTCAGCTGTTGAAGCTGTACAGAAAAAGAACGAAGAAGCTGAAGCACAACGTAAGTTAGACTCTTATGATGAATTTAGAAAGCGTTATTCATTTGCTCAGAGCTGGTCTAATACTCGTGTAGAATCTTATTTAGGTGAGTTGAATAGCTTCGAAGATAAAATTAACAACATGACACAGATGATGAGCAATCCTTCTATGACTGAAGAGGATCGTCTACAAATTAAATTACAACGTGATGAAGTATTTAAACAATTGGGTATTCAAAATGCAATGAATGAAACTTATAAAAAGCTTTCAGAGAACCCAGAAAAATCTTTAACACCTAATGATTTGATAACATTGAGAAGAAATATTATGAACGACTATGTTCAACATGGAGGCACAATTCATGAAGCAGCGCCTATAGCAGATGCTATTATTCAGTCAATGGGACTAGATACAGTTTCAAATATGCTACAACAAGATGTTGAACATGCTAACCAATATATTTCTAATATTAATAAAAACCAGGAAAACCTAGCTTTACAACAATTTTATGACAGGTTTCCATTCATGGCTACTTTTGCAGGATTGCCTGATAGAGTATTAGAAACAGGATTAAGTAAAGGGTCAACTCAACAAGCAATGCTTAATGTTTTTCAACATACTGTAGATTACACACCGAATAAAGATGGAAGTATTACATGGATTTGGAATGATAAACCAATAACAAGTGAAGATTCTAGTGTAGCTATGATGACTAGCTTATACAACACTAATGAAGCTGCTAGCAAATCAAACTACCCTAACAAGTTGTTCATCAATGGTGTAAAAACTAATGAAGACATGGTAGATGAATATGCTCGTCAGACTGTTTTAAGTTCTAATCTATCTGATGAAGATCGTTCAGTGGCATTTAAGAATCTTAGAAACATGACGAATTCTGTGCAGGATACTTTGGCTAAAGGTAGTGGTAAAATAACTGACGAAAAAACTAAAAAAGAATTGCAAACTCGTTCATCAGCCTTGAGTTGGATTGCTCACGAATCTGACAGACATAAACCAAATGCTTCCATTCTGAACCAACTATCTATGACAGATAGACAAGGTGGAATTAGAATGATGGATGACGGTACTTTAGCAATGGTTAAAGACCACCCTTCATATTCTGCTTGGAACTATTTCTCAGACACTCACAGACTGTGCGAGGAATTCAACAATGCTACAAGAAATCTTACACCAGATACTCGTAAAGCTTTGATTGATAACTATGTAGAAGGAATTATTCCATATAATAAAAACCTTGATGGAGATGTTGACGACATGTCACCACAATGGAGAGACCGTATTAAAGACTTCTTGCCAGGTGCTTTAGAATATGGAAAAGGTTTAGTTAATACAATGAATGAAAATAACAGATTGAATGTTGAAGAAAATGAAAGAAGACGTAACAGAGAGTCTGAAGATGGAGAAATTGTAACATCTACTATCAGTGGTTCAACAACTTTCGCATTTCCTTCAATGGTTACTCCTTCAGGTCTTGAAGAAGAGATTGGTAAATACGACAGGTATATATCAGAACTTACTGAAAGATCTGGTGAAGACTGGTCTGGAGTTGTAGACACCTTAAGAGAGAAACAAAACGAATTAATAAAGCAAAGGATGAAAATGCCTGATACACAACAAGATATAATAGATACAGAGACACCTATACCTTCAGAATACGAACAGCATGTTACAAATTCTGCAAGACAATATGGTGTAGAACCTGAGTTAGTTGATGCAGTAGCATTCAAAGAATCTAGCAGAGGTCGTCACATAGTTAGTAAAGATGGCGGTGCAATAGGTATTATGCAAGTCCGTAAACCGGCTCTAACAGATGCTATAAAAGCTGGTGTAGTACCTGCTGGAACTAAGTTGGAGGATTTGAAAGATGCTGAGATAGGTGCTAAAGTTGGAACATGGTATTTATCACAGCAGTTAAAGACCTTTGATAATGATGAAGTCAAAGCACTAGCTGCTTACAATCAAGGCCCAGGTTGGGTTAGAGCTGCAATAAGAGCTGCTAACAATAAAGACAGGTGGCTTGAAGAAGCTGCTACCAAAGGCTTTACAATGGGCCGTAAAAAGATATCTCCTCAGTATGTAAGAAACGTTGTTGTTAATTACATAAGACCAATATTACAGGAAAGAGATAAAGCATGACAAAGATTTTATCAGGGATTTGTATAGTTTGTTTAGTGCTTTTAGGAATTTTGTTTGACAGCAATCTAAAGCTGAAACAAGAATTAAAAAATACACAAGCAACAATAACAAATTATAACAAATCTATGAATACATCTGCTAAAGTTATAACTGAAATAAGGGAGAAGATAAAATATGTTAAAGAGGATTGTGACTGCTATAGTCGTGATATCCCTTCTGACATTATCGTCAGGGTGCGTAAAAACAAATAAAGGGATTGTAAATAACTGTAGACAATCTGTTGTAACATATGGTGATGCTATCGAATGTATGATACAACTAGATAATCTACAATAATGTTAATAGCTGTTAACAGTTTGGAACAATTGTTAACAGCTATTATATTATCTATAATCAACCCCCGGCATCCTTTAAGGATATTATAATATACTTTGTGAGGTTTGTCAAGAAAAAATGAAAATATTTACAGATAGTTCTTTTGATGAGAATAAAAACGTTTGTGGAATTGGGATGTATATTGAAAACAATGGTGTAAATACTACAGTTTCTAATTTCATTTACACAGACGATAATAATTATGGTGAAATGTATGCAATATACTTAGCAGCTCTTCTCGGTCATGGTAAAAACTGTACAATTTATACCGACTCTTTGACAGCTGTTGACTATATCGAAGATCATATAAAAGAAAAGCCAAGAACTGACGAGGCATTTGAAAGACACCAACGACTAAAACTGATGGCATATAAAATTCGCCAGTTGAAACCAGATATCAGGTGGGTTAAAGGGCATAAAAAATACTATCAACAAATCTGTATCGGAAATCAACTGGCTGATATATTAGCTAAACAAGGTCGTGCTAAGCTATACGAGAGATGATGTCTTCATAACTTTAACAAGTGTTTTAGCTCTATCACCTGTCTGCTTGTACCAAAGGCTGTCTTTCATCTCTTTAGCAGCTTCGTCATAAAGGCCCTTTTTTAAGGCACTGAAGAACTTTTTAAATTTTGCGAGTCTCTCATACCCAAGATTGAATGCCATATCTGTAAGGACAAAAAAACGGGCTTCAGATAGATCTTTATAGTTGATGCCATACTTATTACATAAAGCCATAACATCTTGGATAGATCGATTAAAGTCAGCTTTAAACAAATAGTCTGCTTCTGTTTTAGATATGCCAACATCTTCTAAGTTTCTGCCGTAACCTATTGTCAGTTTGCCTGCAGGACATTTATAAACCTTTAAACGTAGTGCTTCAAACTTTTTTGTATATTCTTGATATTTTTCTAACATCATTCCCACTCCTTATTTAATTTATTTATCTCCTCCTCAGACGACACCTTCCAGTACATGTCACACCCTTTCTCAGTTGGATGTATACCAGTAAAATAGCATTGATAGTTGTCAGCTTTTGCCCTATATCTGTAGCAAGATTCTTTGACAGGACATTCAACACTTTGACACATGGTAATATCAGTCATTAGAGACCTCCACACCATTTGCAGCATACCCCGCAATATCTACCCAGCTATCCTCATGTGTTATATCGTTACAAAGTCTTGATACTTTCATAAGAACCATCATAGCTGCTACATCTTTAGGACTTATGCCACAACTTTTCTTATTAATTAAGTAAATATTCCAAAAATCTGCAATAATTTGAAAGCAATTCTCAGGACTTCCGTAGTTCTTTTGTCTAGCCCCATTAACAATATTTTTTGCTGTCTCTAAAAGCTCTGATCTATTCATTTAAAATACTCCTGTACTTCCAAAACCTCCGGCCCTATCGTTATCAAATGTTATAGGTCCGTCTACAAATTCAACCCATGGCAATCTATTAAATACAACTTGACAAACTCTGTCGCCTCTATTAATTTCAAAAGGTTCGTTGCTGTAGTTGATTAATAAAACTGCCCACTCTCCTCTGTAACCTGCATCAATTGTTCCAACACCGTTCACAAGACCGATACCATGCTTTGCTGCAAGACCCGATCTGGCCCGTAACTGTGCTTCATAGCCTGGCTCAAACTCTGTCACAATACCTAAAGGTACTTTTGCATATCCATGTGGCATTATTAACATATCAACAGTTGATCTCAAGTCAATGCCAGCATCAGAAGGGTGCGCATATTTCAACACACCCCAAGAGCTATCGTAATTTGGTAAATAAGCTACTTTTAATTTCATAGTGTAGGCTCCTTAAACAGTTTTCTGTCTTCATGCTCTTGTCTTTTACCAACATTGTACTCAGATTGTGGTCTGTAATAGCCCATAACCCTTGACCAGCATTCAACAAGCTGATGTTTTGTGCCATCTTTCATTGTGACAATCAATGCTTCAGACACATTATCAACATCATCTTCATTGATTCTGTTGTTTTTTAATACAGCTTTTTCAAATTCTGATAACATATTTTTCTCCTATTTATTAAGTTCAATTAAACGTTGTGCTGCAAATTCATGCTCACAAATGGGGCAGAACTTGTGTTGACCTGCTATGTAACCATGCTTTGGACAGATACTATAAACAGGTGTAATACTGATATAAGGTAGGTTATAGTTAGTCAAAACCCTTTTAACAATTTGCTTACAAACTTCTCCAGATGACAGCTTTTGTCCCATATATAAGTGAAGAACAGTACCACCTGTGTATTTTGTTTGCAATCTGTCTTGTAAATCTAAAGCTTTAAAAGGGTCGTCAGTAAATCCTACAGGCAACTGAGAAGAGTTGGTGTAATATGGATTCTCTTCGTTACCAGCTTGTATAATATCTGGAAACAAAGCGAGATCAGATCTTGCAAATCTTGTGGTAGCGCCTTCTGCAGGTGTTGCTTCAAGATTATATAGATGCCCTGTCTCTTTTTGAAACTCAACCATCAAATCTCTGATAAAGTTTAAGATATCTTCAGCCATATTTACACCATTAGGTGTTGTAATATTATCTACATCATGTGTATAGTTTCTAATCATCTCGTTGATGCCGTTAACACCAATAGTACTGAAGAAGTTTCTATAAGTACCTATCCAACGTTTTGTGAAAGGATAGAAACCAGCCTCTAAACGTTCTGATAAGTATTGTCTTTTAACTTCAAGAGCATCTTTAGCAATTATACACAGGTTTTTGATATGTTGTTTCATGTCATCATAGTTTGATGGATAACCATCTTTGAACAGGTAGCCTATACGAGCCATGTTAAGAGTAACAACACCAATGGAGCCAGTCTGTTCAGCACTTCCAAACAACCCGTTACCTTTCTTCAACAATTCTCTTAAGTCTAATCGCAATCTGCAGCACATACTTCTAACATCTGATGGTTGCATGTCAGAACTTACATAGTTGCTGAAGTAAGGATAACCGTATTTAGCAGTTACTTCAAATATTTTATTAGCAACTGGTGTATCCCATTCCCAATCGTTAGTGATGTTATAAGTTGGTATAGGAAATGTGAACGGTCTGCCATCTTTATCGCCCTCAGACATGACGTCAAGTAGTGCAAGATTGATTACATCCATTTCTTCTTGGTAATCTTTGTATGTTGTGCCTGTGTCAATGCCACCAATCAAGACTGGTTTATCTTTCAAATCTTCTGGGCATTTAATATCAAGTGTTATGTTACTGAAGACAGTCTGTCCACCCCACCTTGAAGATGTACCGCAACAATAAATAAATTCTTGAATAAGCTGTTTAACTTGTTTAAAGTCTAAGTTATCAGCCCTTACAAAGGGTGCCAAGAACGTATCAAAACTGCTGAAAGCTTGAGCACCGGCCCATTCATTCTGCATTGTTCCTAAGAAATTTACCATCTGTCCTAATGCTGCAGACAAATGCTTCGGTGGTCGAGCAGAAGTTTTACCAGGGACACCTGCAAAACCTTCTTGAAGTAATGCTCGAAGGCTGTGGCCACAACAATAGCCCCCTAAAAAATCTAAATCATGTATGTGAATATCACCATGTCGATGAGCTTCTCCAGCTTCTTTCGGATATATTTCATTCAACCAATAGTTAGCTACAACCTTTCCCACAACATTCAGAATCATTCCACCAACTGAATAAGATTGATTAGCATTTGCTTTCACTCTCCAATCAGATTGTGAAACATATTCTTCAATTGTTTCTTTTACATTAATACTTTTACTCACTATTTCCTCCGCTTTAAATCAAATTGTTGAAGACAATTATCACAACCTTTACTATCTATTGGTATAATACTACCACAGCATGGACACATCTTTAGGCAATGTTCTTTAAACTGCTTGTATCGGATGAGCCAGGCTGGGTAATAGTAATGTGCCAATTGTCTTAGGGCTATTTCATTGTAATTCTTGTTGATGCAAAACATCTTGATAATACCTCGCTATTAATAATGCCTCAGCCCAACCATCTCGAGAAGCTGTTAACTGTTCTGCAACAGCCGGATAAAGTTTCTTGGCTAAGTCTATTGACAAATGTTTTCTTTCAGTCTTAGACAGACCTTTAGAAGTCAGACCAAAGTGTTTCTTCCATGTTACTGGAGATACTTTCATATACCCTGCAGTACTTAAATACCAGCCAACTAACTCAGCCATTCCTGCAAGCTTCATAAAGGTTGTATTAGCTGTGCAAGATTGCCCTGGCAGACCATGAACATCTTCAACAGCCACGTAAGTACTGATACTGTACTGTTGCATAATGTCTATGCAGTCTTGATAAGTGCCTACATCACCTGTTAAAGGGTAGAAAGTAACTACACCATCTTCATAAAGACATGCAACACAGCCTTTAGAACCTGGGTCAATTCCTATAAACCTTCTAGCCGGCATCGTAAACCTCTGAATATGATACATCCCCTTGAAAGAAGTCTTCCCTGTGATCGATTAAATCTTCATAAATTTGTTCAAGCAACCAGCGCTTGTCTTTTCCAATTATATAAAGGATATCATCAAGTGAAAACACCTCTTCTACATAATCTAAAAAGCTGTTGTCTTCCATCACATACTCTCCAAATCTTTCCAAAGAAACTCACCAGAATCTGTATTTATAACTGTAAATCCTCTGGACCATTTATTGCACAACTCCCTTGCCCATGAAGGAGAATTGTTAGAGAACATTGGACACTTTAATGCAAAAATCTTTTTACCGTCTTCTAGTCGGTATGACTCTGCATAATCTTTTAAGTGACTGTGTCCACATACTACCGAACTGTGATAGTTATCTAGCAATTCTGCTGCAGTTGTGCAAGGAGTATCAGACAATCCTTTAGGAAGGCAATGTGCAAATGATATACCGTAACATTGAAAAGGTTTTTGATAGTCATAAACTTCCCAGCCCCACGGTATAAACAACTTCTCTAGTCTGCCATTAACATCATTTCTAATATCGTGATTACCGAGACACAAAACCTTTTTAGGCCTGTACATTTTATGTTTATTTTTACGACAAACATTTCTAAAGTTTGCTAATACATTTTCAAATGCAAACAAATGGTCGGCAACGCTGTCAATTTCTTGATCAAGAGTATATAAACCTCTTGAAGATTTGATCCAGTTTTGTGAATCAAAATCTGCAACGTCGCCAAGATGTACAATATATTCTGGTTTAAACTTTACACAATACTTTCCAAGATTCTCCCAATATTTTAAAGAGTTGTTAGCAGGAGAGATATGTGTGTCAGATATAACCAGTATATACATTATTTTGCTCCAACTTTTTTAGCGGTTTTAGCAACTGATTCCATGGTTGCTTTGTAGTTTTCTTCAGCTTGTTTAGCTAGCTTTTCCACTTGCTTATTAATCATCTCATCAGCTGCTGCCAGAATTTCTTCAGGCATTTCTTTAATTAGGTAGGACCCAATATCTTTAATGTTAAGCAGTGTTGCATTTCTTTGTGTATCTTTTATAATAACACAACGACAGTTGACATCAAAATAAAATGGATGCTCTACAGTCTTACCACCTTCTGTTTCTTCAAGACATGTTAAAACTACAAACGGTCTCCATTGATTATCTACTATTTCTACCATTATTTAATCTCCTCAACTTTAGGTTCTTTGTTAACAACTGTTAAATATTTTATGCCATCAGCATATTGAAAAGCTCGTAAATTAGGCCAACATTTAAACTTATAAGGGCAATAACTACAACCTCTACTAAGTTTTCTGTTACCGCTTTTTCCATCTTCTACATCACTATAACAATACTCTGTAGGTGGTGTATCTTTTTCCAAAGCTGCTTTAGCTTTTTCAATAAGCTCTTTAGTGTTAGGCATATCAAAAATTTTATCGGGCTGATAAAGACAAATCTCTCCAGACACTTTATTAATTGCTAAAAATCCTGGATGACCGTTCCCTACCTCTTCATCATATGATTCAAGCTGTGCTAAATACCCAAAAGGATCGTCATCAGGCAGATAACTTTGAGAAAATTTAGTAAAGCTATGAGGTGATGCTGACTTAACATCAACAACTTCTCCATCAATGATGCTATCGATATGCCCTTTGATGCCATGATGATTAACTTCTTCCTGTCTTCTTTCAACTGTATGACCAGAAACTTTAGCTAACCATAAAGCAATGTCTTCAATAATATCTCCATATAAAAATTTTAATCTTGCTGAAGCTTCTAACTTCTCGTTAATAGGTTGCTTAATATCAAACCATATCTTTCGAAGTGGCTTACCTATTGATGACAAAGAAAGATAAGTCCTGTTGCTAGTGTCTTGAGATAGTCTGTTTTTAATAGTGGCAACAATGTCTTTCGCCAACTCTTCATACAGACTATCATCAAGCCTAGGTGTGTTCTCTAGAAATTTATTGATATCAGCAACAAGATTAGATAAGCTCGTCATCATCTGAAGATGATATGTCAGAGTCGTCATCAAACTCTGCGAAATCATCACCGCCATTGTATTCAACCAGATTTTTTATCATGATTGAGCGCAGTCCTAAGAAGACTTGATCTTTATAGCCTTGATATTGATTGGCTTTAACATGAGCAACCGTACCATTACCAATGTTTTTCAAATCATCTGATGAAAGAACATGCTTATCACTTCCAACAACTTTAGGTTGACGAGAAGACTTCAAAGTTATTGAGTATTTATCATCAACTTTCTTTATTTTTTGACGGCTGTTGATAAGCTCTTTAACTTGTTTCATAGTTTTCTCATCCATCAAGACATCAACTTGATATTTATTTGAAGCGTACTCGCCTTTTGTTTGAGGTGCTGATAAGAAGGCCCATCTTAATTCAACATCTTTTAATACAATAGATTTTAAATCTGCCATTTAATTAACTCCTTTCTACATTAAATATTGTATCATTGATTTTTTAATTTGTCAAGAATAAATTTCATCAACATCTAAATATTTATTTAGAGTATCGTCAGTAAATGACATAGCTGATAAAAATTCTCGAATACGTTTGAGATTTAGTTTTATCGTGCCATCATCAACATAAGAAATTTGAATCGACTGTTTATCGTCTTCATCATCTTTGCAACTAATTGTTACATATCTCATTTAGTTTCTCCTTAAATTGTTGCTCATCACAAATCTCATAAACATTTGAAAAGTGATAAGCGTGTTTAAAAATATTGAAATACTTTGAAGTAGTCTTTGAGTATTTCTTTGGTGTACAATATAAAACTTCACCCATTGGGTCAAGCTTATCAATAAAAGCTACAACAGTATCATAGCTTTGAAAGATTTTGTAGCGATATGTTTCAATCACGTATTGATTTGCTTTAATTGTTGAAACGTGTATCATGTTTCCCTCCTTAGTGAGTCTCTAACCAGTTGTTGCCAATCTTATAATCAGCGCCTAAAGGACATCTTAATCCGAAGTGAACACCGGCTTCAATAATATGCTTTTGAAGTATCTTTCCAACCTGTTCAGCACATTCTTCAGCACAGTCATACTGCATTTCATCATGTACAACAGCGACTTGAAACGCATCTAAACCAAGTTGTTTTATTTCTTTAAAAGATTCAATCATAGCTCGCTTCATAATTACTGCTTCACCTGCTTGTAAGTAACTTGACATACCAAAGTGAGCAGACTTAAGAGGTATTCTTCGACCGTCTAAACCTGTGAAGTAACCTACCCCAGCCCTGTATTCAATCTCTTTCTGAAACTTTGACCAGCCTTTAATGTTCTTTTTAAGGCCATCAAAAGCTTCTTTACCTTTATCATACCCACCTAAGATGCTGCCAATCTTTGCAACACCTGCTCCCATAATGATGGCAAATGTACACGTCTTACCCTTCTTACGAGCTGCAACCATGTCGTGATTGTTTTCATCATACTCTTTATCTTTAGGATTTAAACCATAAATTTGTGAGAAGAAATAGTGCATATCTTTATGAACGATTTGGTAAATAAGCTCATCATCTTTCAGGTAGTGTGCTAACACTCTTAACTGAATGTTTGCTGCATCGCAACCAACCAACTTACGACCTGGTGCTACTGTAAACATCTGACGACATACTTCACCATACAAACCTTTCGAAGGAATGTTACCAGTATTAGGATTTCTGTGTGCCATTCTGTGTGTACCTGCACCAATTGAAACAACCTGTCCATGTACTCTACCATCTTCATCACAAGCATCAAAGTAAGATTGTATCAATGTAGAACGACTCTTCAAAACCTTACAATCTTTTATTAGTTTTAACGGAGCTGGTGCATCCTCTTTCAAAGTCTCTAAGTTTCTTTCACTAATCTTTGGCTGACCGCCTGGAGTCATCTCTGTAGGATTCCACCAACCTTCTAGTCGCTCTACAATTTCTTTAGGAGAATCGATACAAAATTCTTTATAAGCTATACGATTATATCTGTCTCCTTCAATTTGCTCAACAAAACCACTATCAATAATTCTTTTACTGACGGCATTCAGCTCACCTGTTTTAGTTCTTTTTGCAATCCATTCACCTACAACAACTTTTCTAGGTGGAAACAATGTCTGCAACTCATTGATAATGTTCATGTATTTTTGATCAATCTCTGCCTTAACTTTCAAGGCCAGATTGTAGTCTAGCAAGAACCCTTTTATACGTTGACGTTCAAGGATTGCTTGAGACCAGTGCTCAATTTCAATTGACTCTTTTGTGAATCCTGTTAATTCTTTTTTCAAACGTTTATAAACTGCATAGGTCACTTTAACATCTTGTATGCAGTAGTCTTCCATCTCTTGTGACCACTGTGACCAATCTTCGTGATGGTCTTTAAGAACTCCCAGTCTTTCTCCCCAATCTCGAAGACTGTGACCAGACCTAAAGCTGTCTGCTAATCGACTAAGTACAAGAGTGTCAGTTATTTTATCAAGTTTTAATCCAATCTTCCACAGTTTATTCAGCCAAATCGAATCATACCCGATGAAGTTGTGACCAATAACCTTATCACAGGTAGCAAAATACTCTCTTGCTTTGTCTGCATCACCATCTCGAAAGACTGTGATTGAGTTGTCTGCAATATCCATACAAACACAGCACCATATTTTATCAGGTGTTAAACCATTGGCTTCAATATCACAGATCACTTTCCTCATTTTATCCTCCTTTAATCTGGGTCTTCATAATCTAAAAACTCATCCAAATCTTTTTCAATCAGCCTTGTTGTATCTTTATCATACAGAACAGCTGCTGCTAATCCTTTAGAACCAAAGTCACGGTCTTTTAATATTCTTAACTTCGTTGTGTTTGATTCAATCGGGTCAGAACTTTGACCATTTCTTTCAAGACCTAGCACAATATCTGCCAATTGTTTAACAGAAGAAGACTGTTTCAAATCATCCAAAGTAACTCGGCCACCTTCTTCTGTCTGGTGTGCAGCATTTTGTGCTTTTCTTAAGTGACAAGCTGTGACAATAATTATACCAAGCTCAACAGCAACCTTCTTCAAATCAGCCACCAATTTATTCAATGCTTGTGTACTGTTTTCAGCATCATCAACAACCATTGTCAAGTGGTCTAAGATAATTAAAGAACAGTCACGAGCTTTATTCAAGTATCTAATCTTATCTATTAACAAATCAATGTCATCAAAATCAAAACCATCATAAAGCTCTAACCGTCTATCTGCACCAGATTCTTCAAACCATTTCTTCAAGTCGCTAACACTTTGTGCTTTCCATATCTCCGGCCTTCGTAAGTTTAGCCCAGCTTCTAATGACATCATTGAAACTGCTGTATCTTCTGCCACTTCTTCTAGAAAGAATGCTCCGACTTTACCAGAAGTTGTTTTAAGATAGTGGTGGATGATGTGTTTTAAGAATGCTGACTTACCCATGCCAGTACCTGCGGCAAATACAATCAACTGTGAAGGTCTAAAGCCACAAATCTTTTCATTTAATCCAGACCAAGGTGTTGGAAGATATGATTTAGTTTTATTAAACTCTTGAACACGTTCCCATAAATCATTGTAGTTAACAATATCAGCAGGTCTATACTCTTCAGCTCTCCACCAATAATTATTCATGAACTCTTGAGCTTTACCAGCTTTAAGAAATTCATTTGGATCTTTCATATCTTTAGGTAATTTTACAATCTTTACTTTTTTTGGTGGTAGTAGTTCAGCAATTTTTGTAACCGCTTTTCTACCCGCCTCATCTCCATCAAAACATAGAATAATATTATCAAAGCTATCAATGTATTCATAATTCTTTTTAATATCTTTGATGGCATTGCAACCATCTTTGATAGAAACGACCGGACTTTTGCCACCTTGCATTTGATATACTGATAAAGCATCTATCTCTCCTTCAGTTATTGTTATATATCTGCCACTAGCAGGAAACAAGTTTTGTCCAAACAACACAGCTTCTTTCATATTGCCAAGACAATGAAACTGTTTGCCCTCAACTGTTCGTATCTTTTGTGCAATCATTGCACCATCTTTGTTGTAGTATGGGTAGATGTGTTGAGCAATACCGCCAGATTTTATAACAACTTTGACACCATATTTTTTACATGTCTCAGCTGTCAAGCACCTATCTGGTATACCGTTTTGTGGAAATCTACCAGCCTCTTCATTTATATCACTTTTAACTGTCATTGAATTATCTCCAAACTTTTTCCAAGAATGTCCACAACTAAAACACTTTGCACCACCGTCTGCATAGACTGACAAAGCATCAGAGCTGCCACATTCTGGACATGCTATGTGTAATTTAACAATCTCCCCCATGTTTTATCCTTTACTTACTAGTCATAAATATTAAAAACAAACATATAAAAAATACAACCATCAACTATTTCTCCAATGTTTTCTACAGACTGCTTTGTATGTTACATTATCCTTTTCAATGGCTATACTATTTGTTGAATAATCTCTAACACCATCAATATACCGAGCATGTGCCACAGCTTTATTAGTACACCCATGTATTTGACAAAGGTTTTCCATTTCATAAAGCTCATCCGCCAATGCTAACAGCGCTTGACTACCCTCGAACAAATCTCCGTTTGAATTTGTTTTCAATCCATATGCAAGAACTGGAACATTTTTATCAGCCAATTGAGCTACATACAAAACATCTTTGCGAGTCATGAATTGTGCTTCATCAATCAATAGTGTTTTGAAATTTAGATTATCAATTACTCGAATGTCTTGATAATAATATGCAGGTATTTCTTTATTAATAAGTCTTGAGCGAGTTGTTCCCCAACCTTTGAAAGACCCTTCTCTATCATCTACTGCTGGTTTAATAACAACTGGATCAAGTCCTTTTATTCTATATGTTTCATAAGTATTTATTAGTTGTGTTGTCTTACCTGCAAACATTGTTGCATATGTGAATCTAAGCATTATCCATATCCTTTACAAATAATCCACAGTGACATTTACCATGTTCATTCAACTCTTTTAAACATAAAGGAGACATGCACCAATGGTCTTTATCATTAGGGTAGCAAGGACACGCATACTCATCAATAGCTCTTGATTTAATTGACAATATTTTATCAGCATGTTGCGATAAACTTGCGCCAACTTGCTCCGCCATGTCTTGAAATTTCTTTTTAAACTTTTCTTTATCTTCATCAGTCCAATCCAAATAAAATTTAGTCATCTTGTTTTAACTCCTTTAATTTATATTCAGGTTTTTGCTCAATAACTTCACAAAAATCATATTGTTGTTGAGTGCATAACTTTTGAACAATATTATCTTCTCCAATTGAGTAACCTAGACTAAACATCATGAGGACTATGAGGACTACTCCGATACTTAAAATAAAACTTCCTACTATTTCATCCATGCTTCATTCTCCTTTAAATTCTTTACTGTTTACTGCTTCTTGCCAAGTCGGATATTCAGCGACTAATACCGTATATTCTTGTATATCTTTATTTCTAGCCCATTCCCAAACTTCTCCGTCTTGAAAAATAAGGTCATATCTATAAAAATTAAAGTCTTTGGTTGGTGGATATTCTTTTGTTACAACAACTATGTCAATTTCACTCTTTCCTTTAAACTCGTAAACCTGTCCTACTTTTATCATCACTCATTCTCCGTCTTAAATAAGTCATCAATGTTTGCTTTACTCTTGCCAAGATATGTAAAATATCTTGTGAAAGTATCCGCATCATAAGGATTACCAATAAGATGTTTTTTATAACCAAGAGAAGCCGTGTGAACTAACAAAACACCTACATCAACTATAAGATGTCTTATATTTTTAGCCCTATTATAAATCCAAATATCTCCGACTTCTGGCTCTTTACTCATCTGTCTGCTCCCCTAATAGTTCTTTTGTTTGTTTTGCCATTTTTTCTAAATCAATCATCTACACTAATCCTTTTCTATTCAATAACCATACAACTAGGACAACAATTTCTGCACCTAATTCCATTGTGGACATAAGACAGAAAAATGCTCTCGCTTCTTGAACAGCTTGTGTCCAATCCCATAATAGCCAATACCAATATAATAAAAGACTAATCATTTATTCATTCTCCAGTTTATTTTAACAATATCAGGTCTTATTAATACGATTATAGGTAATAACAAAACAACCAATATAACAAAACAAAGACAACATAAAATAAAAGGGATTACTACAAGTGTTAGTAAACATTTTCCTATCCGTTCAATCATCTATTCTTTCTCCTGTAATACTTGGTCGATTTTATTCAACAATATAGATTGC
>Ga0247609_10000688_pt1 | contig 44743 bp, 45 predicted proteins | sample 172DNAGHGlowgp2_FD_193487 | JGI IMG/M metagenome (GOLD analysis project Ga0247609, IMG submission 193487) | Sheep rumen microbial communities from Palmerston North, Manawatu-Wanganui, New Zealand - 1728 DNA GHGlow gp2 | ecosystem: Host-associated > Mammals > Digestive system > Stomach > Rumen ... | reverse complement strand
TTATATTTACCGCACTTGTCTTACTTACTTCTGTTGCACTTAATGTATAATTTCCTGCATTTGCTCCACCTAGTGTGATTCCTGTACATGTTACTGTTTTATTGTTTCCTACAGAGGCACTTGCTGCACTACATGTTCCACTTGCTGTTACTGTATCTCCACTTTCTACTGTTGCTAGACTTATTGTACATGTTACTGTTGCATTTCCATTATATTGTTTATTTGTACAACTTCCTATGCTTGGTGTTAGGCTCTTTGCTCCAATTGTCACTGTATATGTCGCTGTTGTTTCTTTATTTGAATCATTATCTTTTGCTTTGATTGTTAATTCATATGTTCCAACTGGTGTCTTTGATCCTATTGTTAGTGTGCTTCCACTTATACTAAAGTTTCCACTACTATTTCCTTCTGTTATTGTATATGTATAGCTTCCTGTTCCATTTGTTGCTGGTCCTATTGTCTCTGTCTGTGCACTTCCTGAATATGTCTTACTTATACTCTTATTTGAAAGGCTTATTTCTTTTGCTGTCCATTGTGCATATAATGTTGTATTAGCCGTTAGTTTTACTGTTCCTTTATTTGCATAACTTGTTCCACTTCCATCTGATTTTGTATTCCATCCTCCAAATGTATATCCTGTTCTTGTCATGCTTGTTCCTACATCACTTAACGTTGTATTTGCATTATATGATACATATTGTGCACTTAAACTTCCTGTTCCTCCATTGGCATCAAATGTTACTTTTGGTTTTATTGTTAATGTTCCAGTATTGAATGTTATTGTGTAATTTGATGATGTTAATCCACTTACTTCTATTGTGTATTGTCCCGGTGCTGTTGTACTACTTAATGTTACTTCTGTACTTCCGCTCTTTAATTTATAGCTTGCACTTCCTCCTAATACACTCTTTGTTTCACCATTTACAAATCCACTTGCTGTATAACTATAACTTACTGATGTTGTTCCATAGTTTATTGTTTTATTATCTGCTGTTACTGTTAGTGCTACTTTATTTATATTTGCACTTCCACTCGCAGTTGTACTTCCTAAACTATAGTTACTTGCCGCTGTTCCACTTATTGCTACTCCACTACATGTTACTGCTTTTGAGTTTCCAGCTGTTGCGTTTGCAAATGCACATCCTGTATTTTCTACTGTTACTGTTTCACTTCCTACTAGTCCACTTACTGATACTGTACAATTTGCTGTTGTATTTCCATCATAATTTTTCGCTGTACAACTTGCTGTTGGTGTTAATGTCTGCGCTGTTATTTTAGCTGTTGTATTTGCGCTTGTTGCTATTGAATAATTTCCTTTATCTGTTCCGTCTTTTGATATTGTACATGTTACTGTCTTTCCTGTTCCTACATTTTTATTATCAAATGCACAGCTTGATGTACTTACTGTTACTGTATCTCCTGTTAATGGTGTCACACTTGCTGTACAACTCGCTGTTGTATTTCCATTATATACTTTATCACTACAACTTAAGCTTACTGGAAGTGTTTTTGCTGTTATGTTTGCACTTCCTGTTAAACTTGTTGTTGTTAAATTATAATTTCCTGCATTTGCTCCACCTAGTGTTAAGCTTGAACATGTTACTGTCTTTCCTGTTCCTACATTCTTATTATCAAATGTACATGTTCCACTTGCTGTTACTGTTTCGCTTCCTACTTTTCCACTTACTGTTAATGTACAACTTGCTGTAGTATTTCCATTATACTCTTTATTACTACAACTATTGATCGATGCTGTTACATCTTTCTTTGTTATATTTACCGCACTTGTCTTACTTACTTCTGTTGCACTTAATGTATAATTTCCTGCATTTGCTCCACCTAGTGTGATTCCTGTACATGTTACTGTTTTATTGTTTCCTACAGAGGCACTTGCTGCTGTGCATGTTCCACTTGCTGTTACTGTGTCTCCGCTTGCTACTCCTGTTAAGCTAATCGTACATGTCACTGTTGCATTTCCATTATATTGTTTATTTGTACAACTTCCTATACTTGGCGTTAAGCTCTTCGCTGTTATGTCTGCTGTTGTTGTATCACTTGTCTTACTTAATGTATAGTTTCCTTTATCAGTTCCACCTAATGTGATACTTGAACATGTAACTGTTTTTCCTGTTCCTATATTTGCATTTTCAAATGCTCCTGTTGCACTTGCTGTTACTGTTTCACTTCCAATGATTCCTTCTAATGTTACACTACATGTTGCTGCTGTTGTTTTATCATATGTTTTATTACTTGCACTTACACTTGGTGTTAATGTCTTCGCTGTTATATTTGCAGTTCCACTCGCACTTGTATTACTTCCTAGTGTATAGTTTCCTGCATTTGCTCCTGCTAGTGTAATTCCTGTACATGTTACTGTCTTTCCTGTCCCTACATTCTTATTATCAAATGTACATGTTCCACTGGCTGTTACTGTTTCTGTTCCTACTTTTCCATTTACTTCTAATGTACAACTTGCTGAAGTAGTGCCATCATATACTTTGTTGCTACAGCTCTTCACCGTTGCTGTTACACTTTTTGCTGTTATATTTACTGCGCTTGTCTTACTTACTTCTGTTGTGCTTAATGTATAATTTCCTTTATCAGCTCCATTTAATGTGATTCCTGTACATGTTACTGTTTTATTATTTCCTACAGAGGCACTTGCTGCTGTACATGTTCCACTTGCTGTTACTGTGTCTCCACTTTCTACTGTTGCTAGATTTATCGCACATGTTACTGTTGCATTTCCATTATATTGTCTACTTGTACAGTTTCCTATACTTGGTGTTAAACTTTTTCCAGTTATGTTTGCACTTCCTGTTAAACTTGTTGTTGTTAAATTATAATTTCCTGCATTTGTTCCACCAAGTGTTAGACTTGAACATGTTACTGTCTTCCCTGTTCCTACGTTTGCGTTTTCAAATGTACATGTTCCGCTTCCTGTTACTGTTTCACTTCCTACTTTTCCATTTACTGTGAATGTACATGTTGCAGTAGTCGTTCCATCATATGATTTATTGTTACATGTATCTATTGATAATGTTACATCTTTCTTTGTTATATTTCCTGCGCTTGTTTTGCTTGCTGTTGTACTTCCAAGTGTATAATTACTTGCTGCATCCCCGCTTATTGTTATTCCTGTACAACTTGCTGTTTTATTATTTCCTACACTTGCATTATTAAATGTACATGTTCCTGTTGTTGTTACTGTTTCACTTCCTACTAGTCCGCTTACTTCTAATGTACATGTTGTATTTGCATTTCCATTATATTGTTTATTATTACAACTTGTTATGCTTGGTGTTAATTCTTTTGCTGTTATATTTGCACTTCCTGTTGCTGTTGTATCTGTTCCTAATGTATAATTTTCTACATTTGTTCCTGAAAGTGTAATTCCTGTACATGTTACAGCCTTAGAAGTTCCCACATTCTTATTATTAAATGTACATGTTCCACTGGCTGTTACTGTTTCACTTCCTACTTTTCCATTAACTGTAAATGTACAACTTGCGGCAGTTGTTCCATCATATTCTTTATTTGAACAACTATTTATTGTTGCTGTTACTTTCTTTTGTGTTATGCTTCCAGCCTTTTCTTTACTAGTACTAGTATTTGTAAGTGTATAGTTAGATGCATCCGCTCCGTCTAATGCTAATGTACTACAACTTGCTGTTTTATTATTTTCTACGCTTGCATTATTATATGTACAACTTCCACTTACTGTAACTGTATCTCCCGTTTCTACTCCACTTAAGTTAACTGTACAATTTGCTGCATTTGTTCCATCATATTCTTTATTTGCACAGTTTTCTATTGATGAAGTTATTTCTTTTGGATTAATTTTAATTGTATATGTTACACTCTTTGTTGACTCACTATTTGAATCTGTTGCTTTTACTGTTATTGTATATGTTCCTGCTGGTGTTTTTGCTGATATATTTAATGTACTATTTGTAATACTAAAGTAATCATTAGTATTTCCACCAGTTATTTCATATGTATAACTTCCTGTTCCATTTGTTGCCACATTTATTGAGTCAGTTTGTGTACTTCCTGAATATGTTTTTGTTATTGTTTTATCATTAAATATTAATTCATTTGCTGTCCATTTTGCTTTTACTGTTATATTTGCTGTCGCTGTGTCTTCACTTGTTACTTCTGTTGTTCCATTAAACCATCCTTCAAATGTATATCCTGTTTTTGTAGGTGTACATAACGTTCCCCAAATACTTTGATATGGTTTTGTTATTGATGAACAACTACTTCCTCCATCACTATTAAATGTTAATGTGTATCCGTTTATTGTGCATTTTGAATATACATCTATATCTGATGATGCAATTGATGATGCTGTTATTTCATTTTTATATGTTCCCTCATCTGTAAACCATCCATTAAATGTATATCCTTCTTTATTTGGATTACATAATGTTCCCCATGGTTGTCCATGCATTGCTGTCTTTGTATTTGGTGAACATGTTCCACATGTTGAGTGATATGTTAATGTATGTGATAATATTACTTCAACTCCATTACTCCACTCAGATTTAGTACCTTTAGTTGATACTGTTCTATACCATATTGATGCTGTTCCACATGCTATTTTACTATAAGGTAGTTGACCTGCTGTTGTTACTGTTCCTGTCGCTGTTGATGATGCTGTAGGAGCAACTGCATTTGATATGCTTGAACATGTCGTATAATATTCATAATGATCTACTGCAAATGTTGATGTTCCTGGTGTAACTATTTCTACTCTTTCTGCATTTGTGTTTACAGCTATCGCAGGTGCTGTAACCTCATCATATACAAAATGATATTCTAAGCCTATTACTACATCATTATTTGTTGTTCCTGGTTTATTACTTATTGTAATTGTATATTTTTTCTCTTCATTTGTTGCAAGCCCATAATTCATATCATCATCTGGTAATGTATATGTTGTTGTTCCATCCGTTATTGTTACTACTACATTTGGATTATTACCACTTATAAATTCTATTTCAGGTAAATATACTTGATTACTATAATTCTTTATTGTAACTTCATATGTTACTTTTGAATCACTTGTAGGTAAATCCACACTCATATTTGTTAAATCAACATTATAGTTTGGATTATAATTTTCTATTGCTTCTCCATAATAACCCGTATTTTTTATTCCTATTACTCTTACATCTGCTTGTGCTCTTAATATTCCGTTTCCGGATACAAATAAGTTTGTATTAAAAGCCGCATAAGATACGCTTATGAATAATATAGCTATAAATAAAAAGCCAAACATTAATTTATTTATCTTTTTCATCATTCTACCTCCAAATCCAATTATTTCTTGATTATGCTACCTGGCATAATATTATTTATACTGTTTTCCAATATATCACTCTTGATCAGCACCATGCCTTTATCTTTATCGCACAAAACAATAATTGAGTCTCCAGGACTTATATCAAACATATTCCTGGCATTTTTAGGAATTACTATTTGTCCTTTTTCACCCACTGTGCAAATTCCCACATATTTCTCTTTTTTCATAGAATCACCTCAAATTTAATTCATACATTTCATACAAGTTATACATTATATATAAAACACATTTATTATATATTTCTAAAAAAATAAATATAATTTAAAAATTATTCTTATTGTATAAACTATATTTTAATTACATTTCATACTTATTATACTTTTTTTTCAAAAAAAAAGCAATATAAATTTTATATATTGTTTTATTTTCTCAATAAATGCCGTAAATATAATAGAAAAAAAGTGTAAAATCATTTTATTTGATTTGTTTTATTTGTTATACTTTTCATACTTTTATTATTAGTTATACAAATTATACAAAATAAAAACAATAAATTTTTATTTATTGTTATCATAATTATCTAAAAAACTAGTATATTCACCATTTTTCTTAGTTCCTAAAACACAATTTAAATTTATGTTATCTGTCGATTTAAAAATATTAAAATCTATGTTATTATTTGTCTTTTTTAATTCTTTTATTAATTCTTTTATTTCTTTTCTTTTACTTATATTTTCATCATATAAATTGCATCTTTCAGTAAATTTACATGCACAATTTATAAATTCAAGATTATTATATCTTTTCCACGATAATATATCATCTTCTCTTATTAAATATAATGGTCTTATTAATTCTATGCCTTCATAGTTATCACTATGTAGTTTAGGCATCATTGTTTTAAATTCACTTCCATAAAACATCGACAGTAATACAGTTTCAATTACATCATTAAAGTGATGCCCTAAAGCTATTTTATTATATCCAAGTTCTTTTGCTTTATTATATAAGTATCCTCTTCTCATTCTAGCACACATATAACACGGCTTTTCCGAATTAAGTAAATTAGATACTTCAAATATATCACTTTTAAATATTTCTATTGGTATATTTAATAAATTAGCATTTTCTTTTATTTTATTTAAATTATTTTCATTATATCCCGGATCCATAACTATATATTTTGCTTCAAATTTAACTTTTCCATGTTTCAATAATTCTTGTATACATTTTGCAAGCAAAAAAGAATCTTTTCCACCGCTAATACAAACCATTATTTTATCATTTTCTTTAATAAGTTCATAATCTGCACAAGCTTTTACAAATTTACTCCATATTTCTTTTCTATATTTTTTTATAATACTTCTTTCAATTTCTTTATATTTTTCTTCCATTTATATACACCAATTTCTTTTTTCATATATTATAACATTATAAAACAACTCTGTACACACAAAGTTGTTTATATTTTTAATTATTATTTAATTTTGTTAAAGTATCTTCTATTATAGATGAATCTACATTTTCTATTGAATACCAGCCATATTCTGTCATTTTATCATAAACATTAGCTTGATGTTCCATTGTTTCATCTAATCCTTTTTTTAATTGCATTCTTACATCTTCATTTGAGCTTTCTAAAGTTCCATGTACGTATACTTCTACTGTACTTTTTAGTATCATTAAATAATTGTTTAAAATAAGTTCATCATTCATTACATTTCACCTCTAACATATCTATTAGTTCACATTTCATACTTTCATGCTTTTTTATTTCTTTTTTAAGAAATGTAACTAATTTTTCATCATCAAGTTTTTCTAATGAATCTTCACATATTTTAATAATGTTGCATTCATGTTTAACTGCATCTTCTAAATATAATAATTCTTTTTGTGTCATTTTTTCCTCCTGTTAATAATATGTGCAAAAAGAAAAAGTTTATATTGGAAAAATATAGAAATTATTATTCTTTATCTTTAGATAGTTTTAACATAGATTTAATTATTGAATTTACATAATCTGAAACACTTTTATCAAGGCCTCTAACATTTTTAAATACATTTATAAAATCCATTAAATGAAATTTTATTGTAGATGTTTTTTTCTTATCAAATGCTTTGAACGCTGCCTCAAAGTATTCTTCTAATGACCTTTGGTCAATTTTATCTAATGGTTTTGTAGTTCTTTCATTTAATTCAATACTTATTTTAGATAAATCATCTTTAATGAAATCAGTCCCAAAAGATAGCCAATATATAGGATAATGAACATTAAAGCCATGAGCATTTGTCTTAATAACAGTATAATTTTCATTGTGCATAAGAACCCCAATATATGAACTGGATGGTACAATATTTGTAAGTTTTTCACTCATTTTTTTATATTTAAATGACTCATATTCATTTTTCATAAAACCTGGTCCATCAAAATTAATAACTTTTTTTATTTTATTAAATTTAAAAGCAGAAAGTTCCATTACACTCGTCATAGCCATATTTCCACCTTTAGAATGCCCTATAACATAAACTGACTTATCAAATAATCCAATATTATTTTTTAAATATTTTATTGCTAAAGCTTGGCTATATGTTGGATACTGATACATCGGTCTAAAGTTTTCTATCCATCCAATTATTGATCTATCTGTTCCTTTAAAAACAATTATTTTATTTTTGTTGATTTTACACACCATTGCACCAAATTGTGTATTATTATCAATAATATTTTCAAAATTTTGAATTTTTAAATGTTCATATCTTTTAGAATCTTTAATTATTTCTATTAATGACTTAATTTTAGGCGCTAAAAATTCAGAATTATTTGGCACATTAAAATTCAATATAACATCACAAATTTCAGAAAAATTTTTTGTTGCTCTAAAGCTTTCAATTGGTATATAAACAAGAATTGATAAAAAAAGATTATCCATGTTATTCCATGGAACTTCTTTCAAATCATAATCTTTGTAATATTTTAAATAATCATATATTGTAAACATTTCAATCACCCTAATCGCATTTTTCTATTTTAACACTATCGCTTTTCATAAATATAATTATAGGATATATAGATATTATTAGTATAACTATATTTATTATATCGTATGTGATGGATGGAAAATTAGTATATGAGCCAATAATTGAAATAAAATTATTTAAAAAATGTCCTAACATACATGCATATATATTTCTTGTTTTGACAAATACTATAGCAAGTGCAATTCCTAAAATAAATGCATTTGTACCTTGAAGTAAATTCATATGAATTAATCCAAACAATAATGCAGAAAGAATTATTGAATACCAAACATTTCTTTTGCTTAATAAATTATTTAATATAAGACCTCTAAACATTATTTCTTCCACTATTGGAGCTAAAATACAAGTTGATAAAAATACTGTAACAAATCCACCAGATACTAACATATTTTCAAGTTCTTCATAAGAAGAACCAAAACTAGGAAATAAATAATTAATTAAATCCATTAAATATCCAGATAAGATTCCAACTGACATTACAAATAATCCTCCATATATTATTGCAGTAGCATTACATTTCTTTGATACTTTCGGATATAATCTTTCATCTTTTTTATATATAAAATATAATATAAATAATGAAATAATTTGTGATATTAGCGTTATAGCCATTCCATATTTAGCAACAAATAAATTTATAGAATCACTACTAGACAAATCTATTTTACCAAGTATTCCCATCACAATCGGAAATATAAAAGAAACTATTGTAGTTGCACCTAAATATATTAGTATTGGTAATAATACCTGCCAAAATAATTCAAGTCCTTTTAAATTCTTTTTATAAAATGTTCTATCATTAAATAATTCCATATTTCCTCCTAATAAATAGTTTTATCTTTTTTATTTTTAAAGTTATCGAATGTTTTAATAGTTTCTTCTCTATTAATATTAATTAATTTTAAAGTGTTATCTTCTATCTCATTTGATAAATTACTAATATAATTATATATAAAATCATCTCTAAATCCAATATCAGCAGCATCAACTTTACTATTTCCATAGTAAACAGTTTTTATATTAGACCAAATTATCGCAGATAAACACATTGGGCAAGGATAGCAGCTTGTATATATTTCACATCCAGTTAAATCATAACTATTTATATTTTTACAAGCATCTCTTATTGCCATTATTTCAGCATGAGCAGTTGGATCATTATTTTTAAGTACATGATTTGAACCTTTTCCTATTACTTTATTATCTTTAACTATTACTGCTCCAAAAGGGCCTCCTACATTTGTTATTAAATTTTCATCTGATAATTCTTTAGCTATTAGCATAAATTTATTCATTATTAAACTTCCTTTCTAATAATTTTACTGGTTTTGATTTATCAGTAAGTATACTTGTAATTGATAAATCATTATGTATATCATATATTATTTGTGCAATTTCTTTTGAACAATCACACACATGTAACCATTTCTCTTGCTTATATGTATTAGGTATATAAGATAAATTAGTTGTATAGATTCCATCAAGTAATCCTTTTTCATAATATTCTTTAAATTTATCTATACCTTTTGTAAATAATGCAAATGTAACCATTAAATAAATATGAGAAATTTTTCTTTTATTTAGTTCATCAATCACATCAAACATACTTCCACCACTTGATATCATATCATCTACAACTATTGCTGTTTTTCCTTCAATGTTTTCACTTCCAAAATAATCATGAGATATTACTGGATATTTTCCATTTTCAAATCTATTATAATCTCTTTGTTTTATAAAGCTTCCAGCTTCTCTACTTATGTATTTAGAATTAAATGAATTTAAATATACATTTCTTCTTCCAGTTGCTCCATTATCTGGTGCTACAAAGACAAGATTTTTAAGTTGCTCTTTTGGAGTATCATTTATAAAGTTTTCTAAAATAGTATTAGTTGCATAAAAATTTTCAAATTCGATACTTTGAGTTGCATGTTCAACACCTTGATCATGTGCATCAAATGTAATTAAACTTTTAACTCTAGGTAACCGATCTAATTCCCTAAGTGTTGCTCCGCAGGCTAAATTTTCTCTAGTATTTCTTCTATGCTGACGTCCTGCATATAATAAAGGCATTATTATATTTATACTTTTGGCATGACAATTACTTGCACCAATTCCATCTTTTAACTCCACTAACAAATCATTTGGACTTGCATGATTTATAAAACCATGCATTTTGTATTCAACACTATAATTACCAATATCTGTTAACATAAATAGATTTTTACCTCTAACTGTTGAATCTATTTCAACTTTAAGATGGCCATCTTCAAAAAATATTTCTTTGATTGGCACTATGAAAGTGTATTTATCTTTATCATAATTATATAGTTCTAATAAATGTTCATCTATTTTCATACCAAGCTCTAATGCACTTTTAAATACAATTAATCTTAATTTTTCTTGCTCTAATTGTTCCTTCATAATACCTCCAAAAAACAAAAAAAGAGTACACAAAATACTCTAATTATTATTATTTTAATATATTTTCTACATTTATTATCATATTATCACTACCTATATATAGAATATCATTTAATAATAGATTTTTCAACAATATTGTAGTAAATATATATCTTTTTTATTCTTCATTGCAATTGCATTTTGAATCTTTATTTTCTTGGCATCCACATTCGCAATTTTCATCACAATGACATTCATTTTCACAACCACATGTACATTTTTCATCTTTGCAAGTACATTCTTTTCCTTCTTGACATCCACAAGTACAATTAGGCGAACAATTACATTTCTTTTCTTCCATATTATCCCTCCTTACTATTTATTTTATTCTTTTTAATTATGCTCCTTTATCAATATGTCCAGCAGGTAAAGCATAATATCCCGGCCATAATTTAGAAACTTTTTTTTGAATTAGAATTTTATTTTGATTAATAATTATAATATGAACAGCACTTTTAAATACTTCTTTCACTCTAAAAGTCACCTTATTAATTATAACATATTAAGAAAGAAAAAAGTCCAAAAAATTGGACTTCTTTACTATCTCTTACTAAATTGTGGTGCTCTACGAGCTTTCTTAAGACCATATTTCTTTCTTTCTTTAATTCTCGCATCACGAGTAATCATTCCATTAGTTTTTAATGTTGGTCTGTTTTCTTCATTTACAAGCATTAATGCTCTTGCTATACCTAATCTAATAGCTCCAGTTTGACCAGAAAATCCTCCACCTTTAACACTTACTTCGATATCATATTTATCTTTAGTTTCAGTCATTTCAAGTGGTTGAACTAAATCCATAACTAATGTTTCATAAGGCATATAGTCTTTAACATCTTTTCCATTTACTGTGATTTTTCCAGTTCCTTTAACTAAAGTAACTTTAGCAACACTTCTTTTTCTTCTACCTAAAGCAGTATATTTCTTTTCTGCCATATTACTTTACCTCCAATCTTTCTGGTTTTTGAGCTTCATGTTTATGTTCACTTCCGGCATAAACAAATAATTGTTTAAATATTTGTCTACCTAATCTGTTTTTAGGAAGCATTCCTTTTACAGCTCTTTCTACCATTTCTACTGGATAATTTTCAACCATAGTTCTAGCAGTTCTTTCTCTTAAACCACCTGGATATCCGCTATGATTATAATACATTTTTTTATCAAGTTTATTTCCTGTAAGATTAACTTTTTCAGCATTAACAATGATTACATTGTCTCCACATGCTACATATGGAGTATAAGTTGGTTTATGTTTTCCTCTTAATACAGAAGCAGCTAAAGCAGCAACTTTACCTAAAGTTTTTCCATCTGCATCAATTACATACCACTTATGCTCAACATCTTCTTTTTTTAACATAAATGTTTTCATAAATAATTTTCCCTTCTTTAAATTAGTGATGTTATATTTGCAACTATAACCTCTTTTTTCCCACAAAAGAGTTCACCTCATTAAATGTACCGGGAATATTATATAAAAAGTATATTCAATTGTCAAACATTTTTTGTAAATTTTAGTATATTTCTTGACATAAATGCTATTAATATTATACAATTTATATATAATATCGGAGGAAAAGATGAAGAAAAAAGGAACTTTAATATTATTGATTGTTTTATTCTTAATTTCAGTAAGCTGTGCTGGAATTGGATTTTATTATAATAAAAACAGGGAAGAAAAACCACAAACACCACCTGAAGAAGAAAAAGGAAAAGTAGTATATGTGTATTACTTAGAAGAAGAAAAAGTCAGCCAAATGCCTAAAAATATTGTTGTTGATGAAGAAGGAAATGAAATTAAAACTGACACTTATACTTTTTCAAGATATGTTTGTACAAATGATTTAACAGGTTCTTTTGATGAAAATAAATGGCAATTTATCCCATCAAGTGATAGTATTGATAGTACATGTAATTTATATTTTGTTAATTCAAAATATTCTGTAACTTTAACAGTTGTAAATGGAACTGCTGATGAAAAAAATCCAGAATATATTAATCGTGAAGAAAATGGTACATTTAAAATTACTCCTAATGAAGGATATGAATACAGAGATTCAGTTTGTTCTGATGATAAAGAAGTTACATGGGATGAAAAATCAAATAGTTTATTAATTAATGCTATTACTAAAGATGTAATGTGCAAAGTTAATTTCAGCATAAAAACTTTAACAGCAAAAATTACTGTTGTAAATGGAACAGGAAATACTACTACTGATGTTAAATATGGAGAAAGTATTAATGCTGTAGTTGAAGCTAATGATGGATATGAAAAACCAAAAGTTGAATGTACTAATAAGCAAACTGCTTTATTTGAAAATAATAAATTAACAATAGAAAAATTAACTAATAATACTGAATGCAAAATTACATTTACTGCTGTTCCTGTTACAAAATATACACTAAAAGTTGAACTTCCAAGTCAAGTAACAGTAATTAGTGGATCTACTTCACAAGAAATTGAATCTGGAAAAGATGGTACATTTACATTACAAACTGATGAAGAATATACATCTACTATAGATTGTAATGGTGTTACTCCTTCAAAAGTAGATGAAGTTAACAGCACAACTAAAAAATATACATTCTTATCAATTACAAAAGATATTTCTTGTAAAGTATCTGCTAAAAGAATTGAAACAAATGATAATGATGAAAGTGGAGAATAATCCACTTTTTTATTGAAAAAAAATATTTTTAATGATAAATTATTTGTGGTGAAAAAAATGTGGAAAATTGGTAATGTTACAATTAAGAATAAAATTGTGTGTGCCCCAATGGCCGGTATTTCTAATCTTGCGTTTAGAGAAATATTAAAAGAAATGAATGCTGGACTTATATATAGTGAAATGGTCAGCGATAAAGGAATTATTTATTATAGTAAAAATACAATCAATATGTTAACAATTAATGAATTAGAGCGACCAATAAGTATCCAAATATTTGGAAGTGATAAAGATTCATTTGTAAAAGCTGCAAAATTTATAAATGAGTATGCTCATCCAGACATATTAGATATTAACATGGGATGTCCAGTACCAAAAGTCGCAATAAAATCACAAGCAGGATCTAGTTTACTTAAAAATCCTGAGAAAATTAAAGATATTGTTTCCTCTATAGTAAATGAAGTTGATATTCCAGTAACTGTAAAAATAAGAGCAGGCTGGGATAAAAACAATATCAATTGTGTTGAAGTTGCAAAAATTATTGAACAATCTGGAGCAAGTGCCATAGCAATACATCCTAGAACTCGTGAACAAGGCTATACTGGTAATGCAGATTGGTCATTAATAAAAAAAGTAAAAGAAGCAGTAAATATTCCAGTAATAGGAAATGGCGACATAAAAACAATTTATGATGCTAAAAGAATGTTAGATGAAACAAAATGTGATGCAGTTATGATTGGAAGAGCATCTCTTGGAAATCCTTGGTTTATAAATGAATGTGTAGAATATATAGAAAACAAAAAAATTATAGAAAAACCAACTAATAAAGAAATTTTAGATATGATTGTAAAACATTATAATTTATTAAAAAAATATGATGGAGATAGAAAAGCACTTTTAGAAATTAAAACACATGCTTTGTATTATTTAAAATTAATACCTGGTACTAAAGAAATAAAACAAAAAATAGCCACCTCAAAAACAGAAGAAGAATTTTTAGAATTAATAAATTATTTATATGATTTTATAAAGTGAAAAATTACAAAAAAATAGGTTAATTCTTGTAATACCTATCTTTTTTATTATATAATATTTTTTGAGGAGGAATTTAAAATATGAAAAAATCTGGATTGTTTAAAGTATTATTAGCAGTCTTATTTGTAGTTGTAATTGCATCTTGGTTTATAAGTGCATCTATGTTTGATCCACAAACAGGAAGTGTTATGTCTCTGACTGATATATTTACTCAATATTATGGACTTGATCTTAAGAGTATTCAAATAGGTTTCTTTGATATTTTTAAGCTAATATTTGCAACTTTAATGTATTTTGGTGAAAAATTAATTTTCATATTAAGCGTTGGTGCATTTTATGGAGTACTTGCTAAAACCGGAAAATACAGAGCATGGATTGATAAATTAGCTGAAAAATTCAAAGGAATGGAAACTACTGTAGTTATAGCTATTTCAATAATTTTGATTTTAATATCATCATTTACTAATTTAGGAATTCTATTATTTATGTTTATTCCAATGTTAGTAGGATTAGTTATTGCATTAGGATATGACAAAACAACTGCTTTTATAAGTACATTTGGTGCTGTAATACTTGGAGAATTTGGAAGCACATTTGGACATAATATTTCTGCCAGCATCAATGGTGCCTTAGGAACAGTACTAAAAACTGGTATAGGTTATAGATTAATACTACTTGCTTTTGGTATTGCATTTTTAATAATATTTATTATTAAATCTAAACGTAATAAAAATGATGCAAAAGAATTAGATTCTTTTATTGGCGAAAAAAGTTCTAACAAATATTCTGTTGTTCCATTATTTGTTGTATTTGGAATATTATTTGTACTATTAATATTAGGATGTACTGTTTGGAGTGACATATTTAAAACAAATGTATTTGAAACAATGCATAATAATATAATGGCTACAAAAATTGGTAAAGCTGAAGTATTTAAAAATATTACTGGTATTTACTATAATTTATTCTTTTCATCAAATTCTACTGTTACACCTTCATTAGGTGCATTAGGTACTTGGGGACTTCAAGAAATGTCTATTATAATTTTACTTGCTTCATTATTAGTTGGTAGATTATATAGAATGAAACATAGTGAAGTTTTAAATAGTATGATTGATGGAGCTAAAAAATTATTAGCGCCAGCATTATTAGTTTTATTTGCTCATACTATTTTAATTGCTAGTCAATATTATTATCCAACTGTGGGTGATGCTATTCTTAAATTAACAAGTAAATTTAATGTATTAACATCATCATTAACAATGGCATTAGGTTCATTATTCAATATGGATGTATCTTATATTGCTTCAAATGTTATTCCACAAATTATGACTAAAGGTGGAAATACTACAATTATAATGTTAATGTCACAAGGTATATATGGTATTATATCTTTAATGGCTCCAACGAGTATTATGTTAATTCTTGGACTTAGTTATTTGAATTTACCATATGGTGAATATATTAAAAAATGTTGGAAATATATTCTAATTTTATTAGCAATATTAATTGCATTCTTATTAATATTATCATTTGTATTATAAGAAAATTTAAATACCATTTTAAATGGTATTTTTTTATTGCTTTGAAGCATAATATTACTATGATAGAATATGAAAACGAAGTAATTAAAATACTAAAAGCAAGTGAAAGAGAAGCAAGTATTTTATCTCACCAATATATTTCAACAGAACATGTTATACTTGCAAGTTTAAAAGAAAAAAATAGTTTATCAAATATATTTAAAAAAATAGATTTAAATTATGAAGATTATAAAAATACAATCAAAAATAATATTAATAAAGATGATAATAATATTCTTATATCTTATACTCCCTTACTAAAAAGAATATTAATGTCTTCAGTAAAAAATAATAAAGTGACATTTAAAAATTTAATAATAAAAATAATTGAAGAGCCAAATTCTTTAGCTACTGCTTTAATGAATTTAATGAATGTAGATGTTAACAAATTATACAATCTAATCAAAAATGAAACAACTATAAAATACGGAATCAATTTAAATAAAGAAAAAAGCAATGACATATTGTTTGGAAGAGAAAAAGAATTAAATTCACTTATAGAGGTTTTATGTAGAAAAAATAAAAACAATGCTATTTTAATTGGAGAAGCAGGTGTTGGAAAAACTGCATTGGTAGAATTACTTGCGCAAAAAATAGAAAATAATGAAGTCCCTGATGAACTTAAAAATAAAGAAATAATTTCAATAAGTATGTCATCTTTGGTTAGTGGAACAAGATACAGAGGAGAATTTGAAGAAAAAATTGAAAACTTAATAAATAGTTTTGAAAATAATGATAAATATATCTTATTTATAGATGAAATACACACTATTTTAGGCGCAGGAGCAAGTGAAGGTGCTATTGATGCAGCAAATATATTCAAACCTTATCTAGCCCGTAATAAACTTAAATGCATAGGTGCTACAACATTGAATGAATATAATAACTCTATAAAAAAAGATAATGCACTTAATAGAAGATTTCAAACAATTTTAATAAAAGAACCTGATAGTTTAGAAACAGAAAAAATATTATTACATTCAAAAAAATATTATGAAAAATTTCATAATGTAAAAATTAATAAAAATAATATAAAAGAAATAATTAATCTTTCTAATAAATATTTATTAGATAAAAAAGAACCTGATAGAAGTTTAGAAATATTGGATAAAGCCTGTACTAAATTAAAACTATATAATTATAGTCATAGCGAATTAAATAAATTATTAAACTTAAAAAATGAATATATAAAAGAAAAAAATTTTATTAGTGCAAAAAATATTAGTAAAAAAATTGAAAAATGCAAAAAAAATGCAAAAGCATTAACTTCTGAAATCATAAAAAGCTGTTATGAAAATATAAAAAGTACACCTATAGGTTTTGGAGCAAAATAAAAGTAGTATTTCTACTACTTTGTATATGGTAAAATTGCCATATATCTTGCTCTTTTTATTTGATTTGCAATATGTCTTTGATGTTTAGCACATGCTCCAGTCATACGTCTTGGTAATATTTTACCCTTTTCATTTATATATTTTGAAACAATTGCTGCATCTTTGTAATCTACGCTTTTTCCAGCACACATTTGACATATTTTTTTTCTTCTATAAAATTCTGCCATTTTATTTTCCTCCTTTAGAATGGTAAGTCATTATCACTTAATGATACTTCCTTATCATAATTTTCATATGGATCTGAAGCAGGAATATCGTACTCTGGCATTGTATCTATTGGTGCTTGACTTGGTGTATCTATATATGCACTATCACTTGAATTATTATATTCAGAACTACTACTTTCATTCTTTCCGCCAACAAATTCAATATTTTCAACAACTACTTCTGTAACATATCTTTTTGTTCCATCTTGAGCATCATAGTTTCTAGTTTGAACTCTACCTTCTACTCCGATAAGATTTCCTTTTTTAAAGTGTTTTGATACAAAGTCCGCAGTATTTCTAAATGCTACACATGGTAGAAAATCTGCATCATAGTTGCCATCTTTATTTTTAAAATTTCTACTAACTGCAACTGTAAAATTTGCAGTAGCAAAACCAGCACTAGTACTTCTAACTTCTGGATCCCTTGTTAATCTTCCAACTAAAATTATTTTATTCATAACTACTCCTCTTCTCTTATGACAATATGTCTTAAGATGTTTTGATCAATTTTAGCTTTTCTATCAAATTCTTTAACTGCAGCTGCTGATGCTTCTACATTAAGAACATAATAGTTACCTCTAACTTGCTCATTTATCGCATATGCAAGTTTCTTTTGACCCAAGTCTTTAGTATTAACAATTTTAGACTTCATATCTTTTAATACTTTTTCAAAAGCTGCTACTGTATCTTTCTGAGTCTTTTCATCAATATCAGTTCTAACGATAAACATTATTTCATATTTATTCATTATCTACACCTCCTTTTGGTCTAACGGCTTCACTTAAAAATGAAGCAAGGAACTTTTCGTTCGAAAGTATTATAGCACACAAAATTTAATAATACAACAAAATTTTATTCAATTCTTAGAATAATATTACTCATAAAAAGTCAATCTATTTCATATAATTTTACATGGCAATTTGACAAAATATACAAAATTTGCTATAATTTAATACGTATGGAGCATTATGCTAGTCAAACATACCACTAGAAGATGGGGCTAAAAATCCATCAATTGTGTAAAAAGATACTTTATATAATTTGCTTCTTTCGCCCAGATTGGGGCAGTTATATAATTTTAGATTTAAGGATAAGATATAATGGCATATATTAGATTCCTTTTATCAAATCGGGATTTATGAACACACATGTCGTGAGTGATTTATTGGGATAAACAATTGAAAAATAAATTGCAAAAGCGAATAAAAGTGATTTATGTTTGTTTGGGAAAACCTCTAGTGTGTCTATATTATAAAGATTGAAGTGCGGACTAAGTGGTGATCGAGTGATCATATAAGGCAACTTATGATTAGTATTTTTAAAGAGAAATCGCCCGAAGGTAACCGAAGGTAAATACTAGAGAAATTCAACTCGACCAAAGCCGTAAAATTAATTTATAGTATTCCATGCTAATTTCTTTAAAAGTTAGGAGTTTATTAAAAATGAAAAAAGATAATTGGATTCTAAAAGCATTTTTAATGACTTTTTTTATAGCTTTAATTTTTAGTGCATCTTCTAATACATTAATATCTAAATATAATAATTCTATTCTATTAATTTCTATTTGTATATTATTTATACTAATTGGCATTATATTTGATATTATTGGGACATCTGTACTTACAGGTAATGAAGCAACATTTCATGCTAAAAGCGCTAAAAAAATTAAAGGTTCTAAAGAAGGAGTCTATTTAATTAAAAATGGAAGTAGAATATCTAGCATTTGTAATGATGTTATCGGCGATATTTGTGGTATTGTAAGTGGTTCTATTGGAGCTATGCTTGCAATTAATATATCCATTAGTTTAAATATATCAGTTGTATTAACAACTTTAATTATAAGTTCAATAATTTCATCACTTACAGTTGGTGGGAAAGCCATTGGAAAAAAATATGCAATTAAAAATAGTGATAGTATTATATTTATAGTTGCTAAAATATTAAATAAATTTAAAAAGATGTAATTGTTAATAACTTGTGTAAATAAATACAAGTTATTTTTTATTGTTAATAATTTGTGTAAAAGAAAAACTTGAAATTAATTCAAGTTATCTATTACTTCTAAATCTTTCTTTTTCATCAAGTATTTTCTTTCTAAGTCTTATCGCATCAGGTGTTACTTCAACAAGTTCATCATTTTCAATAAATTCAAGGGCTTCTTCTAATGTAAATGTTTTTGGTCTTGGTAGTATTATTGCTTCATCACTAGATGAAGATCTTGTGTTTGAAAATTCTTTATTTTTACATGGATTTACATTTAAATCATTTTCTCTATTGTTAATACCTATTATCATACCGCTATATACATCAGTTGCAGGTTCTATTATCATAGTACCTCTATCAAGTAAATTATAAAGAGCATAACCAAATGCTTTACCACTTTCCATTGAAACTAAAACTCCGTTTTTACGTCCGCTTATTTCGCCAGCATATGGTTTATAAGAATCAAAGCTACGAACCATTATTCCTTCTCCCTTAGTATTAGTTATAAATGAACTTCTATAACCAATCAAACCTCTAGTTGGACAACTAAATTCAAGACGTACATAATTATCTTCAGCTGGTTCCATTAATTCCATTGTGCCTTTTCTTTCACTTATATCTTGGATAACAGTTCCACTATAATCATTTGGTACATTTATTATTACTTTTTCATATGGTTCGCACTTTACTCCATCTATTTCTTTAAAAATTACTTCTGGTTTAGAAACACTAAGTTCATAACCTTCTCTTCTCATATTTTCAATTAGAATTGATAAATGTAGTTCTCCACGTCCAGATACTTTAAATCCATCTCCTGTACTTAATTCTTCAACTTCAAGTCCAACATTACGTTCAAGTTCTGCCATTAATCTATCTCTTAAATGTCTGCTTGTAACAAACTTTCCAACTTTTCCAGCAAATGGACTACTATTAACCATAAAATTCATAGATAGTGTTGGCTTTTCAATTTCAATTTTAGGAAGTGGGTCAATATAATTAACATCACATATTGTATCCCCTATTGATATTTCTGGACAACCAGCAATTATAACTATATCACCATAATATGCTTCGTTTACTTCTTTTTTCTTAATGCCTTCATTTATAAATATTTTACTAATTCTTTCTTTAGTTAATGTTCCATCATTTTTACTAATCGCAACAGTTTGACCTACTTTAATTTTACCTTTATTTATTCTTCCAATTCCAAGTCTTCCTATAAAATTATCATAATCTAATGATGATATTTGAAGTTGTAATGGATCATTCTCATTGCCTTCAAAAGGCTTTGTTGTTTCAATTATAGTATCTAAAAGTGGTGTTATATCATTATTATCATCATTTTCTTCATATTTTGCTATTCCTTGTTTAGCAATTCCATATATTATTCTAAAATCTAATTGATCATTATCTGCTCCAAGTTCACAAAACAAATCAAAAGTCATATTAACAACTTCTTCAGCACGAGCATCTTTCTTATCTATTTTATTAATAAATAATATTGGTCTAAGTCCATTTTTTAATGCTTCTTTTAAAACAAATCTTGTTTGTGGCATTGGTCCTTCTGCAGAATCTACAAGTAGTACAACAGTATCTACAGTTTTAATAATTCTTTCAATTTCACTTGAAAAATCTGCGTGTCCTGGAGTATCTACTATATTCATTTTATAATCTTTGTATCTAATTGAACAGTTTTTAGCTGTAATTGTGATACCTCTTTCACGTTCTAAATCTCCACTGTCCATTACACAGTCAACAACTTGTTCATTGTCTCTAAATACACCATTTTGTTTAAGCAATGCATCAACTAGTGTACTCTTTCCTGCATCAACATGAGCTACTACTGCAAAATTTATTATCTTTTCCATAAATTTCCATCCCCTTTTTGTAAATTAATATAAAAATGATATTAATTCACCACATGCTTATAAATAATACACTATTTTATACTTTTTTTCAAGAAAAATTTAATTAAATTTAAAAATATCACTATGAATGATATTTTATCATTTTAAGTAAATTGTTAAAAAAATTAATTTTTGGCAAAATATTATTAGGAGTATTTATGAATAAAGAGTATATGTTTGAAAGTGAAAAAGAATTATATATAACAATTGGAAATAATATAAAATATTATAGGAAATTATATAGTATTACTAAAAGTGAAATTACTCAACAAGACCTAGCAAATAAAATAAATGTGTCTACTTCTTTAATTGGAAATTTAGAAAGTAAAAACACCTATCAAGGAATAAGTGTTTATAATTTGTATAAAATAAGTAAAATATTAGAAGTTCCAATAGACAATTTCTTTATTAATCGATAGATTCAAAAAATTTTTCTATTGATGTATTTAAAACTATTGATATTTTATAAAGATTAATAATTTTTAATCCTTCACTACCTTTAGTACTTTCGAACTTTCTAATAAATTCAGGAGAAACTCCTATATCAATAGCTAATTGTTCTTGAGTAATTCCATTTATCTTTCTGTATTTTATGACATTATATGCTACTGTTTCAATAATATTTTCATTGAAATTAAACTCTCTTTTAAATTTTGTCATATATCATCACCTAAATCAATTGTACATAATTTTCTAATATATTTATGTAATGTAATACTATACAAATATTAATAATTAATTTATAATAAGAATATAAGGTGAAAAAATGAATGAAGAAAGATTAAATTATATAATTGGTAAAAACATTAAAAAATATAGAAAACTATATAAAAATAAAAATATTAATATGACTCAAGAAAAACTTGCTGAACTAATTAATGTTTCGGTTTCTCATATAAGCAGTTTAGAGAGCAATAAAACAAAGAAAGGAATTAGTATTAATAATTTATATAAGATATCTATTGTTTTAGAAGTACCTATACATAAATTTATGGAGGATGATGAAAATGAATGAATATTATAATTTTTTAAAAAGCAAATTAAATATAGATGAAAGTGAAATAAAATATATTGCTGATTTAACATTCAAAGATATAGAAACTTATAATAATATTGTTTTTACTAATTTATTAATGAATAAATATTTAGAAAATTATGAATTATTAAAAGATAAAATAAATATTAAAAAATTAAATTTTGATGAACTTATAACTAAATTAAATAAAATTAAAAATAAGGCACATTATTATTTTGAAAACATTAATAATAATTTACCTTATTATATTCCAATTATAGATTATTTAGAAAATACTTCTAACATATTTTTATAACAGAAAGTAACTCTATTAGTTCCTTTCTTTTTTTCTTTTATTAAATAACCATGCTCAACTAATTTATTTAATACTTTATTTACTGAATTTATATGTAATTTACACTCAGTCACTACATCATTAGTAGTAAAACATATCTTTTTAATTATAAAAGGATATACTTTATATATTGTAATTCCACCTATTACATTTTTAAATTCTTCTAAATCATTTTCATATATTTTATTTAATTTTTTTATTTTTTTAATATTTCTATTGCATTGATCTATAATACATTCTAATATAAATTTAATGAATGACTCTACATCATCTTTTTCATTACTTAATAATGTAAAATATGTATTTTTAAGATTTTCAATGCTTTCACTTATAAACAATACAGGTGCTTCTTTTTTATAAAAAGATGATTGTATAGATATCATAAGTCTTCCAACCTTACCATTATTAGTTAAATACGGGTGCATTCTTTCAAATTGAAAATGTGTAATTGCTGAAGCAATAAATGAATCATCATTATTATTATTCATATAATCACATAAATTCTTCATTAAACTATTTAATTCTGTATACACAGGCGGTATAAAAGAAATACTTGATCCAGCAATTCCTGGTTTTAATATATACGTTTGTATTTTTCTTAGATGTCCACTATTCTTAGTTTTATTATTTTTACTACAATTATTTAATGATAGTTTATTAAGTTTATTATAAAGTTCTAAAGAAAATTCTCCGTTGTTTGTATTACTAAGACCATTTAATAAAACACTTTTCATATTGTTAAAAATAATAGAATCATTATTTTTATTCATATAAGGAACTAAAAACATATTTTCTTTTTCAAGCTTACTATTATCAATCTTAAATGAATAATATGTATCACACACGAATGCACATTCTAAAAAATTTTTATAATCATATGACATATTTTTTAGAAAACCTTTATATTCTCCATAAGCTTCTTTAGCATTACATAATAACTTTAATAAATCATTAGACAATGTATATTCAATTGGTAATTTATTTGCTTTATAGGCTTCCATATTTATTACCTCCATACATATAATATCATATTTTACTAAAAAAATATACATATTTTTTTTAAAATATGTATATTTAAATTAATTAATATAAATTAGGATAATCTAATAAACCTATAGCTTCTCCAGATATCCAAGTTATTTTATTTTTGTTAACTTTTAATTCATAAATAATTTTATATTTATTTTCATAAAAAAATGTTAATTTTACTTTTCCATTTTTATTAGGCACAAAAATCCACAAGTTATCAACATTTTCTTTTAATTTTATATTATTATTACTTATTTCATATTTCCATAAGTTATCTTTTGTAATAGAAGTATAATCAACTGTTATACTATCTTCAAATTTCATTAAATATTTTTGTGGATAAAATATTAATAACAATGAAATTACTAATGTAATACTAAATATAATTATATATCTCATAACATCACCTATATTAATAATACATTTTTTAACAACAAAAAACAACTAGTTCTGATAAAACGTAGTTGTTTCGAGTTTCAGAAATTGAATTATGAATCATTAATATTAAACTTAATAAAAACAATTAAATTTAATATTAATATTTCTAAATATTATCAGTATTTAGCATAATTTCTTATCATTTTGAGTTTTACTTTCTCAACGTTATAACATTTGTCCTTAGTAGATAAGCATTCTATTTCTTAAATTAATAAGAATGAATATTATTTATATAGTTTTTTAAACAATACTATAGAAGTAAGTCCATAATTGATAATTAAACCAACTATGAATATACAAATAATAATATTACTATGATATATAAATAATATATATATAGAACTATTTCACTAATGATAATTGTTGAATTATAAACTGACAATCATTAAATACAAAAAAATTTATAAATAATAATCTACAATCAATAACTCTAATTATCTATTGGACAATATAATATTATCAAATAGATTATTAATTGTCAATATTTTTTTTAATTTTTTAAATTATTTGTCACACAATAGATTACTTTTATCACTAAATGAAGTATGCAATAATTTATAACTTTTTTCACTTAATGGCTTCTTTAAATAATTTTTATATAATAGTTTTAATTCTTGGTTGTCATGTGCGCATCTAACTAATCTTTTTTTATCAATATCAAATAATCCTTTAGATCTATTTAATCTATATTCATCCATATCTTTAATCGGACATAAAGGTTGACCACCACCACCAACACATCCGCCTTTACAGTTCATAACCTCAATAAAGTGATATTTTTTATATCTATTATCTTTTAATAGTTCTTCTAGATTTTCCAGTTGTTCAACAACAGCTACTTTTAACTTATATTTATCTATGTTAACAACAGCTTCTTTAATACCTTTATATTCACGTAATTCCTCAAAAATAAGCTCATCTTTTTTAAGATTTTTTCTTGTCATTATCCTATTTAATGTTCTAATTACTGATTCACATACTCCACCAGTTGTTCCAAACATTACGCCAGAACCGCTGCTTTCTCCAAGTAAAGCATCATATTTTTCTTCATTTAATGTATCTAATTTAATATTTTCTTCTTTTAATAATAAAGATAGTTCACTTGCTGTCATAACATAATCAATATTTTCAGTATAATACTTTGCTTCCATTTTTTTAGCAGTGCATGGTGTTATTGCAACAGTAATTATTTTACTAGGATCAATTTTCTTAACTTCACAAAAATAACTTTTAATAATTGCGCATTGCATACCTATTGGGCTTTTACATGTTGAAATATTTGGAAGTAGCTCAGGGTGATATATTTCTGCATATTTAACCCATGCTGGACAACAACTAGTAAATTGTGGTATTGGTCCTTTATTAGAAAGTCGTGAAGCAAATTCAGCTACTTCTTCTAAAATTGTCAAATCTGCTCCAAAAGATGTGTCAAATACATAATCAAAACCTAATTTTTTTAATGATGCAACAAGCTTTCTTTCTGCATTTTCACCGGAAGCTAATCCAAATTGTTCACCAATCGAAACTCTAACTGCTGGGCTAGTTAAAGCAACAACAATTTTATTATTTTCATCAATTATTTGTTTTACTTCTTTGTAACAATATTTAGGAACTAAAGCACCTGTTGGACAATTTAATATGCATTGCCCACATCCAATACAAATTGGTTCTCTACATTTATTTAAATCATATGATATATTAACGACTTTTTCACAAGTTTTTTTACATCCACCACAATTAATACATTTTTCATTTATTCTCATTATAGAAGGATTTACTTCACTTATTTTAATTTTTTTATCTTCAACACTTTCATTCACAATTCTACTTGTCTTTTCTTCAAATGCTTCTTCAATAACTGAATCAATTATACTATCCAAATTAATATTATCATCATTTATTTCACTAAAACTATCCTTATTTGCTCCGCATATTGGACATATAAAATTATTATCAAGTACAGAATTAGCCACTATATATCCACAACTATCACATATATATTTTTTCATAAATACTCCCTTGTTTATTAATTATAACACATCTTTACTATTTATTTCAAAATAGAATGTAGAACCCTTACCCTTTTTACTTTTAACACCATATTTATAATTATGGCTTTCTAATATTGTTTTTACTATTGAAAGGCCTAATCCAGTACCAAATGCATTTCTTTTATGTTTTTTTTCATTATGATAATATTTATTCCATATGTATTTTATATCTTTATCATCTATGCCTTTTCCTGTATCTTTAATTTCAACAACTAATTTTTTCTTATTTTTAATGACATTAATAAATACTTTTTTATCTTCACCTGTATAGTTAACTGCATTATTTATTAAATTATAAATAACTTGTTCTATTCTTCTTTTATCAGCATTTATCATTATTGATTCATTATTATTATAAATAAATTCGTATCCTTCATTATCAATTAATATGTAATATCTTTTAATTACATTTCTTATAAGTTCATCAAGATCAAAAGTTTCAATTTTAAGTTCTGTTGTTTTAGATTGCATTTTAGATAAATCAAGAATATCTTGTACCAAAACTGCAAGTCTATCTGTTTCTTCTATTATTATATTCATATTTTCATTTCTTTTTTGAACACCTAAATTATCAAAATCTCTAGTCATTTCTGCGTATGCTTTAATCATTGTAAGTGGTGTTTTCAAATCATGACCAACATTAGCCATTAAGTCTCTTCTAAGTTCATCTGTTTTATATAATTCTTTTTTAGCAATTTCTAATGTATTTGCAAGTTCATTAATTTCATATAGATTTGTGTTTGCTTCAAATGATACATCAAAATTTCCTTTAGCAAGTTCTTTAGCAGATGTACTAATTTCTTCTATAGGCTTTGATATCATTCTAGATAACAAATAACTTATCACTATACATACAATAAGAATAACAACCACTATGTATATATATTGACTTTTAAGCAAATTTATTGATGCATCTAATGGTTGAAGTGCAGTATTTAAAAATATATATGTATTATCATTATATTTAATTGCTTTTATTATTGTTTTATTTCCAAATCTTTTACTAAATGTAACAAGTGAATCTTCATTTTTTCCGCTATTAACAAAATTATATATATACTCTTCACTATTCTTTTTATCACCTATTATGCAGCCTCTATTATATATATTAGATATTGTTTCATTTACTCCATTAGAATAAACGGAAATACATATTCCATATTCATATGCCATATCTTCTAAATCATTTATATCTATTTCTTCTTTATTCAATATATTTTTTTTAATCACTTCAAGCTGCTTTGTTTTATATAACTCATAAAAATTATTTAATAAGACTATTTGCATCAAAAAAACAAAAAGCAAAATAAAGCTTGAAAATATAATCAAGCCTATTCTTATTAATTTACTAATTTTATTATTCTTTAGTGTCAAATTTATACCCCATTCCTCTTACTGTAGTTATTAAATCTCTATATTCACCAAGATTATTTCTTAACATTTTTATATGAGTATCTATAGTTCTATCATTACCTAAATAATCATAATTCCAAATTTTATTTAATAATTGTTCACGAGAAAGTGCTATTCCTTTATTATTTATGAAATAAACAAGCAAATCATATTCTTTAGGAGTAAGTAATAATTCTTTACCATTAACATATGCTGAATGTCCTAAATAATCTACTTTTAATCCTTTATAAATAAAGAAATCTTCTTCGCCTTTATATCTTTTAATAACTGCATTTATTCTTGCTAATAACTCTTTTGGACTAAATGGTTTAGTCATATAATCATCTATTCCTAAATCAAATCCAGCTAGTACATCATACTCTTCTCCTCTAGCAGATAAAATAATTGTTGGTGTATTATATCTTTCTTTAATTACTTTATATGCAGAAAAGCCATCCATCTTAGGCATCATAATATCCATAATTATAATATCAGCATCTTGAGCTTTTTCTATTGCTTCAACACCATTTTCCGCTTCAATTACATCATAATTACTACCTAGACAATATTCTTTTATAACATCCCTTATTAATTTTTCATCATCAACTATTAAAACTTTCATATATTTTCCTCACTTCTTAATACAAATATAATATTATATCGTGAAATATTTGTGAAAATAATATGTCAATTTAGAAAATTATTTATTATAATAACCAGAACATTTAAATCCTTCACATACTATTTTATAGCTATCAATTACTTTATTATCATTAACAACATATACACTAGGATAAATATCATTGTAATCATTTTTATTTAAACTAAAACTATTACTTATATTATTTAACTCAATTAATATTTCATCACTTATATTATCTGAATTAACATAGTATATATTTTTAGAAAAACTAATCCATTTTTCTATTATATCATTTATTAACACACAACTTACTGTATTACAATTGTCCCCTAAAAATATTATTTTAGAATAATCTTCATCTTTTAATAAATCTATTATTTTATTTTCATCTATTTTTATTATATCTAAAGCTTGCTTATTTTTTTCTTTATATTCATCAATATTTAAATTATAATATTCTTTAAATTCATTTTTAATAGAATCATTTATATTACTATAAAATGTCATATCTTTACTGTCAATATTTAATACTAGCTTATTACTTTTAACATTTTTTATATTTATCGTTTTTCCGCAATCTAATGTTATTTTTTTATTTATTTTATTATATTTATAATTATTACAAAAACTATATTCATTAGTTATATTTTCATCATTTGGTTTTTTATAATTAATTTTGTTTTCACTAAAATTAATTGTATCAAAATATCCAGTTTTATAATCAAAATGATACCATTCCTTGTTTAATAAATTATTATCCATTGATTTTAAACCAAAAACAAAAAATATTGAAATGAATAATACTATAACTACACTACTAATTAAAATTATCAACCCTTTATTTTTCATATTATTAATATATCAAAAAATAAGTATTTTTTCAATTACTTATTAGTATTTGCATAATAATTAAATTCAGATATTTCTTTAGATACATTTTCTAAATCATAAGCATCACTTTCATCTTCTAATATATCATCTATTTGATATATTAAATCACTAATACTAGATATTTTATTTATATCTATTCCATATTGATTAAGAACTTCTATTTGATAATCTGATAAAAATATACCTTTTTTTATTTCTTTATGCATATATTTCTGACTAATTAAATCATCAATATTTATTTTTTCTCCATTTATATTCATATTAACTCCAAAATAAAATCACTATTAATCAGTGATTCCATATTTATCTTTGAATTTTTGTACGTTTCCAGTTTTAACTGTTTTAAATTTACCTGTATAAAATGAATGACATTTATTACAAGATTCTAATTGAATTTCACTTTTAGTTGATCTTACTTCAAATTCATTTCCACAAGCACATTTAACTTTACAAACTTTTAATTCTGGATGTATTCCTTTTTTCATATTTAAATTCCTCCTCGCCATAACTTCTTATAAGTTATAGAAATAACTTCAGCATGTAGTTTACCATTTTTTAAAAATAAAATCAAGTATTTTTATCCAATTTGACTTTTTATTCTTTTATATATTTGATATTCAAAATTATTATCTTTGTATTCATTATATAATTTATACATATTAATATAGTTATAATCTTTATATAAAAAACTCAAATAATTACTTATTTCTTTGTTATAATTACTACAATAATTACCTAATATTATTATTTTAGAATTACTAATTTTGTTAATTAATTCAACAACTTCTTTAGTATCTTTATATATTTTGTAATTATATTCTTTTAATATTCTATTCGATTTTTTACATTTTGATAAATATTCATCATTATTTGCATTCAATATAATTATTTCACTATCTGATAATTGTTGATTTAAATATACTTTTTTGTCTTTATAATATATATATTTATTATTTTTAATATCTTCTTTTATATTTTTATAGTTTTTATAATCAAAAGTAAATATATCATTTACTTTATCTATGGAGCTATCTTTATTTAAATAACTAATATAATTTTCAATACTTAAACTTTTAATATTGTTGTCTCCTATAAGAGTAACATTTATTTTTTTCTTATAATTTATTTTGTATATGATAAAAGTAAATATTAATGATACTAAAAAAATAATTAGTATTTTTTTGATTTTCATGATTTTCACCTATTAAATAATACTAATTATTTTGTATTTTTATTCAACTAATTCAATATGAGCCCCTACATTTTTAAGTTTGTTTATTACATCGCCATATCCTCTTAATATATATTCACTATTATCTATAACCGTAGTTCCTTCAGCAATAAGTCCAGCAATTAATAGTGATGCTCCACCTCTTAAGTCTGTTGCAATTACATTAGTTCCTTTTAATTTGCGTGGTCCCTTTACTTCTATTTTGCTTAAAGAAAGAATATTTGTAATTGCACCCATTCTATTTAAATCATATGTATTTTTAAATCTATTTTCATACAATGTTTCTTCTACAAACGATTTTCCTTCTGCTTGAGTAAGTAAAGTAGTTATTGGCTGTTGTAAATCTGTTGGGAATCCTGGGAAAACTAGTGTTTTAATATATGTTGGCCTTATATGTTCACATTTAGATATTGTTAGTGTATCATTTTCTATTTTATATTTAATTCCCATTTCCTCTATTTTCATAAGAAGAGACTCAATATGTTCTTTAATAATTCCTTTTATTTTTAAATTTTTACCAAGTAAAGCACCTATTATTATATATGTACCACTTTCAATCCTATCCGGAAATACTTCTACTACTCCATTATCTAAATTTTTATTTCCCTCGATTTCAATAGTTTTAGTACCGGCACCACGAATTTTAACACCCTCATTTATTAATAATGATGCTACATTAACTATTTCTGGTTCCATTGCAGCATTTTCAATTATTGTTGTTCCTTCTGCACCAACTGCAGCAAGCATCAAATTTATTGTTGCTCCTACGCTTGGAAAATCAAAATATATTTTTTTACCAACAAGCTTATCAGCAGTAATAATATATCTGTTTTTAATAATTTCAACATTTGCTCCTAATTCTTGAAATCCTTTGATATGAATATCTATTGGTCTTGCACCTATATTGCATCCTCCTGGAAATGATATTTCGACTTTACCGAACTTAGCAAGCAATACTCCCATAAAATAGTAAGAAGCACGCATTTGTACACTTAATTCTTCTGGTATTGGTTTATTCTCTATCTTAGATGAATCAATATATAATGCATCATTTTTGTGTTCTACTTTACAATTTAAAAGTTCCATTATTTTAATTAAATAATCTATATCTCTAATTTCTGGTACATTGTAAATAATACTTTTGCTTTTGGCAAGAATTGCTGCTGGAATTAAGGCAACAGCACTGTTTTTAGCACCACTTATTTTAATTTCTCCAGATAATTCATAATTACCATCCACTATTATTTTTGACATATAAACACCATGCCTTTCTAATTTAATAATACTATTTAAATTAGATTTTATCAATAAATTATACTATTTTTTACACTATTTGATTATTTAATCAATACTAAAACCATTTTTTTAATAATTCTAATATTTTAAAATCATATTTTATTTCTTCTTTCATATTATCATCTATCATACATAAAGGTGGATATAATATACAAAAATAATTATTTCCTTTAGCTTCACCAATTTCAATAACTAGACTTTCATAATCTCCTTCTTCAAATACTTGACCTCTATATTGCTTTTCAGGAAAATGATTAAGTCCATAACTAATATTATAAGTCATATCATAATCATTTTTTTTAAATAAATTATCTATTTTATTTTCAATATTATTTATATTAGACATAACATTATTTCTTGTTTCTTCAATTGATTTGTTTTTTTTAAATATAGTATTTGAAAGTACACTAACTACCTTTTCTTTCATCATAATATCTCTACTTGAATTAGAATTAGCTATAACCCTAAATCTAATCATATCATTTGTTAAATTATTATTTTTTTTAGATAACAATGATACTACTAAAACTATACTAATTATTATTACTATTTTTTTCATTTAAAAAACCAACCTTTCAATTTAATATTGGTTGATTTTATTATTTTTTATTCACAATTGTTAAAAATAAATATATATCTATCTTTTCCACTTAAATCTTTTTCTATTTCTATTTTTGAATTATTAAAATACTTTTCTGCTATATTTTTAATAAGATTTCCTTGCCACCATCCTATTTCAAAAGCAATAATAGATTTCTCTTTTAAATAATCTTTTGCATTCTTAAGTATTTCTTCATAGAAATAAAGACCATTGTCTTTAGCATATAAGGCAGTATGTGGCTCATATTTTTTTACACTATCCATTATTTTTTCACTAACATCTATATATGGTGGATTACTGATAATAACATCATACTTGTTATTTATATTATTAAATATATCACTTTTAATAAATTCTATATTTACATTATTAATTACTGCATTATTTTTTGCTACTTTTAATGCCTCAACACTTATATCGGTTGCTGTTACATCAGAATCAATTTCTTTTTTTAGTGTAATTGCTATACATCCACTTCCTGTCCCTATATCTAAAATGGATACTCTTCTATCAAAATATTTATCAATATAGTTAATTGTTTTTTCTACTAAATATTCCGTTTCATATCTAGGTATCAAGACATTTTCATTTACATTTATCTGATTTCCATAAAAATTTACATATCCTATTAAATATTGAATTGGATAACCTTTTAATAACTTATTATAATCTTCATCTATATTCTTACTAACTTTAATTAGTTCTTCTGTTTCTCTTTTAGAATATCCTAACTCTATTATTTTATTAAGCATTGCTTCCTTCCATTTTCATTCGTTCATCTTCAGCAATTAATGCTTGTATTAATTCCTCTAAATCGCCTTCCATTATTTTATCTAAGTGCATTACTGTATAATTTATTCTATGATCTGTAAGTCTATTTTGTGGATAATTGTATGTTCTTATTTTTTCTGATCTATCTCCAGTACCTATCTTACTCCTTCTTTCATTACCAAGTTTTTCATCTTGTTCTCTTTGTTTCAAATCATAAAGTCTTGTTTTAAGTATTTGCATAGCTCTTTCTTTATTTTTTATTTGACTTCTTTCAACTTGACAATAAACAATTATTCCAGTAGGTAAATGAGTTATTCTAACTGCTGAATCAGTGGTGTTTACACATTGTCCACCAGCTCCACTACTTCTTGTTATATCTACTCTTATTTCATTATCTTTTATTTCTACCTCAACCTCTTCCGCTTCTGGCATAACAAGAACTGTGGCAGTAGAAGTATGTATTCTTCCTGCAGACTCTGTTTCAGGCACTCTTTGAACTCTGTGTGCACCACTTTCATATTTCATTTTAGAATATACAGAAGTTCCACTTAACATAAATTCTATTTGTGAGTATCCTCCACTTTCACCCTCAATTTCATGAGTTACTTCAAGTTTCCATCCTTGCTTTTCAGCATATTTAGAATACATTCTAAATAGATCTCCAGCAAAAATATTACCTTCATCTCCACCAGCAGCTCCACGAATTTCAACTATAACATTCTTATCATCATTTGGATCTTTTGGTAATAATAATACTTTTAATTTTTTTTCTATATTCTCTTTTTCATTATGTAGGTTCTCTAGTTCTTCAAGAGCAAAAGCTTTCATTTCTGGATCTTTTTCCATTTCTTTAGCAGCTTCAATATCATCAAGTACTAAATTATATTTATTATATGTTTGAACTGTAGCTTCTAAAGAATTTTTTTCTTTTTCTATAACTTGAAATTTTTTATAATCATTATATATTTCAGGTTTTAACAATTCATTACATAAAAATTCATATCTTTCTTTTATAATATCTAATCTTTCTTTCATATTTTTTATCCTTTCATAATTATATTTTAAGAAAAACTAGCTACAAATCTCCCTCATCTTCATATCCTTCATCAACAATTACTAAATCTTTATAATCATCTTCTTCAGGATCATCTTCCATATCATCTATATCATCATAATAATCATTTTCTTCATCATTATCATCTTCTTGTGAATCTTCTATTTCTTCTTCATCTGTTTCATCATCTTCAATATCATTTATATTTATTTCAGAAGTGTGATTTTCTCTTAAATCAATATATCCTTTTTCTAATTGAATAAATCTTTTTTCAGTAGAAATCAATGCAAAAAAATCACCAATTTGATTTTCATATGCTGAATCACCTAAATTTAATTCATCACATATTATTCTAAATATATCACTAACCTTCATTTTTTTATTTTTTTCTTTTAAAATTACATATGCTATATCATCAAATGACATAGTTTCTAAATCTTCTTTATTTATTGTTTTAAACTTCATATTTAAAGTTCCTCCTTAATACAATTTTGCTTTCCATTAAAATTATACTTAATTTTTATAATAAATCAAGTATTTTTTATATGATTTTTTTACATACTAAATATATATGAAAAAATTAATATTAATAAGCAAAATTTTTATATTTTTATTTTTCACATTTATTATAGTAAATATGAGTTTTTATGTATATGCTTTTATCACACCTAAGTTTAGCATTAATACTGGAAATAATATAATGATATTGGATTCTAATCATAATGATATATTTGAAGAAAATAAAAATAATGATTTTGTTAAATTAAATAAAATAAATAAAAATGTTAAAAACGCTATTATATCTATTGAAGATAAAAATTTTTATAAACATAAAGGCTTTGATTATTTGAGAATATTAAAAGCAATTCTAGTAAATGCTACAAGTGGAAAAATTAAGCAAGGTGCATCCACTATATCACAACAATATGTAAAAAATTTATATTTGACTTTTGATCAGACATTAAAAAGAAAAATGCAAGAAGCTATTTTAACTATTGAACTTGAAACACATTATTCTAAAGATGAAATACTTGAAGGATATTTAAATACTATAAATTTTGGCGCTGGAAATTATGGTATTAGAAGTGCTTCTAAATATTATTTTAATAAGGAGCCCAGTGATTTGACTTTAGAAGAAGCCACCATATTAGTTGGTATACCGAAAAATCCTACTTATTATAATCCAGTTACTAATTTTGACAATGCAAAAAAAAGACAAAAAGATGTCCTTTTATCAATGGTAAAAAATAAGTATATAACCGAAAAACAAATGAATGAAATTTATAACAAAGATTTATCTTTTTATGCTGTTAATGATACTGAAGTGCTATCGAGTGTAAATTATTACAAAGATGCTGTTATGGATGAACTTAAAAATTTAAACAAAGTTCCTGATTCATTAATTGAAACTGGTGGTATTAAAATATACACAAATTTAGATAAAGAAGTGCAAAAAAAGCTAGAAAATAATATCAAAAATGAAATGAGTAATACATCTATGCAAGTTGCATCAGTAGTTATTAAACCTAATAGTGGTAAAATAATCGCACTCATTGGTGGTAAAGATTACTCTACATCTGAATTCAATAGAGCTGTAAAATCAAAAAGACAGGTAGGCTCTACTATAAAACCATTTTTATACTATGCAGCTTTAGAAAATGGATTTACCCCATCAACAACATTTTTAAGTGAAAGAACTACATTTAATTTAGGAGATAAAAGTTATTCTCCTAAAAATGCAGGCAACATTTATGCAAACAAAAACATATCAATGCTTTCAGCAATTGCCTATTCAGATAATATTTATGCTATGAAAACACATTTATTTTTAGGAACAGATACACTTTCTAAAACAATGAAAAGAGTTAAAATTAATACTGATATTTTAGAAAATGCATCATCAGCTCTTGGGACAACTGAAATTAATATGATTGATTATAGTAATGGTTTTATAACGCTTGCAAATGAAGGAAAACATGAAACTCCCCATTTAATTGAAAAAGTAACAGATAATAACGGAAATATTTTATATGAATATAAATATGAAAATGAATATTTATTAAATAAAAAATATGTATATATTTTAAACAACTTATTAACATCGACATACAGCTATTCATTGGTAAATTATACTTCTCCTACTTTAATAAGTATTTCAAATGATTTAAATGGTAAATATGCTGTTAAAAGTGGTAGCACAGCAACCGATTATTGGACTATTGGTTATAATAAAGATTATTTAATGCTTGTTTGGGCTGGTAATGATGACAATTCTAAATTAAATAGTAGTGAATCTAGAAAAACAAAAAAAATATGGGCAAAAACTATTTCGAGTTTGGAAAATACAAGTTCATGGTATGAAATACCAAGTTCAGTCACTGCATCTATTATTGATCCGATAAGTGGTGAATTATCCCTTAATGGAAAAGGCTTTGTTTGTTATTATGAAAAAGGAACTGAACCAAATTATAAATATTATTTAGAAAATTGATCATAAAAAAACTCAGTAAGTAATTTTTACTGAGTTTTTAATTATTCTTCTACTTTAGTTCCGCAGTTTGAACAGAATTTTCCATTAACGGCTTTTCCACAATTAGTACAGAATTTAGCATCTTCTTTTGCAGGTACTTCTTCTTGAGTTTGATTTCCACCAAACAATGTACCAGCTGCTGGTGTTTGATTTCCTGGATTATATCCTTCAACATCAGATCCTTGGTTAGCAGCATTCATCATTGCACCTGCTGCTCCAGAAGCCATATTGAATCCAGCAAATCCCATCATTGCACCATTTGGATTACTTGATGCATTACGAAGTGCATCAGCTGATGCAGAAGCCATAAGTCCTGATTGTAAATTTTTATTTGAAAAGATTGTTGCTTCATCAATTTTATTAACTTTAACCATTGATTCATCAGTTAAGTTAATATCACCAAGAGCTACATCAGTAACTTCTAAACCATAATTTTGTTTCCATGATTCATCTAGACATACATTCATTTCATCAGAAATATCTGTATTATAAAGTCCAATGTCACCAAAAGAAACTTTATGTTTTCTCATTACAACTGAAATCGCTTGAGTTAATTTTTCAACAAATTTTGCTTGTAATTGAGTTCCTACTATTTCTTCATATGTTACAGTATCTTTTGGATTTGCTCCTATAACACTATTAACAAGAATAATTGGATCTACTACTTTAAATGCATATTCACCAAAGAATGTTACTTCTAACATACCATATTTTTCATCAGTAATCTTCTTTGGTTGTGGTGAACCAAATTTATTACCAACAATATTTAGTAAATTTACATAGTAAACTCTTTGATCCTTAGCAGCTTGTCCACCATAAGTAAAACGTTTTCCAATAGTTTTGAATGTATTTAAAATACCTTCTCCAAGTGAACCAGTAAAAATACTTGGTTCAGTTCCACTATCAAATGTGAATGTTCCACTTTCAGCAGTAAATTCTTTAATTTCTCCATTTTCAATAATCATCATTGCCATTCCTTGTGGTACAGCAATTGCACTACCATTAGAAATAACACCTTCACTAGGATTTGAATTACCCTTACCATGATGTACTTCTCCTCTTTGAATAAGTACATCTTTGTCAATAGCTGGGCATGTAACAAATTCCTTAAATTGATCTCCTAAAGTTGAAGATGCTGAACTAACTAATGCTTTAATTAATCCCATATTATCATTACCTCTTTTCTTTGTAATTTAATTATAACAAATTTATTATGAGAAAAAAAGTACTAAATTTGCATTTTTTTAGTATCAAAAAAGAACACTATTAATTAGCATCCTTTTCAATTTCAATTATTATTTGATATTTATTATTTAAGTCAAGCTCTGTAGTTCTAACTTTTTTTCCTTCACTATTTAATTTTTCAACTAATTTTTTTACTTCATCTATAACTGATGATATATTACTTGTTTGGGTAACTATATTTTCATTTGTAAAATCTACAAATGGAGAAATATAATTATTTTCCGTATTATTTAAGTTATAATCATTTGTAATATTTAATAAACTTTCTCCATAGTTAGAATCTTGTTTATCAAGTACAGATGGATTTATAACATCATTGTTTTTAACAAAAGGATTTATACTTTCTTCATTAGATATTATTTGTTTAAATGAACTATTATTTTCATTATTATTTATATTTTCATTTAATTTTTCTGCACTTGGTATATTGAATTGTAAAAATTCTTCTACTTCTTTTTTTGGTTCTTGTTCATTTTTAACAACCTGTTGCTGTGGATTTAAAAATCTTTGTATATTTTGAGGAATGTCACTTTCCTGTCTCTTATACATATCTTTCATAAGTAACATGCTTATTTCATCTTCTGTTTGTTTAACTGTTAATTTATCATTAATTATTTTATTTAATAAACTTTTTTGTAAATCTTCATTATTTAAAGATAATAAACTTCTTGCATGTCTTTCAGATATTTGATTATATAAAAGAGCATCTCTTACTTCTTTAGGAAGATTTAAAAGTCTTAATTTATTGGCTATAGATGATTGACTTACTCCTAGTTTATTAGCAATATCTTCTTGAGTAAATCCTTTATCCATTAATTTTTTATATGATTGTGCTTCTTCTATAACAGTTAAGTTTTTTCTTTGAAGGTTTTCAAGTAATGCAATTTCTGCACTTGTATTATCATCGGTATTATTAATAATTGCAGGTACTGTTTTAAGTCCTGCTAAACAAGCAGCTTTATACCTACGTTCACCTGCTATTATCTCATACTTATCTCTTATTTTTCTTAAAACTATTGGTTGAATAATTCCATATTTCAAAATAGAATTAGCAAGTTCATTTAGTTCCTTTTCATCAAATGCAAGTCTTGGTTGAAATCTATTTGGTAATATATCATCTACATTTATATAATAAATTTTATCTTGATTATTTTCTTCCATATTCTTCTTTCCTTCTATTATAATTTTAAAGCATTTTTTATATTTTATCAAGTACTATTTATTTTTATAATCTTTTAATATTTTATTAAAACTTCTTGGATATTTATCACTTGTTTTATTTATTTTTTTATAAATTGGAATTGTTCTATTTGCTTTATTGATTGGTAAAGTATAATCAATTTTATTTATTAGTTCTATATTTAATTCTTTTTCTAAATATTTATATTTAATTATTTCATCATCACAATTTGATTTAAGGGGAACAAGTAAACCATTTGTTTTTAAAGCAGCTATACTTAATTCTAATATTATTGGTATTGAAGTTACAGCTCTACATGTTATTAAATCAAATTTTTCTTTATTTTTTAAACTATAATTTTCCATTCTATCATTTATTATAATTACATTATTTAAATTTAATTTTTCTTTTACATTATTTAGAAATGTGCATTTTTTATTATTTGATTCTATTAAAGTTACCTTTAAATCACTAAATATAATTGATATTACAAGTCCAGGAAATCCGGCTCCTGTACCAAAATCACAAATGTTTTTATAATTATTTAAATTTCCAATTTTAGTTAAGCATAATGAATCATAAAAATGTAAAAGAAATACGTCTTTTTTATCTACTATAGTTGTCATATTGAATTTATTGTTCCATTCTATCAACAGTTCATAATACGTATTTAATTTATTATAAATATCTTCCGTAATATTTATATTTAATAGTTTACAATTTTCTATAAATTCTTCTTTATTCATTATTATATTCCTTTTTTAAATACACAAGCAACATGGTTATATCGGCTGGATTAACGCCACTTATTCTTGATGCTTGACCTATTGTAATTGGCTTTATTTTAGATAATTTTTGTCTCGCTTCTGTTGCTATATTAGAAACTTTATTGTAATCTATATCATTTGGTATTTTTTTACTTTCTAATTTTAACATTTTTTCTACTTCACATTTAGACTTATTTATATAACCTTCATACTTAATTTCAATACTTACCATATCAGCTATTTTTTTATTGTATTCTTTTCCAACAAAATCTAGTAAATCAAATATTTCTATTTCAGGTCTTTTAATTAAATCTTTTAATGTTGTTTTTCCATATATAGGGGATGAACCTATTTTGTTTAAAAATTCATTAACTTCTTTATAAGGAGTCAAATATGTAGTATTTAGATACTCATTTAAATTATCTATTTCTTTTAACATGTTTTTATATATTGAATATTTTTCATCATTTATAAGTCCTAGTTTTCTTCCATATTCAGTAAGTCTTATACTAGCATTATCATGTCTTAAAAGTAATCTGAATTCAGCACGCGATGTAAGTAATCTATATGGTTCAGTTATTCCTTTATTTATTAAATCATCAATTAAAACTCCTATATATGCTTCATTTCTTTTTAATATAAATGGTTCTTTTCCTTGAATTTTTAAAGACGCATTAATTCCCGCCATTAAACCTTGGGCAGCTGCCTCTTCATAACCACTTGTTCCATTAATTTGACCAGCAGTATATAAATTTTCAATTATTTTATTTTCAAGTGTTAAATTTAGTTGTAATGGATCTACTGCATCATATTCAATTGCATATCCGTATTTTGTTATGATTACATTATGTAACCCATCCATAGTTTTTAATAATTTTTCTTGTATTTCATGAGGCATTGTTGTAGAAAATCCACCTACATAATATTCTATATCATCACTTCTTTCAGGTTCTAAAAATATTTGATGTCTTTCTTTGTCATTAAATTTTACAACTTTATCTTCAATTGATGGACAATATCTAGGCCCTACTCCTTTTATCATACCACTATATAAAGCACATTTATCTAAATTATCCATTATTATCTTATGTGTTTCTTTATTTGTATAAGTTAAATAACATGGTACTTGAGAATTTATATCATATGTTGCTTCATAAAAATTACTAAATGTAAGTGGTTCATCATCACCTTTTTCAATTTGTACTTCATCAAAATTAATACTTGACTTTAATATTCTAGGAGGTGTTCCTGTTTTTAATCTTATTAATTTTATACCATTTTTTTCTAAATTTGAAGATAAAAACATTGAATTCTTTTCTCCGTGTGGACCACCTTTATATTTATCATGACCACACATAATATCAGAATTTAAATATGTTCCTGTTGTAAGTATTACTGATTTACTATATATTTTTTCATTATCTTCTGTTAAAATTCCAATTACTTTTTTATTTTCTACTATTAATTCTTTTACTATTGCTTCTTTTAATTCTAAATTTTTTGTATTTTTTAAAGTTTCAAGCATTTGATAAGGATAATTAACTTTACATCCTTGTGCTCTTAAAGAACGAACTCCTGGTCCTTTTTTAACATTTAACATTTTTATTTGAAGTAGAGTCCTATCAGCACAATAACCCATTTCACCACCTAATGCATCTATTTCTCTTACAACTATTCCTTTAGCTGAACCACCAATAGATGGGTTACATGGCATATCTGCTATATTATTTAAATTAATTGTTATTAGTAGTGTTTTCATTCCCATTCTTGCACATGAAAGAGATGCTTCACAACCAGCATGACCACCACCAACAACTATTACATCATAATTCATAAAATCATCTACTTTCCTAGACAAAATTTACTAAATATTTCATTTAATAAATCATCACTACTAACTTCTCCAGTTATTTCACTTAAAGTTTCCCAAAGTCTTTTAACATCTATTTCTATTAAATCTACTTCATTATTTAATTGTATAGATTCATTTATTTCTTTAATTATTTCTACACATTTATTCAATAAAGATATTTGTCTTGCATTAGATACATAAGAATAATTTGATTCTGATATACTTTTTAAATCAAATATTTCAGATATTTTATTTTTTAACTTTTCTATCTTATCTTCATCATATGTTGATACACTAATACAATTACGTTTTTCTAATTTATCAACTTTAAAATTATCATTTAAATCATTTTTATTATATACAACCAATATTTCTTTATTATTTAATTTATTATATATTTCTTCATCTTCATTTGTATAACCATCATTACTATCTAATACAAATAAAACTAAATCAGCTTCTTTAATAGCATCTACACTTTTATTTACTCCTATACTTTCAACAATATCATTTGTTTTTCTAATACCTGCTGTATCAAGTATATCTATTTTAACTCCTTCAATCATTAAAGAACCTTCAACTATATCTCTAGTAGTTCCTTTTACATCTGTAACTATTGCTTTATTTTCATTAAGTAATGCATTTAAGATACTACTTTTCCCTACATTTGGTTTTCCTACTATTACAATTTTAAGTCCATTTTTTATAAGTAAACCTTTTTTACTATTTTTAAGTAGTTCATTTATTTTAGTATCTACTTCATTATTCATTTCTTTTATCATATCTTTTGTAACTATAACTGCATCTTCATATTCTGGATAATCAATATTTACTTCAATATTAGCAATTACAGATAAAACTTTTTCTTTAAGTTCTGTTATTACATTATAAATTTTTTTGTCTATTCCTTTTAATGCCATCTTTCTTGAGCCTTCTGTTTGTGCATTTATTAAATCACCTACTGCTTCTGCTTGTGTTAAGTCTATTCTACCATTTAAAAATGCTCTTTTTAAAAATTCTCCAGGTTCAGCAAGTCTACAACCATTAGATAATAATAATTCCATTACTTTATTAACTGATGCTATACCACCATGTGTACTAATTTCTACAACGTCTTCTGTCGTGAAACTTTTAGGAGATTTAAATATAGATACAAATACTTCATCTATTTTTTCATTATTTTCCATTATAAAACCATAGTGTACCGTATGACTTTGTACATTACTTATATTTTTTGAAAATATTTTATTAACTATATTTATAGAGTCTTTTCCACTAACCCTTATTACATTAATAGAACTTTCTCCTACTAATGTCGCTATTGCAGCAATTGTATCATCCATATTATTGCCTCCTTTTTCGTTTTTAGATTATAACATATTTTTTTTATTTATAAAAGATTTGCATTAAAAAAAAGTTGGTTTAATCCAACATTTTTTATAATTATTCATTTTTTGATTCAATATATTCTTTTAAAGCATTATTATATTTGAATCTCATAAATTCTTCTGCAACTGAAAATATTAAAATTATTAACCAAGAAAATCCATCTTTGATTATTGTCTCTACACCGGCTGTTTCTCCAAAAAAACTTGAAAAGATATATACTGCATATATAATAATTGAAGTAATAATTACAGAAAATAAGCAATTATATAGTCTTTTTCCATACGCTGTTGATTTAAATTCAAGATTTTCTTTCTTTAATTCTGATTCATTTAAGTTATATATTTTTTTCATCAATTTCACTCCTTTCTAAAATAAATATTACACACAAAAACTTGCACCATTTCTAGCACAAGTTCAATTTGTATATTTTATCATATGAAAAAGTTACAGTTCTACTCTGTCTGTCTGTCTGTCTGTCTGTCTGTCTGTCTGTCTAAGCTTATCAAACTCAATTTTTCTTGTCAAGTACTTTTTCACATTTACCTCCATTTATTTTGAGTAACATTTATTCTAAATAAATTATATTATATTTTTTTATTTAATTCAATATTTTATAACAAATAATACCCACAATTTAAACAATTTAATTATATAATTTTAAGAAGTACATAATAAAAAGACTAGAAATAATCTAATCTTCTTTAACTTCTGTATATTTAATTACTACACATCTATTAGGTTCTTCTCCTTCACTTTCAGTTTTAATATACTTAAAACCTTGTAGAGCAAAATGAACTATTTTTCTATCATAAGCGTTCATTGGATCTAACTTAACATCTACTTTAGATAAAGTTACATCTCTTGCTATTTTCTTTACTTTCTTTTCTAAAAAATAGTTTTGTTTTTCTTTATAATTTTCTACATCAATAGTTATATTAACGTATAAATCAACTGTATTAAATATAGCTTGTCTTACATATACTTGAATAGCATCTAAAATGTGACCTTTTTTACCTATTAATAATGAATTGCTTTGTGAAAATATTTCATATTTAATTTGGGATTCTCTTATTTTGGTTTCTATATTTGCTTTAATTCCCATACCTTTAAGCATTTCATCTAATATTTCTTTCCCTATATTAGAAATATCACTTAATTTAACTACTTCTAATGTATATTTTTTTCCACCAAATAATCCAGCTTTTTCTTCATAAGTTTTTGTAATTATTTCATCTTCTTTTACATTTAGTTCATTTAATGCTTTTTCTAATAAACCTTCTTCACTTTTTGCTTGAAATTTGTACTTCTCCATAACTTATATCTTACCTTTCTTTAATATTAAATTTTGTACAATTGTAAATCCATTTGATACTATCCAATATAATGCAATTGATGTTGGTAAACTAAATGAAATTACAGAAATAAATACTACCAT